>Ga0307509_10009566_pt1 | contig 12073 bp, 12 predicted proteins | sample 10_EM_MG_FD_202245 | JGI IMG/M metagenome (GOLD analysis project Ga0307509, IMG submission 202245) | Populus trichocarpa ectomycorrhiza microbial communities from riparian zone in the Pacific Northwest, United States - 10_EM | ecosystem: Host-associated > Plants > Roots > Unclassified | place... | reverse complement strand
AAAACCACCATCAACAATATTATCAACGTCCTTCTCATAATCAGCCCACCTTGGCCTTTCGGCTCCACTGGCATTGTTTGATTTCGGTTCAGCCCCCACGTCTTGGGTACATGTTCCGGCCACATTACCCTGTTTTCCTAATTTCTCAAGTCGGTCACACACGTTCCCCATCACAAAATTCATTCTTTCCATCATCTTCGTCATGGCTTGCATTTGGAATTTAAGTTCTACCTCGTGAGGGGGTGGTGTGTTGTTTTGATCTGACATGATAGTACATGCAAAAATTGGATAGTGGTAAAAACAAATCCTCACATCGCTTGTGTTTCGCTCAAACACTCTTAATATCCTCACACGCGTGGCACCTCTCGTCTCACCTTCTTGCGCGATTGAAACCAACACCAAATAAAACCAACTTGGCAGCGCAATCCAAATATATATATATATATATATATATATATATGACTCAAGAGGCAATAAAAACTAGAAAACAAGCAAAACAAAACTGTGATGATAGTCTCGCAAGTAGCAAGCGAGTCTATCTGAAATATGAACGAAAATGAAGACTCGAATAAAAACATAAATAAAAATATGCAAAACGATGAAACAACAACCAAGTATGTTGGACATGATGAAAATAAGCTGCAAGAAATGAAAGCAGCAGAAAGAAAGTGAATTTTAAAAGTTGACGCAAAACATACTCGTTTACGACGAGTTAAGTCCGAATCTAGAACCTAAAGTAAATGATGGCCAATTGAGTTTAAATGAGGGGAGGAATAGGAATCAACTTTTGCCCATTTGAAAGAATAATTATGTTCCGCACCTATTTTAGCTTTACCTGATTTTATGATAGCATTTGAAATTGAATGTGATGCTTCTGAAATAGGAACAAGAGCTGTGTTAATGCAGGATCGAAGACCCTTTACTTATTTTAATAAGAAGTTAAGTGAAGTGACTTTGAATTATCCTACCAATAAGAAGGAAAGAGCACTTGAGACATGGCAACATTACTTGTGGCCAAAGAAGTTTGTAGTCCATTCAGATCATGAGTCGTTGAACCCTCTGCAAGGACAAGAGAAGTTGAATAGGAAACATGCAAAATTGGTTGAATTCATTGAGATTTTTCCTTATGTAATAAAGTATAAAAAGGGCAAAGGAGGAACAACTAGGAAGTAACTACTCACCTCTTATATTTGGTTTCCTTTGCATCCCAACCCGAAATAGTTGATCAATCCTTATCCACATCTTGTTGACATCTTCCCAGTGAGCTTTAACGACTGGAAGTGGGGTGTATAAACCTGAATCCTGACTACGTGATTTAGCACTATGACATATTCTACAACATTGTATGAACTTTGTAACAACTCTCTCCATCTTCACCTAGAAGAAGTTGTCCTAGATAACAACTAGTGTTTTATCTCTCCTAAAGTGTCCATCAAGTTCACCGCTGTGAACTTTAAAGATAATGGTTTCCCTCAAAAGAACATTGAGAAATATAAAAATGGTTTTCTTTGAAAATATAACCCTCTAGCACAACAAAATGCTTGGAAACACCACTTTGGCATTCAATATATATATGTTGTCGAAATCACCATCGTGCTTGTAAAGATCTTTCAACACTTAAAAACTTGTCTCTTCTACTTGTATACTAATAACAAATATCTTTGACTCAAAGCATCAACAACAACATTACGAACCCTAAATTTGTGCTTTATAGAAAAGCTGAATGTCTGTAGAAATTCAACCCAAAAAGCATGTCTTCGGCTAAGTTTTTGTTGGCTATTAAGAAACTTCAAAGCCTCATGATAAGAAAATAGCATAAATGGTTTTGGATGTAAATATTGACATCAATGGTCTAAAGTGCAAATGATGGTATAAAATTCCTTGCCATAAAATAGCTAAGAATAGTGCTAATGCCAACATTAGATGCATCACTTTCAACTTAAAAAAAAAAACATTTTGCAAATCAAGTAAAGAAAGAATATGATTGGTTACTTTTTGTTTCCTAACTTCAAAACTCTTCTTTACCTTATTAGTCCATTTGAAACTCACTCATTTCAATCATTCTGATTGAAGTAATACTAGTGATGTTTTTTTTATTAAATACCGATAGAAAGATGCAAGGCCATGAAAGCTTTGAATATCATAAAGAGTTTAAGGACACTGTTAGCTGAGAGATGAGTTAAAAAAAAGTCCAAACATGTAAGTTGAAAGGTATGTTTATTCCTACTTGTCAACAATATGGAATTGTAGGACATGTAAAAATAGATTGTCTTAATCTAGGAAATAGATTTGCTAACAAAAGTCAAGATCTAGAGTATAAAATTGACCTAGTATTAAATCAACTGTGTATTGTAGAAAAGAAACTTGGTAAGTTAGTAGGTCGTGGGAAATCTCAAGAGATTGAAAATTCTAACAGAATAAAAATGAAAAATTAGTGGGTAGTTAAGAAAAAGGCAATATGTCTATTAGCACATATAACATTGATAGGAAGATAGTGTGTAAAACATGTTAGGAAGGAAAAAAAAACATGTTAGGAAGGTAACATTGTATAGTAATGATCTTTGGCATCAAGGCCTTGGTCATATCAACTTTAGAGACTTATCAAAGATCTCTAAAAAAAAAAGCTACTTGTTTACCAAATCTATAAACAGATAGGAAGATAGTGTGTAAAACATGTTAGGAAGGAAAATAAACTAAGGCTCAACATAAGAAGATTACTTACATTCTGACCTTAAAACCCCTTAAATTGTTGTATATAAAACCTAATGGGTCTAATTCAAACTGAGAGTTTGGGTGGAAAAAAGTATATCATGGTCATTATGAATGACTATCAAGATATACTTGGTTATTATGTTAAGAGAAAAGTATGATCCTTTGATCTTGTGAGGAAACTATTCAGAAAATTGAAAACAAAAAAAAAATCTTTTCATCTCTAGAATTCAGAGTAACCATGACAAAGAATTTGAAAATACTAACTTTTCATCTTATTGTGATGAACATGATGTACATCAAGAATTTTGTACTCTTATCACTTCTCAACAAAACGGTATAGTTGAGAGGAAAAATAGATATACAGAAGAAATGGCTCGAACTATGTTGAATAGTAAGAAAGTTGCATTATACTTCTAGGGGAAGATGTCAACATTGTTGTACATATTCTTTGTTATACATATTTTTAGACCAGGAGGATATTTCTTCACATGTTTCTGAATAGTTACGAGAGAAAGAACCTTCCTCATGAATAAAACACAATTATCATAAGAACATTATTGGAAAATTAGATTAAGGTATGAGATTAAAAAAAAAGGAATCAATCTAGTCTTATATGTGTGCCTTTTATTACAGATTGAACCTAAGAAGGTTGAAGATACCCTGCAAAAGTGGATCAATGCCATGCATGAGGAACTACTTTAGTTCATACAAAATGATATATAAGAACTAGTTCCACATCCTGATAGTCACAACATAATTGAAACCAAATGGATCTTCAAGAACAAATCAAACAAGCATGGAACAATTATCAGAAACAAAGTAAGACTAGTGGCACAAGGATATACTTAAGTCAAATGAATTGATTTTGATGAGATGTTTGCACCAGTAGCTCATTTGGGATTTGTACGCATACTTTTTGTAATTGCTTGTCACTTGAATTTCAAATTGTATAAGATGAATGTGAAGAGTACATTCTTAAATAGAACCTAAAGGTTTCACTCATCATTTGTTTTCTGATCACATACACAGGTTGAAAAACAACCCTTTAAGGTCTAAAGAAGCACCGAGAGAATGGTATGAATGATTAACTTAATATCTGTTAAACAACAATTTCAAAAGAGGACAGGTTGACGTGCCTATTTTCATAAGAAAGTCTAGTAAACACCTACTCATGAGAGCCACTTACAATTGACCCAAATAAGTAATAACAACCCAAAGACTAAGAAGAAAATATTAAAAATAATAAAAATCCAAAAATTACTATCCTAAATATGCTAGAAACAATTTATCACCCTTAAGATGTCCCAAATAAACTAGGAGAATTCTTATTTGGAAACTTATGCTGCCACCCCCTTTTAGGTCCTTAATTTACCTTGTTTTACTTGGACAAATAAGAAAACAAATTTTCTCCTTCGTTGCTGATTTAATGACTTTTCCTTCCGAGGTTAGGAAATGATACGATCCAGGCAATTAAAAAATAATTAAATCAGATTCTGACATAAAATGCATACTTGTCCAATTTCACGACAATAGTTATAATTCTCAATCCAATCGTTGGATTGGGCTACAATTTTACGTGGAGTCTCTAGACATGTTTTCCTACAATGGGTTAACATTGCAGGTCAGTTGGAGTTCGGGAATGCATCACAATACTGGTCAATAGAGGGTGCACGAATTTTGTTATATACTTCCTTTTGACTTGTGGACTTCCTATTTGGCTAGGATTCTTTTCCTACAAGGATGTGACAGCTTGTTTTGAAAATCTCCTAGCTCTACAAGGATCTTTAATGGGCTGCAACATAGTTTCCAAGTGGCAAGGATTCATAAATGTTTCGGAATTGTTTTCTTACAAGGATTCCTTATTCATCCTACCTACAACAAGGAAAGAAGATTTCAGAATTAATTCTACCTTCAGATTCGATTCTCCTAGCTTATATGTGACTTCTAAAGGGTAACAAATCTGATCCTATAATATTTAGGATATTAAATTCGGATTCATCCTACCATTCGAGCTTATCGAAGAACAACTAGCTTCGTGGCGTCATCCTTATACTTCTCATTCGCGAATCAATATTCGTTGGGTGGGGGTTTTCTGTTTCCAATAGTGCTGGTGCCTAGGTACAAGTTACCTTTGTGTCACACTCCTATCAAACATGATTTATTTAGCTTTCCGGGAATTGATGTCTTTGCGTGTGGGTTGCGTGACCACGTGATCACGAGGTTCGCATCATAGAGCCTAAGTTGTCATGCTCAGATCTTGAATTGGAAAACATGACAAACATTGTAAAGTGTGTCATTCACACTTGTTAGCCCTCTATATCCTATTATCTCCAAGCAATCCAATGACTGCAAGTTAAACTTCTTAAACATTGTTAAAGGTGAGGTAAATTTGGACGTGAAAGCTGGCCATATTTTACAAACAAACCAAAATTTGTTTTCTTGCTGGAATCAGACTAGGTGATAGTAAGTCTTCCAGTTGAAGTCTTTGAAGAAGGTTGTACTCTTTGGCAATCCACCATCGTTGGGCATTTTGTAGATTAGAAACTTTCATTCCTAGTGGTTAATTATAGCTAACAGAATTTGGGGATCACTTGAATTATTAGAAGTGTTATCAGATAATGGTTTCTTTCCCTTCACCTTTGATTCGGTTGATCAGGCTACTGTTATCCTGGACCGAGCTCCATGGCACATGACCATTAGACATTGGACACCAAACATGCAATTCTCGAAAGATGATTTGTCAAGAATTCCTGTTTGGATTAAACTTTATCATGTTCCATTGGAATATTGGACTAACAAGGGGCTGGGTTATGTTGCTAGTGCTCTAGGGGTTCCTTTACATGTTGATGTTACTACCCTAATGCGCAAACGCCTAACTTATGCAAGAGTTTGTGTTGAAATTGATGCTTCTAAACTGTTGGTTAAGGAATTTGATCTACATTGCCTAGTGGAATGGTAATTACTATTTTAACTGAGTATGAATGGCTTCATTCCAAGTGCAGTTCTTGCAATGTATTCGGTCATAACTTAACTACATGTCCATCTAATCATAAGGCTTTAATGATGGGAGAGGCTAAGATAAAGAAAGGGGTTGATGGTGATACGATCCAAAAGGTCAAATTCGGATTTTGACATAAAATGTGCAGTTATCCAGTTTTACGGCAACAATCATAATTCTCAATCCGACCGTTGGATGGAGCTAAAAGTTTACGTGGAGTATCCTGACATATTGTCCTACCTTAGGTTAAACTCTTAGGTCAATAAGTGTTCGGGAAGGCATCGAAAAACGAGTCAACAGAGGCTGTACGAATTTTGTTATTTACTTCCTTTTGACTCGTGGACTTCCTATTTGGCTAGGATTCTTTTCCTAAAAGGATGTGGCAGCTTATTTTTGGAATCTCATAATTCTATAAAGATCTTTAATGGGCTGCAACATAGTTTCCAAGTGTGGCAAGGATTCATAAATGTTTTAGAATTCTTTTCTTACAAGGATTCCTTATTCATCCTAGCTACAAAAAAAGGAAAGAAGATTTCAGAATTAATCCTACCTTCAGATTTGATTCTCCTAGCTTATATGGGACTTCTAAAGGGCAACAAATCTTATCCTATTATATTTAGGATATTAAATTCTGATTTATTATTGTTATTATTATTTTCTTCTTAGTTTAGGGTTTATTTATATTATTTGGGTTTAATTGTAAGTGGGCATCATATAAATCCACCACATAAGGGGTCCATTAGGGTTTATTTTAGTTTGGAGTCACTATAAATAAGGGCATAACCAAACATGTAAGGTTAGACAATTCAAATAAATAGAACTTCTTCTTTGCCGCACTTTGTGTGTGCGTGTGTTGGTGAGATAATCTCCCTTCCATGGTTCTCTAAAGAACTGAAAAATGACTTATCGAAGAACAACTGTCTTCTTGGCGTCATCCTTCTCATTCGCGAATCAATATTCGTTGGGTGGGGGTTTTCCGTTTCCAATAGTGCTGGTGCCTAGGTACAACTTATCTTTGTGTCACACTCCTATCAAACCTGATTTACTTGGTTTTCCGGGAATTGGTGTCTTTATGTGTGGGTTGCTTGACCACGTGATAACGAGGTTCGCATCAGATGGGACTACCTCAGAGTATAACTTGCATAATAAATTTCAATGGCAGGAGGTTGGAAAGAGGAAGAAAGACAATCAAAAAACTATGCCTAGTTGCTCTAATATAGGTGAAGGGACATAAGTATTGAACAAAAAGGAGAATGAGGTTGTAGATTGCATCATGAATTGTCCAAGTAGAGAAACGGGGAACATCCAGAGGAGTAGATGTGATACTTTTCCACAAAGGAACGTTGAACCAGCACTTTGCATGAGCACAAGTGTATTACCTTGCCAAGGTCCATTGGTTAAACTGATGTGGACCAGCTGATTAGTACTTAAAAGTGCATTTTTATCAAGGTTTTATATCATCATTTTGCACTTGAAGTATCAATAACTCCTTAACTAAAGCATGTTTTATAATAACAAGTTTGATACCATATGATACCTTTAATTTATGGTAAATGTTCATCTTAAATGCAGGCCTATCACATAAATGAAAGGATTGATTGATGAGCTTAAGTACGGAAATTGAAAGGACAAAGAGAGGGCCAAACTTAGAAAAGAGATGTTGGTTCAGTCCAAATTGGAACACTGTTCGGTCATTGGGTCATATCTGGAGTTGTAGATCTTGGATTTACATCTGTCTTATATGGATGGAAAGCTAAGACACAGGTCTAAAACTTTCATGGGAGTCCAAGATTTAAAAAGGCCATTTTCAAGTCCAAATTATAGCAACAACGGAGAAGTCTGATTCTGTCCTACAGCCCAGACACTGTTCAGTGTTCAGCCCATATCTCGAGTTCTAGAAGTCCAAATGACCTTAACTTTTTTTCCTGGAAAGTTGAGACAATTTCCTAGAACTTGCATGATTTACGTCTGTTCCAATTATGAAGTTATCAATGACGTTTTTGGCAGACAAAAAGATAAGGATTGTCACCAAGTCAAGATGTGGCCACCCACTCAATAATTAGTCAACAAGTCAATAGTTCTGAATTTTGGCCTATAAAAGGAGGCATTTGCCATGTATTTAGGCATCTTGGTTTTCAGAGCAAGATCATGCTCTTGCTCTCTCTTTATATTTTGTAATGCTTAAGTTTTGCTTATATTAATCTCTTACTTATGCTTTTCATTTCCTTTCCTTGTTTATTTATGTTTCTCTCTTTCATTATGTTTAGCTAAGCTTATCATGTCAAGGTGAAAAGGTTACACTAATGGTGTAAGAATAAGTATAATATAAACTCAACATGGACCTTAATGTTTAACACTAAATGGTTAATCTAGATTTATGTTGTATAACCCATGGTACAACAAATACTTGGCACTTTCATAGCCCAACCATATGGTATAACCGACACCTGTGCTATGAAAGGAACTTGATCTGTTGTTAACATAAGTTATAATCATGAATGCCTGACAACATTTACAAGTATTAGCATTATTCGAATAAGATAACTAATGTAATCATATTAACAATTTATAATCCGATTGGAACCTCTTTTGTGTGTGGCTTCCAGTTGAGTAATAAAAAGAGTTTATACTATACTTGTTTGAAATACCATTAGTAGATCCTCTAACCTTGACAATTATTTTATCCTTGTTTAATCCTTACATCAATATCACATCTCAAAGCTCTCTTTAACTTATTATTGTTGTTGTTGTTGTTGTTGTTTATAATTTATATAGTTAACCTCCCTATGGTTTGACCCCGGTCTTGCCGGATTATTTATTACTTCGACACTCCTGCACTTGGGAGAAGACATCAATCTTTTGGTTGTGTCAAGTTTTTGGCGCCGTTGCCGGGGAGGTAAATTCTTGTACAAATTATAGTATTTATTTTATTTTTCTCTTTTCACTTTTCATTTTATTTAACTTTTGTTTCTTTTTCTTTTTTCTTCTTCTTTTTATTCTCTTCCTACACGTGCATGAGAGTTTGGTCACATATATTAAGTGGTAGACTTTGTAGGGTATCCTCATCATTTTTAGAAAATATGGCCGAAGAAGATAAGCAGTCACTTCATAATGAGAATAATGAGAATAATCGTGTGAGTTCACTTAGAGAGCACATGAATCCCATAAGAACAAGTGCACCCTCATGCATAGTTTTTTCTCCTGATGCATCTCATTTTAATTTTAAGCCAGGTATTATTCAACTTTTACCTTCTTTTCATGGCTTAGATTTAGAAAATCCATACTTGCATTTAAGGGAATTTGAGGAGGTCTGTAACACCTATAACACCTATATACTTTTACCTTCTTTTCAGCTTTTTCCTTTTTCATTAAAAGATAAAGCTAAAACATGGTTACAAAATTTTAGACCTGGATCCATTCGTGCTTGGGATGAAATGCAACAATAATTTTTAAAGAAGTTTTTTCCATCTCACAGAACAAACTCTTTCAAAAGACAAATCATCACTTTCACTCAAAAACTAGGAGAAACATTTTACCAATGTTGGGATAGGTATCGAGACTTGCTTAATACTTGCCCTCATCATGGTTTTGAAACTTGGAGATTGGGTTCACATTTTTATGAAGGGATAGCTCCTAGAGATAGACAAATGGTTGAATTGATGTGCAATGGAACTTTTGAAGATAAAGACCCAAATGAAGCAATGGAGTACCTAGACTTGCTAGCTGAAAATGCTCAAAATTGGGACACTACAGGCACTTTTGAGGCACCCAGTAAAACCCAACCTCATACATCTAGTGGAGGTATGTACAACCTTAGGGAAGATCATGACCTCCAAGCCAAGTTTGCATCTTTAGCTAGAAAATTCGAGGCACTAGAATTAAAAAAGAGTGGTCAACTAAAATCTGTTCAAGACATTGTGTGTCAAATCTGTGAAACCAATGAACATTCAACCAATGACTGTCCAACTTTGCCTTCTTTTAAGGAATGTCTCCATGAACAAGCCCATGCTTTAAATAGTTTTCAAAGTCCTAATCGTAACCCATACTCACAAACATACAACCCTGGTTGGAGAAATCACCTAAATTTCAATTAGAAGAGTGATAACAATAATGCACAAACTTCACAACCACAGTTTCAAGCACACCATAATTTCCAAAATTCTCATGATATGCACCTCCTTATGCTCCACCTTCTAGAAGAAATCTTGAGGAAACATTGCATGCATTCATTGAAAAAGCAGGAGACAATTAACACTCAACTTGCTCAAAGCATGACAGATTTTAAAGATACTCTTGCAAAATTGACATCTGCTCTCAGTTTTCAAGAGAAAGGTAAGTTTTCATCTCAACCACAACAAAATCCAAAGGGGCAAGACAATGTGAATGCAAGTAGTTCTAGAAGCCAACACATGGATCAAGTCAAATCAGTCATCACTCTTCGCAGTGGTAAGGTTATTGAAAAACACATTCTTGAACCTTGTGAGAAAAATGATGAGTCAATCTCTAAGGGTAAGGAAGGGGTTAAATCTGAACATTGTAAAGAAAAGATTGATTCTCCACCAGTACTTCCATTTCCTCATGCCATGACTAAACAAAGAAAAGTCAATCATAACTATGAAATCTTTGAAAATTTCAAGCAGGTAAGGATCAATATACCTTTATTGGATGCAATTAAATAGGTACCTTCATATGCTAAATTTTTAAAAGATCTGTGCACTGTGAAGAGAAAACTAAATGTGAAAAAGAAAGCCTTTTTAGCCGAACAAGTAAGTGTCATTCTTCAAAACAATAAAATAATGCTTTGAAATATAAAGACCCTGGTTGTCCTACAATTTCATGCTTTATTGGAGAACATAAAATTGAAAAAGCTTTACTTGATCTTGCAGCTAGTGTGAATTTACTTCCATATTCAGTTTTTCAAAGTCTCAATCTAGGTGAGTTAAAACCAACTTCTGTAACTCTCTTGCTTGCTGATAGATATGTAAAAGTGCCTAGAAGAATAGTTGAAGATGTGTTAGTACAAGTCGATAAATTCATTTATCCTATGGATTTTATTGTCTTCAAGAATTTGATATCACAATCAAAGACAAGAAAGACACCAAAAATGGTGTCGCAGATCATTTGTCAAGATTGACAACAGATTCGAGATTTGACATCACACCAATCGATGACTACTTTCCTGATGAATCTTTATTTTCTGTCTCTACAATGTCTTGGTTTGCTAATATTATCAATTTTCTTGTTTCAGGACAATTGCCAGCTCATTGGAGTACCCAAGACAAAAGAAAGTTCTTGAACGAAGTGAAGAACTTTTATTGGGATGACCCTTATTTATTCAAATATTGTCCTGATCAAATATTTCAAAGATGCATTCCTGACAATGAGGTAAGTAGTGTCATTAAATTTTGTCATTCTGAGGCACGTGAGGGTCATTTCTCATCAAGAAAGACCACTGCAAAAATCTTACAAAGTGGATTTTACTCGCCCACCATGTTCAAGGACTCACATGCATTCTGCAAGACTTGTGAAAATTATCAAAAGTTGGGATCTATTTGAAAACATCACATCATGCCTTTAAATCCTATTCTTGTCATTGAGATCTTTGACTGTTGGGGTATAGATTTCATGGGTCCATTTCCTCCATCATTTGGTTTCTTGTACATATTAGTCGCAGTAGATTATGTTTCAAAATGGATAGAGGCAATTCCAAGTCGAAACAATGATCACAAAACAGTGATAAAGTTTTTGAAAGAAAATATTTTGAGTCGATTTAGAATCCCTCGAGCCATGATAAGTGATGGTGGAACACATTTCTGCAACAAGCCATTTTAGTCTTTAATGAAGAAATATAGAATCACACACAAAGTTGCCACTCCTTATCACCCTCAGACAAGTGGACAAGTAGAGCTTGCTAATAGGGAGATCAAACAGATCTTGGAGAAAACAGTGAACCCTAATAGAAAAGACTGGTCTTTAAGACTTAATGATGCACTTTGGGCTTATCGAACTGCTTATAAAGAAGTTTTTTCCATCTTATAGAACAAACTCTTTCAAAAGACAAATCATCACTTTCACTCAAAAACTAGGAGAAACATTTTACCAATGTTGGGATAGGTATCGAGACTTGCTTAATACTTGCCCTCATCATGGTTTTGAAACTTGGAGATGGGTTTCACATTTTTATGAAGGGTTAACTCCTAGAGTTATCAAATGGTTGAATTGATGTGCAATGGAACTTTTGAAGATAAAGACCCTAATGAAGCAATGGAGTACCTAGACTTGCTAGCTGAAAATGCTCAAAATTGGGACACTACAGGCACTTATGAGGCACCAAGTAAAATGCAATCTCATACATCTAGTGGA
>Ga0307509_10009565_pt1 | contig 12074 bp, 18 predicted proteins | sample 10_EM_MG_FD_202245 | JGI IMG/M metagenome (GOLD analysis project Ga0307509, IMG submission 202245) | Populus trichocarpa ectomycorrhiza microbial communities from riparian zone in the Pacific Northwest, United States - 10_EM | ecosystem: Host-associated > Plants > Roots > Unclassified | place... | reverse complement strand
TCATTCCCGTAACACGTTTCGTGTTGACCAAGGATTCCAATTGTCTTCGTCGCCTTCCTCACGATAACTACTTGACCTTAACCCCCCTCCTTCGCTCCTCTCCTCTCCTTTCTTTCCTTTATTTCCTCTCCCCAACAATTCAATCACTCTACATCAACAATGCCTCCCCAGCGTACTTTGCCGCCTGCGAAGGCGGTGAAGACTGAACGGACACACGAGGAAAACCAGGAAAGGTTCGTTTTTCAATCGTACTCGCCTTGCCCTTGCATTACCCTCCTCCCCCCACATATCTGTCTAAATAAATCTACTTTTGGGAGATGAATATTATGCTAACTCGCCTACAGAGCCTACATTGCTGCATCTCGAAGAAGCGATCGGAGTTTAGAGGCTCGCATCGAATCGGCACGGAGAGCTTCTGCTATCCACAAGCGTCGTACTGGCCGAGCACTACGGGTGACCGAGAAAGATGTCATTAACGAAGAGATGTACGAAGAGGAAGAGGACGAGTATTATGCATATAGAGGCCTCACGGCTCTTAGGAACGGCGGTAATCACGACTGGAATCGTCGGCTCCAAGCGTATTTTCAAAACCAGATAGTCATGCGTAGTGCTCTAAGCCAGGCTATGTCCGTTGATGGCGGAAATCCTTCACAGCAGTATCCAGTGATACAAGGTACCTATCAGTCTTCGTACATGCAACAGCCCATGGGCGGGCCTTACGTAGATGCATCGGTACATCCACCACACATGTCTCCCTCAACCTACCAATCTCTTCGACAGCAACCATACCCTTCGCCGGCTGCTGGCCAGCAAAGATATCAGAGGGCCATGTCGATGCAAATGTCACAGCCCCCGTCTATACACCCTCAAGGTTATCAGCAAGGGATAGCATATGGGAACCAGCCCGTCTTTGCTCCTTCATCTTCTCCTGCTGGTTCACTAAGTACTCTAGCTGGCCAGTATCCCACTCAGATCATGCCTAATCATCAAACGGGCATGATGGCTCAACAATTCACTCCACAGGCTGCATCGCAAGCGTCGAAAACAAACACTCCGCTTCCGTTCGGCGACAGCCTTGCCGCTTTCCCATTCACCACAGCGCTCCCTCCAGAGTCACAGCAATTTCTTCAGCCTGCGCTCGATCCCAGTGACCCGCTTTACCCAGCTCTGATGGCTGGTCACTCCAATGCCCCTCTGTTTGGTTTCAACAATGGTGCGAATGATCTCAAATCGCCCATAACAGAATCCGCATCGTCGGTCCGATCAACCGAGATAAACACCTCTCCTCAGTCCTTTAGTCCGTTGTCTTCCGATCAGACAACTCTGGACTGTAGCGCTGACCAGCAAACCCTGAGCTCGCTCTTCGACCCATCAGCTGTCCAAACTTCGTCGCCTCTAGAGCAAACATCTATATCGCCGGGGGGCGAGAGTATATCTAATGAGAACATGTTTAACAATTGGAACGACCTCATAGAGGAGGAGTCTCTCTGGAATCTTGAGAGGGTCCAATGATAATCGAACAAAACAATTCTGAAATAATCACTGGTCGCAGGGTACATACTTTTTTCTTTTTCCGTTTTCTCATTTTCTCATTTTCTCATTTTCCTTTCATTTTTTACGGTTTAACCGGCACGTACGAGTAGTAGGGATGGGAAGCATCTCATTATTATCTAGCATGGTTTCCCCGGGTCTTTTGCTAATTGGATTTTCATTATTTCTTCACCTTTCTATTTCTGAGCTTAGGTGTCTCTTTCTCCCATCTCTTTATCTTTATACGATTTCCATATTATGGCATGAGAACTTGAATTTCGAATTGGTAAATTTATGGGAACATTAGTTTTCTTTTCCTCCCTCTTTTTCTCACTGTTTTCTATTACTTCCTTTGTGTCAAGCGGGGTCCTGGGCGCCATATTACTATTGTTTTTGTTTTTTTGTTTTTGTTGAACATCCCGTTTTTTTCCCTTCCTCTATCATCTCTCTTACGTGAGAAAGAGGAAAAGAAAAAGCCAAAATTCGATTCACACCTCGGTTTCCTTCCCTCCTCAATGCCTCAATTATTTCCCTACCGAAGCCTTTTTCGCCCTTGCGCGCTTTTTAAGCATGGGTGGTATTGGACTGGGCTGGACTGGATTGGACCGGATAGGTCGATACCTATCTCTTCCGGCGAACTATCTTTTTCTTTCCGCCTTTTCCCTTAACGCCGAAGCAGGAATAAAAGGTATAGCAGGAGACGGAATGAACGAGAAGAAACTGAAAGGCTGTGAACTCTTTCATTTTTACTTTCTTATTACTGGCTCTTTTCCATTTTTCCATTTTCTTTTCTTTTCTCCCTTTCTATCTTTCTACTCTACTTTACCCCCTAAAGGTTATTACTCCTAGATGTATATAAAAACATTACGGCAAGACAGACAGACAGATTGTTTGATAAACACCGCTTTCCTATTTTATTTTTTCCTGTAGAGATAGCATACCACACACCCATCCAATCCATCCAAACAGGCATATTTCCACCAAGTGATAGGCTGATACCCGACCAGCCCACACACAAAAACCCCATTCCCATATAAAACCCAACCGGATCATTTCTTCTCTTCCAACCCCCCCCCCCCCCACTACACCTAGCACAGCGCGACTTTGTCGACTCGAACAGCCATAACCTAGCCAGCGCAGCGTAACCCATTTCCAACCTCCATCTCGGGGAATTACCACTTGCGAACAATTAACCCGTCGGGATTTTATCCCCCTTGCTTGTCTTTTTTCTTTTTCTTTTTTTTTCCCTTTTTTTCTTTTCGAGCTGTGCGACGGTAGGTACATACATACTGTACAGGACAGCGACTGTCAACTTTGTTACCCGTAGCCAATCAAGTCGCTGAATTATTATTTATTTATTTATTTATTTTTGCCCCCCGGGTGGGTATTTGTGGGACTTTTGGTGGTGGGTTAGGGTTTATATGGGATGAAGGGATGAAGGGAGGGAGGGAAGGAAAGGTTAGCGACATGGGGGGGGAAGGAAGGGGGGAAGGGGGGAAGGGAAGGGAAGGGTCTGCGTCACGTTTTTTTTTGGGGGGGGGGGTATGGAAAGATAAGATTTGGCCGAGAGTGGGAATTTGCGGGGGAGATAGGGATGATGGCGCTATCATAGTACGAGTATGATAGACTATATCGTGCCCGGAGGGGGGTGGGGGGGGCGGGGGTTTGAGTTTGTGCTATCTATCTATGATATATACCGGTACCCTATGGGGACCATATATTATAATGGGGTCTAAATTAGTTAGTTATCATTTCTTGTTTAGTTTATATAATATAGGGGCTCGACCTTTCTCCAAGAATGTTCGGGGTGTTATACCGGATGTTATATATGTATCTATGCATATATATACCATACATTTGCTATGATATTATTATATACTCGGTATGGTAAAGTGGGTATGGTGTTATTATAAGCTCTAGTTAGTTAACTTAGTTAGTTCTCCCATCGAAGCTTAAACGACACACTGATGATACATACGGTTACCTTTATACTCTTAGCCTTTTTCTTTCCTTTCTTCCTTTCCTTCCTTTCCTTCCTTCCTTCCTTCCTTCCTTCCTTCCTTCCTTCCTTCCTTCCTTCCTTCCTTCCTTCCTTCGCTTCTTTCTTCCCCCCCCTCGTTTCTTTTTCCCTTTCTCAGCCAAAGGAACAAAGTCTTGTCTTGAACTATGATATGTGTCATACCACCGGATTTAAGTTAAGCACGTGGCGCGAGCACCGTACGGAGAGTCCGGACTAATTGGGGAAGGAGGGGAAGGAAGGAAGGAAGGAAGGAAAAGAAGTGGTGGAATTAAGCTTGGCAGGGCAAGTATCAAAGTTCCAGGTTTCCAAGGATAGATTCCCCTTTTCTTGCTTCATCCATCCACCCACACACACCCCCGCGCGGGGGCGCGCGCAAAAGCAGACGGGTGGGGGGAGGAGGAGGAGGAGGAAGAGGAGGAGGAAGAGAGTTTCACTCCTTGAAAAAGTAAGATTAAAAGAAATAATATAAAGTATAAAATAAATAAAAACAGTCCCCGAAGGGTGTTACGGATGCGGCACTCTGCAGTAACCCTACCACGGTTAGGTGCCTGACTTTATCCTTCGCCGCCACCGCCGCCGTCACAGCCAAGATACGGTATGATACTTGTACTTGCCTCCCGCGCCTACCATCATTTCAAGCATAAATCACGAGAAGGATCGCACGCATAACCCGAAGAAACGCCCACCCTACAGGGCACGAGTCAAGAGTTCCAGCGATACCGGGCTTGAGTGAATGAATAAATAGCATGATGAATCTCCCCCCTCACTGATTAAACGCTTCACAAACTAACCTGACTGTGGTAGTTTGGCTGTATTCAGGAGCAAGGAGTAAGCCAACCAAGATGCCCAAGACGGAAGGAAGATGAAGGAGGAGAAGAAATATTTAATAAAGACTTTATGGTACATTATTGAATAAACGGTACTGGATGCTGTCTAATAATATTTCCCCTTGATTGATTGAATGATGAACATGACCCTAGAGCTCCCCGAATTGCGCCTCGTTTTATTAAAACTCAAATTTAGGTGGTGGTAGTGGCCATTTGTCTCTGGACGGCTTCCATGATATTTAGGGATTGGTCCTCCTTCACGAAGACTGTAGGGGCAAAATTTTCAGTTAGCTCGTGTGAATTATCAGACAATTGGTTGTCTGGTCTGTGGTAGACGTACCAAGGAAATAAGGTGTAGGAGGGTTTATATCCCCGTGAGTAAAGACTTCTTGGGGATCCGCCACTTCAGTCACATAACCGTCGTTATATTTGCGAAAGAGTTTTCGCTGGAAATCATAAATGTAGATCCAGTAGTGACCAAAGCTTGCGGATCCTAGTATTTATCCTACTTAGCGACAAGGTCTATATGACCTCTCAGGGGCATGCTTACCTCTATGTATGAAAACTGAGTGGATGCGGTAGCCCTGCTTGCACGAACCTGTAAATTGTTGCTCAATGCGAGACTGGAGCTCTTGAATCCGAGTTTCGATCGCTTTTGTACCATACCAGCCCATGTTAGTCTTAAGAATGTCAGCATCACTAGGTGGTGTCATACATTCACACTCCTGCCGCATGGATTCCGCTCTCTGCTCAAGCTCCCTAAGGAGAACTGGCTGGACCTCTATCTCGTCGACGTCAGAATTGAGCTCAGAAAGCCATTGGTGAGTATATTCGAGGGCCTCGGGGACGCGGATCCTAGCCTAGGGGCACAGTCAATACCATCCCAACAATATCAACCAAGGAATCCTCACCCGAGTTTTTGTCAGCTCCGCCAATCTTTGTTCCAGCGCCTTTAGCTCCTCCTTCCACACCCAAGACTCCTCCCGCTTTGCCTTGAGATCAGGATCATCGGTTTCCATGTATCTATCAAGATATATCGTATCTGGAAACTTCAAATGGGAATTTGACTTATATGCAGAAGCCTTGGCCCGATCGTACTGAACCCTCTGAACCTGTATCTGCAAGATGGGTGGCAAATGGCTGATAGATAGGAAGCGCTTGGCCTCTCGCCCTTCCAGATCAACCTGCTCGATATCAAAGCTGCTGTCAAGAGCAGAGTAAACATCTCTATCGCCCTCTGCAACATCGACAAGCAAGTGGGAAAACAACTCCTATCGGCACATTAGCTTTAAGCCCCGCCCAGGAGGGATGGCCACTGATACCTCTTTAGTCCTAGTCTCAGCAGAATTCGGGAAAGAGAGTGTTTGCTTGGTTCTTCCATAAAACAGTCTAAAACACATTAGTAAAGCCCGATTAAAACCTCGCCTTACTCACTTCTTCACCAAATCTATCTGTTCCCCATTCTCGTCAATGGATTCCGGTTTAATAGCAGCTTCCACCTGAAACATAACATTACCGATACACTCTGTGACATCTTGTTGGCGCCCAAACATAAGATTTGTATCTGGCTTCGGATCCTGTCTGGTTGGGCGTGGGGGGACTGGAGGTGGCCTGTCCGGCATATCTGGCGCATCCGGGGGCGGGGTCGGTGGGCCATATGTTGGGCCAGCCTTATTTGCAACAACCCCACTCGCTGCCTGTGGCTCGTTCATATCAATGTCTTGAAGTGGGGAGCGCGGAGCACCAACAACACCCGCGGTGGCCTCTTTGAGTGGGGGAAGATTTTCCTTGTCATCGGCTTTGTTTTGCTTTCCATCATGGTATACCATCACGTAGTCCTCGCCAGTTCCCGGGTATGGAGGTGGGAGGTCTTCGTTATCGTTGACTAGCGTGGCTTCGCTGGTCGTATCATCGGTCTCGGATTGGGGTGGAACCTTTTCGTCAAGGTCCATTTTATCATCCGCATCATCGTTGATGTAAATAATAGGTGGCGGTGGCGGTGGTAGTGGTACGTCGTAGCACACTGAGGCTCGCCGCTCCTCCTCCTCTTCATCCTTAGAACTCACAAGGGTCAAGTAAGCCAAATCCCGCTCAGGAGTAACGGAAGACGCCCGGGAGGTTATGAGGTTCTGAAACAAGGTGCGAAGATGGCCAACAACTACAGAAATAAGACCATCAGCTAATTGATTCCCATAATCATAATTTGCCGCTCACATTTCTTGGCTCTCTCAATCTCCTTCTCCGAGACCTTCCTGCCTCCCACCCTCTTCCTCTCGACCACCTCATCATTGATTTCCTCTTCTTGGAATTGATCGATATTGAGAATCATATTACGTAGCGGCTTTACAGTGAAATAAAACTGCAACAAGCTATTCAGATAGCAAGTGTTTCCAATGTTCTCAAGCCCAACAGGCCACTCGACAGAACCCTTTGTAATTCCATCAGGATTTCCAGTCTCGAGGTATGATTGAATCCTGACGCTATTCCGGTTTTGCCCAATACTTCTGAGCGCCGCTCGGAGGTCTTGGGTTTGGCTGGGGGCGTCTTGTTTCTGGTAGATGATTAGCTATAGAACGATTGAAGGAACAGGTCATTTACTCTTAACTCGAAAACATTGACAATCAAATCCTCACTCAGAGACTGATCGTCAATCCCCAAGCGACTATACGCAGCACCTATCTCCAAAGGGGTCTCATAAAGATTACCTTCAAGGAAGCTATATAAGATATTACTTTGTCGATGTTCTGCGATCAATTTCAAGGCGTTCCTCGCAGTGATTTCGTCACTGGGATTGTCCTCAACCCGGACTTTGTATGAGGAGAGTATATATTGGTCCTCGGTGCTTTCCAAGACGCTAAGCCATTTGTAGGCATCTGCTACATCACCGACAGCTATTAAACCTGTTAGCCACATCGTAAACCGTGATCGGAATTTCTTATTCCAGCTCTTCGTGCGTTTCAAGAACAAGTTTCCTCGGCTAAACACATTTTCTAGTCTATATTCCACTCACCGAGTTTTGCAAACGAGCGTATCTTCTCACTCCCCCTAGCTGTACCAATAATCCTCATGTCCTCTCTCATTGGCCCCTCCTGGCGAGGAGCGTCAGCCAATCGGCTCCTAAACACGCCAACAATCAAATCGTCATCCGATACAGGATCCACGCCTAGCGACTTGTAGCTACTCTCCAGGTCAGACTTGGAAAACTGCCCCTGGGAGCGCAGTCGGGCAACCTCGAATTGAAGATTTTCGCTCTTTCTGCCGTTGGCTATGTTTTCGAAGCACTCAAAGTAATACGGAGCATCGACAGGATCGCACGCTCGTTGGCGCTCATATGCCCAATGGACAAGACCGTCTGACATATCTCCTACTGCACCAAGGCCGGCATAGTGACTGGTTGCCAAATTAGCCAACCATCAGTTACAAATAGGCTTCCACTTACGGATGTTCTGGAGCTGTGAGGTCAAACTGCCAGCCAAACGTGGTATCATCTAGGTAAGAATGTTAGAGGTTCGCCCAACACACCACTATGCCAAATTTCGCCAGACAGCCTACATTTATGAAATCCCAGGAGCCATTTAGCTCCAATTTCTGCTCTCTCGGTTTTCTGACGAACGCGGACAGCTATTACAATTTGTCAGCATCCCCAGACCAAGCCATGACCGACAGTCTAACATTTCGCCGGAGCACCCCCCCCGCGTTTCTCATCGTCCATTAATATGGTAACTTCCTCCAGCAATCCACGAAGGTCCTGTTGCGTTTGCGAATCAACATCGTCCAGCACGGCAGGGGAAGCCGGTACCCAAGCATTCGTGTCAGGATCCTGCCAAATTTAGTATCCAAAGATTGGGGTCCACAAGTAGGGAATAACATACAGGAGACCGGGTAAAATGGGCCAATTGCATGACCTCACCGCATCCGCCTAGATTACATAGATAGCGCTTGTTTTCAGCAAAGATTGATCGTTGGTCACCGCCTTTGTGATTCTTGATATAAGTACATAGAGCCTCAAGAACTTGATACGGAATTGCCGGAGCCGCATCCACAGGAACATCATCTGGAACTATCCTCGCCGCCTCTTTAACTCTGGCCTCACGGTTTTTCTCCGAAAGCAACAATTCTAGCAGGTCCGGTCTTAGCATCGCAGGCTGCGTGGTAACAGTAACAAGTATGGGGCAAGTAGTAGAAGAGCATGAGAAAACCCTTTTGTCCATCCATCTCTTTCGAGACTTCTTGTCGTAGCGAGACGCATCCACCGGCGACGATAATTTGGACTCATACCGGAAGTGGTGTAGTGGATTATATCGATATGGATTGCGGCTGTCTCTATTCGGACATGGGATAATATCAGCACTAAACTCGACGGGTTTTGTAAATTCAACTTCAATGTTGAAATGCATCCGGCACGATTGACAAATAGCCGCAATGTTGTATGCCCTGTCGATAGGGATTGTCGAGCCCTTGATGTAGTGGCTCTTGTCCGCTATAACCTCTAGTGCATGCTTATGTTTTGGCTCGTATGGCGCATGAAGGTCGGGATCGAAATGGGGGGGATTGTCTGGTAGAAAATTACGCTCTTTCCTGAGAGGATTGTAGACAATCAAGTCGGCCCAAAACCTGGGAGCACATTTCCCTAGGCCAAGAAAGAAATGACAGGCAGTAAGTTAGTCTTTGGTCAAGATACCCGCCACGATCCTCGTAGTGCTAAAGGAAGCTTTGAATAGTAGTCAGCAAACGTACCAGGAAGCTGTGTGGGACTGGGCAAGTCCCGCAACATTTCTCCCATTATTGCGAGATGATGGCGGTGATGGTGATGATGTTGATGATGTTGGTGATGATGTTGGTGGTGGTGTTTGTCTTTTTGTGAAACCAGTGGTGTGAAGGTAAGGAAGTAAAGAAGAAAGACCTATGGAAGGCTTGTGTAGGAGAGGTGTAATAACCTAACAGCTTTGTACCCCACAGTAGGGAAACGGGCTGATCAATACGTCGCGTGGGTGGGTCAGGTTGCAGGGGAGATGCGGGTTGCAGCTGGGAGCGGAAAGGCTGCTTCACAGTACTCGAGTAGGAGATTGGGGGGGGGATGAGTGGTTGGTTGGTTAGGTTAGATTTGTGGCGGGGCCGCAAGTAACGTGGGGCTCGTGTGGCGCTCTGAGACAACGTCTGAGCTTATCATATCCTATGGCCCTGGTTATCGCTCCGGTTCCCGCTGGCTAGGGTTAATTCTGCAGCACGGTGAAGTGGGTAGCGAAAAGCGCCAAAGGAGAAGAAGAAAAGCCTTGCCACCTTATCGTGCCCCTCTGCTCTTTTGTATGATACTGGTACAAGTTCCGGGTAGCCTTGTATCATATACGAGAAAACCAACAAAAACAAATCCGCATGACAGCATACCCCCTACATAACAAACCTCTCTCGCTATCATGACATTTCCATCCGCTCGCCCCACCCAAAATCTAACCCACGATATCTTTCTCTCCCTCCCCGGCCCTATGCTGCACCATTCGCACATCCGCCTTCTGCCCGCGCGCACATTACTCCCCCAACCATTTTTCCCATATAATATCATATTCCTGCCATCACCACCATCATCACCATTACCAGGCAGTCGAGTTTTTTATCTCGTTTCATTCATTCCACGGCAGATCCGCAGAAGCTTCCCTGAAAGCCTCATGCTTTTTCCTTTTTCTTTTTTCTTTTCCTTTTTGCCTTGCCTTTTCCACCTCAGCCTTTTCTCTCGCTGTGCCTGTCGATACCTGGAGTCTGCGTATGCTAAAGATAGAACACCATGTGAACCACTAACGAGTGACGTTCAATGCTTCAAGGCTTTGTGGGCTAGCGAATCGCGCTATCGCACCGTTTTTTTGGATGCCGGAAAATCTTTTATGTTGCGGTTCGAGCCTGAATCGGAAGCAAGAAAATGGGGTCCTCATTCACAGTCCTTATTTATTTATTTTCATTTTGGCCCCGTCCGGCGGCCTACAAAAAATTGTGAAAAAAAAACCTGCAATAACTCAAGATTACAACTTTCTCTCCCAACTGTCACAGGGTAAAGGGTAAAAGGCTCAATATATTTCTGACATGTCCTATATTATTATGTGGGTGCTCGTTGGGAGAAAAAATTGGGTTTCTGGAAATGGTGCAAAAAAGGCCTAAGACATGACTCCGGAAGACTTAGATTTGGGACTGCTCTTCTCACGAGAAGGGCGATATAGTTTTGAATGCAACCGTTACCGTTGGGCTTGAATTTTTATCATAATATTATCATACTTTGAGGCATCTACTGATGGAAATTAGATATATTACACTAACCTATTAAAAACATGATTTTCGCAAACTAGCATCAAGATAATAGGTAGTAGGGCAATATAAAGGGGTTTTCCTTTTCTTGACAAAAAGTTATAATAATATTATGGCAATATATTTTTTTGAAAATGGCGTATTTTTATATACCCAAAGCATGTCAACTCCAAAGAAAAGGGCTGTATCATACAAGTATCATAGTCGGATAGTCGGTACTCACTCCTCCATTGTAAAGCAAGGAGAATTGTGATGTTGCAAAATATTGCACACTCGTCCTACAATATTTCGCAACATCGCTATCTTCCTTCAACCTGCTATGATACTTCGTGTTTGCGTGGGGCCTGTGAAGGAGCGTCTATGTACCATCTAACCCTAACATCAATTTCCCATTCGGAATTAACCCACCCAGAGCACCAGGAAACCCGCCATCTGGAGCAATATCGTGATATATTTCCATTGAACATATCATACCGAACAGAGCCCAATCCAATCCAAGCCTAAATTCAACCCCCACCACCACCACAGTAATACTTACCGTACCAGTACCCGTACACACTTGTATGGTACACCCAAAACAACTCCCTTCTCACAAGAAAGCGGTCCCGACTCTCCCAGAACCATAATCATTTGGACGAGAAATACCAACAGTCCAGGCGGAAAACATCAATTGACCAGATAAGATTCCAATTTTTCCGGAAAAAAATAAAATCAATAATACCAATTTATCCTTTTCAGAATAATATTATCATATGATACATTCCATTTTTAACTTTTTTTTTTAATCATCACAACATTTCTAATCCCAAATTGGGCCTACCGAATGAAGGCCTTTTATTTTTTATTTTTTTTATTTTTATGATACTTGCGGTGGTAACTCTAATTTGCGGGTTGGAGTTCTACTTACTGTGTTACGGCGGATGGACCGGTTTTTTTTTTTTGTTAATTCCGTGGATTGTTTTTAGGTGCTACCTAAGGTACATCCGCTGCATTCGGGAAGTATCCCATGGCAAAGAAACCCCACCCCCTCCAGCCAAGGGAAAAACAAGTCATCCCAGGTCCCTCTGGTATGGAACCAACCGCACATATATCTCCAACCGGAAAGACACAAGACAAAATAACCAACATGATAAGCAGGATACCTGTCCGACAACCTAACCGCCAGAAGCAGAAGACAACAAGAAAACCTTTCCGGACATCTCATGACATATGAAAAAACAAAAGAAAAAATTGGTAACACAACTCGCGTCTGATCCTTCATCATCCTGGGTGTAGGGCCGTCTGTAACAATCCTATTGTTAGGTCGTTATGCAACAGGCAACGATAGTGGATTCCTATAGTGAGCAAGTCTTCTTCTTTGTAATAAGGCGTAGGGGAATACTATCTCTTCAGATAGTACGGAACTG
>Ga0307509_10009564_pt1 | contig 12074 bp, 13 predicted proteins | sample 10_EM_MG_FD_202245 | JGI IMG/M metagenome (GOLD analysis project Ga0307509, IMG submission 202245) | Populus trichocarpa ectomycorrhiza microbial communities from riparian zone in the Pacific Northwest, United States - 10_EM | ecosystem: Host-associated > Plants > Roots > Unclassified | place... | reverse complement strand
ACTCGCAAGTGCATAGTCATGTGAGAACTATGAGTCAAGTAACGTCATAGTGTGAAAACCAACATACCTTATGACTCATAAGTATGAGTCATGTGAAATCTGTCTTGCTTAGTCACGATTTGTGACACCATCTTACTATCTGAAGAGATAGTACTTCTCACGAACGATCCAAGAAAAGCAAGCCAGTTCCGTACTATCTGAAGAGATAGTATATTCCTACGCCTTGGTGCAGAAAAGCGAGACTCGCTTACGTAGGAGACGACAGTCGTTGCCTGTTGCATACGTGCTCAACAATAGGATTGTTACACAATCAGGTGTTTAGGATTTTACGGTTGTTTATACATCTCTTATGCCCCATTCTTGGTTATGATATTTCTAATAATCACTCCATACCCTTTTGTTTTCACGCACATTATTTGGGATTTACTTGGTTGGATTTCAGGGTCAAACATGGTTGCACTTATGTTTCTTACATTGTTTTCCCTATATTTCTCTTGTGTATATGGACGCGCACCTTTCTATAAATAAGGTGCTACCGCCCACTTGGCTTAGAAGAATTAAGAACTGGAACTCCTGCCAATCCCTTCTTCACCTTCTCGCTAAGCGCACCTCGCAACGCCCCTCGTACTTGTGAAGTATTATCCACACCGAATAGATTGTGCCGCATTCACATTTTGAACAGGTTATGAGCCCGGCGCTCTCCTTACTCTTTAAGAAATACGCTCACACGCTTGCACCCAACAGCGATGAACTACAATCGTATACCTACCTCTACCTTAGAAACCGTTGTTGTGGGAATGGAAAAACTCTCAGGATTTGGCTTGGCGCAACCCCTTTTCTTCACCATCAAAGGACGCGACCTCCCGTCTGCAACGCAACTTCCTTTCTCCCCTCAACAACCACCCTCAGTCTGCGTAGTAGTGAATACCTGGTGCTGCCTACTTTTGTACTTAACTTCACTTTGCTTCGAGCGAGGAGAAGGCTAGCTTCAAGTACGCTTGCTGCAATTGGAACGGCTAAAGGTGTTCACAAAATACTAAAAGACAGAGAAAAGTGCTGAGACAGGTGCCTATCATTTTTTCGAGGATTTTTCACCACCAAACATCACCAAATAATGACTGATGCCGCAGCTAGCAGACAACTTTGGGACCTAGAGTCAGAAACCGAAAATACTGTTACAGTGGCCACTTGTCCTCCTAGATGTTCTACCACTACAGCTGGTGAATCCTCCCGTTGTCCTGCTCGTTCTGGTTCCAAAAGACCAGCCAAATTGCCTGCAATCTCACCTTGATCTCCGGCCGGTAAAACATCTACTCCGGCCCCCGACAAACACATTCAAAGTTCAAAGAACTCAGTTGCTCCCAACTACAAACTAAGCTCGATCTAAAAGCTTACCGGAAGTGAAAACTACCGTCCTTGGAGAGCCATTTCTCAATCTGTTCTTGAACCTTTTAACTGTTGGAATATTGTGTTAGGTGAAGAAACTATTGACGATTATGCTGAAAACAACAACGATAACTTTATCAATCGCGAAGAGAATGCCGCAACATACTTCATCCAAACTGTAGAGTCTCAATGGCTCATCCTCCTCGATACCCATAAAATCCCTCCAAAAATATGGACCCCTCTCGAGGACAAATTTGCCAGAGAAAACACTTCATCTTTCTTCAACCAACTCAATTCTGTTATCGATACCAAGTACGATACATTGGATCTTCTTTCCAATCATATCAATAAGTACGATACCCTATGGATTCGATTACACCTCCGATGTTCCACAGCCTCCTCCACCGACCGATGCACCCTACCATTTGTCTTTCCAACAGTGTTCAAGTCACCTGAGGCTCAAGCAGCAATGCTCCTCCGTTCTCTTCCCGAATCAATGAATAATATCGTTAATAATCTCTCAACCAAAGAGGGCTTTATCTACGATCACCTCTACAATAAGCTGATAGACTTGAAAGTTCCTACCGCTGTTAACTCCGTGGATAACAAAGTGTATAAAACCGCTGATGTTGAAGGAAAAAGAAAGGAACCACGAAGAGAGCCCTCCCGCCAGGGACCAACGACCCTGGCCAAGGAATGTTCCTACTGCAAAAAGCTTTGCCCAACTGCTCGCAGCTATGGCCATACCTGGAATGAGTGTGTAAAACTCAAGGGCACCAATGTGAGGAATAAAGAAAAAGGACCGCTAACACGGCAATGATCGGAAAGGAAGAAACTCCTAAACCTGTCAGTACTTTATCATCCATCCGAACCACTACCAAAATCTTTTCCTATCCCCGATCGGTTATAGACACAGGTGCAAGCTGACATATGACAAACAACTTAGACCTTTTTATAAACTTCGAGACTGTGAAAGGCACTGTTAGGTTGAGTGATGACTCTGATATAGAGGCATGCGGCCGTGGAACAGGTGTGATCTTGGCCAAAATATCTATTTGTCATGTTTCTTCTGTATACCTTGAGCGTGTTCTTTGGGTTCCTAGTTTGGGTTCTTGCAGTTGGTTGTCCTGGCGCGCAATTGTTTCTTGGGGGAAGAGATTTTCCTTGGCTAGTTGCGGAAAGGATATGTATATTTTTAGGGAAAATAAAACAGACGTTATCAGGGGAAAGCTTGACCAACAAGACTATGTTATGCAAGAAGAGAGAGAGTTGGCAAAGAAGATGACTTACCAACAGTGGCACGAAGCACTTTGACATCACTCACCTGACTATCTGAAAAGCAACAACTACTCCGACGCTACCAACGTCCCCAAAGTTCTGAAAGACTGGCGATGCGAAACATGCATCATTTCCAAAAGCACAAAGTGAAAGCCTACATCAATTACCGACATACGCTCAGATACACCGTTCGAATTAATTCACTCTGACCTTAGCGGAAATTCTCCACAACCTCCTTCGGCCAATCCAACTATTATGTTACTTTCATAGATAACTGCAAGAGATACGCTTGGATATATTCCATTCAGGCAAAATCTGACACGGTCACACTGTTCACCAGTTTCATCTATTCAGGCTACACTCAAGATAACGCCATAATCACAAGATTCAGAACAGATAATGGAGCGGAATATGACAATGCTGCCATGTTAACATTGTTAGACAAGCAAGGTATAATACACGACCTCGCTTGCGCTTACTCACATGAATCAAATGGGGTTGCCGAACGATATAATCGCACAATTAGCACTGCTGCTCACTCTTTGTGGACTGGCTTACCCTTAGCATTATGGGCCGAAGCTATCGCAACTGCGGTCTACCTTCGAAACAGACTCCCTAACAGATCCATGGGAAAATCGACGCCCGATGAATCTCTCTACCACAAGAAACCGTCAATTTACCATCTCCGCCCATATGGGACCAAATGCTTTGTTCATCTACCAGAGGAGAAACGTCAACCTGGAACGAAACTGATGCCCCGGGCGATCGGAGGATATCTTGTCGGTTATGCCTCTTCCCCAACACCATCCAGCCGCCGGTTCCTCACGTCTTGGTGTCTTGCGTGGGGCTCGAGTGGCGACAACCACGTTTGGATCCTGGAAGCCTCTTCACTTATTCCTACATTGATGGTCTTATTATAGCTGTTTAACACATTTCCGATGTTCTGATTCGAGCGACCGTGAATATTATTGCTCGTGTTGTTGTCGGTACGGGTGTTGGATATGCCATAGAGGGAGGGATCATGAGTGAGACTTGGTTCTCCGTTTCTGCTAGGTAATGTAGTCATATTGGATAAGGCTCGGCGAGATGTGGGATGATACGGCACCACACTACTGGTTGTATTGGAGTGTATCGTGGAGGTTGATGGACTTCTTCCCCCAACGCTAGGAAAGCGGGGAATGGTTTCATGGATTGGGACAAGGTAATTGTTTTAGATGGGAGTGCCAGCCAACCATTCCATGCCAAGGCTATCCGAGAGCCGTCCCGTTCCTTGAGGCGGACCCCCGATGGCATACGGTATATTTTTATAGATTTTACAACAAATTCACCACATACCATATTTATATTCCCAGAACACCCTCCTAATGGACTAACCTCTGCAAGTGCAAAGACTTGATTACTTTTTGGTCCCTACTCACATGAGCTACCGGCCGCCCATTATTGGGACGGGAGGACACACTCACACCCCGCGATTATATCTACCTTACGCGGAGGTTTTTTTTTTCCGAATATTCGCTGAGCTTGGGTAAAGTGGACCTTAATCCACTTGATGAAATAGGTGTGGGCGACATGAAAAAATAATGCGCCTCGCTAATGGGGAAATGGTAGGTGTTCGACGGCTCCAAGCGCTGACAAACAACCGTCAACCAAGACCAGGCAAATCCCTATTTCCCTACTGCTCGGCAACTGCCAGCGACCAACCCAACCGTACAAAAAATGACTCCGAAGGTACTTGTACTAAGAAACCAATAGAGTGACAGCGCCCCCCGTAGAAATCGAAGTTGGGAGTTGGAACTTGGAGCTTTTGGCGAAATTTTGAACGGGAAGAAGACTCCTTCAGAGCAAGAAGTTTGTGTCGTTGCGTATTTCTTGCTTTTCTCCAGCGTTGCCTTGGGCATGGCTGCCAAGGCTTCGAACTTCTGACTTCTAACTTTGATTTATGCAGCTTTTAATGATAGCGGTTCCTGCACTAAATGTATGGATACACTTTTCCGGAAGGTCCACGAAGTTCCCATTCCTGTGTTTAGTCTGCTGTTCCCAGCCCCCCGTCGGTCGCTGGTTCCAGGCGTCTATTCTCACCCCACGTGGCCCAGCCCCGCAGCCTGAGAAGTATTCGGATATGGTTTCTTTCCCCCTCAAACCCTTCTTTCAGCCCTCTACTCGAGTACATCCTTTGGAGCCAGGCACTTGTTAAAAGAAATGGCTATCCAATTGACTGGTGAGTCATGCAGGTTGGGGACCTTCCGAATCCGGGCCGGTGACTTGGCCCGACTAAAATCAAGAAATACCAAGATTATTCTCTGCAGGAACTTTGCCTGGCTACAGGATAGAGCTACGATATATGGAAGTTCCCCAATTTGCATGTCTCACCAGTCCATAGGACAGCCGAACGGCGAAACGGCGGAACAAAACGAAACGCCAAGATTAAAACAACACTATGAAGACAGATCGACAACGCACAACTTAGAGAGGGAAAAAACTTCTTTTTCAACTCACGCTTACACTCCAAAATACTCAAACTAACGGTGAAAACAGGGGTGTAGATAAGATAACAACGGAGCTCTCTCCCCTATCCTCCCGTCCTTCCTTCCTTCAATCTCCACACCGGTCCATTCTCTTCAACGCATACCCCCCTTTCCCTTCTGCAAAGAACTAAAATTTATCTTGCTAACAAGTGAAAAAACCAACACCACAAAGAAAGGTTCTTCAGGCTCCATGGCCCCCGTGCGCCCCACCCTCCCTCCATATCCTTCCGGTGCCCCACCGATCCCGGACACTTCTCCGGAGGTATGTCGAACGATATCGGAATAGCCTGCGCCTACCCTGAGCATGCGGAGCACCATCAAAGCACTTGTTCCCGGCGGGCGTATCAATCCAGAGCGCATGTCCGAACTTTCACTTTGCGAACTATAACGGGGTAGGCTATCTGCATGCCCGATAGGTCAAGCATGCAGAGCAATATCGAAGAATTCCAACTCTGGTTAGAAGGAATAGGGGCTCTCTTTTGTTCCTTCGGTTTTTCCCATACGGTTCCTTCGAAGGCCTTTGTTTTCTTGATTCCAAGTTGTCGGAACTGAGCAATCCCGGCAGGACTATACTATTTTACGATATGGCTAGGCCATATCTTTCTTAATTAGATAGATATAGTTTTCTAATCAAGAATCTCTACCGTTAACTATTGCCGCTTCTCTATCTAAACGGTCGCCCATTGCTCCATCAAGTAATACACATTAGCGAGTGACCTTCTATGGCGCCGGTTAGCGATAGTGTTGGACATATGGGAAATGATGCCGGGAACTACAAGACCCCTGCTCAATAGCATTTTATCAGCATCTCACCTGCCCGTCCTGCTCCTCCGATTTGCCCTATGGGCCGGGTTCTCATGCAAGGCCCAGTAGAGACGCCGCGAGACATCCCTCTCATCTTCACCATTTGATTATGCTCCCCATCCCATATCATATATCAGGGATTGTTGGGCTGATATAGGTCTCTCACCATTCATGAGATTCTCTACCAGGCGGTCCTACAGGCGTTATAGTGGAGTAAATATATAAGATCAGGGCTCCGGCTAGTATGTAGCTTTTATATAAAGGTGGTTCTTTCTAGCATATTCTGGCTTTTATAGAAGGGTATGCCCAACAACCTGTAGGAAGCTAAAGCTATGATATATAAATGTTATCGTGTTTGTGGTAATATACATCATTATTCTATATACTTGTGGTAGGGCTAAACTCTATCCATGACTAGCTCTAATAGGATAATGTACACCGCCAGCAAATGAAAATTATGAATAAAAATACAATGCCATCGTAATATCTCTAGCACATGCCCAAAGGAAATGCTATAGCCGTTCTTGGGCCTTGTTTCTCTTTTTTCCACCCAGCAGGGGAAAATATGTTCCGCTATAATCTGCCTATACCTGCGCATCCGAGAGGTCTTCGGCGGTGGTTCTTCGGGAGTGTCATTGCCCTGTGTGACTGTTGATCGCACGAACCCCTCATGAGTGTTGCCAGGAGCGCATTGGAATGGTGTTATATGATTGTTGTCAGGCTCATCAGGGGTGACACTGTCCCGTGAGACTGGTGGCCTTACTACCTCTTCATGCTCAGTGCTAGAAGCGCCCTGGAGTGGTGTTGAACAATCGTTTTCTGCCTTGTCGGGATTGATAGCGCCACGGGAGAGAAGTAGTCTCGCCACCCCCTCATTCCCATAGAAAGAAGCGCCCAAGAGTGGTGTTCGACCAGAGTTGTCTGGCTCGTCGGGATTGACCTCGTCCCGTGCGAGTAGTAGTCTCACCACTCTCTCATGATTATTGCAAGAAGCTACCCAGAGTGGTGTTGTATCACGGTTGTCTGGCCTGTTGGGATTGACATTGTCACGTGCGAGTAGTAGTCTCACCACCCCCACATGCCCATTGTGAGAAGCCCACCAGAGTGGTGTTCCACCATTGTTGTCCGGCTTGTCGGGATTGATACCGTCTCGTGCGAGTAGTAGACTCACCACCCCCTCATGCCCACTGTGAGAAGCCCGCCAGAGTGGTGTTTCACCATCGGTGTCTGGCTCGTCAGGATTGACGTCGTCCCGTGCGAGTAGCAGTGTCACCACCCCCTCATGCCCATTGCCAGAAGCCCACAAGAGTGGTGTTCCACCATTGTTGTCCGGCTTATCGGGATTGACATCGTCCCGTGCGAGTAGTAGTCTCACCACCCCCTTATGGCCATTGCAAGAAGCGGCCCAGAGTGGTGTTCCACCATCGTTGTCCGGCTTGTCGGGATTGACATCGTCCCGTGCGAGTAGTAGTCTCACAGCCCCCTCATGCCCACTACGAGAAGCCCACGATAGTGGTGTTCTACCAGAGTTGTCTGGCTTGTCGGGATTTATACCGTCTTGTGCGAGCAGGAGACTCACAGCCCCTTGATTCCCTTCCCGAGCAGCCAAAATGAGCGGTGTAGCCCCCCTACACTCTCCCTGATTAATATCACTGCCTTGCACCTTGATCAGGGCAGCCACCATGACGTCAATGCCGAAGTACGATGCACAGTGCAGGCCTGTAAATAGGTGATGAGTAAGCTCGGAAGGACGGTATCCCCGAATTTTGTCAAAAAGTAAGGTCGACGCTATATGGCTATCGTATCGGCTTAATAAATCAAGTGCAAGCAATTTGGCGTGGTCCGAGAGTTCGATTTTTGCGTGCCTTCCCCAATGCAAAGATGAATATTCGAGAAATGGCATGTATCCAAGGGTTGAAACATTATCGGTTGGAAGTCTCTTGACCTGGTGGTAGTTCAGAAAGGTCAAACATGTTTGGCCAAGTGTTCTGTGGGCATCAGGCAATGTACTAGGCCGGGAAAGGTATTCTTGCAGGGTGTAGTGGATTAGCCGAACGGTTGATGTCTCTTTATCAACCACGGCAAGTCCGAAACATGACCTTAACACTGTATCTTGAGACCGGATATTCTCAGGGTTATGGTCCGTTGCCCCCATTTCTGTGGCCAGGGCATGGCAGAGTTCGTCGATCCGCAGCGGCCGTTCCGCGTGGGAAACCCACATTAGCACCTCCATCCCGAGTCTTGACCGGTCGCCCTTCTCTTCCTTTATTCGCCGCAGTGTTTGGTCGTAAACATTGTCTAGATCTACGCCAGTCGTAGCTACCCTTTGCAACATTTCCTTTCTTCTCGCTACCGACGTCTCACCCAAGATTGCATCGATATTTAATACCACGAGGAGAAACCTGAGTAGAATATCAATCAGTGATCCAAACTTAGAATCCTGTTCCTTCTACTCACATATCCGATGCCTTTTCCAACATTGTTTCCATGATATCATTCTTCAGATTTTCCGTCATCAGGTCCGGATCTCGGGCATCGTCATCGTCCATCTTCCGGGTTAGGTATCGAGCGATATCCCCTTGGTCGGGCACGATGTGTATGGTATAGGCTCCTTTCGTGAGATGGTTGTCAAGTTCTCGGCGAATATGCGGCCTCCCTGTAAGAAATAATCGCGTATTGGGCGCTTCTTGGGTAATCTGCCGTAGCGCGCGGAGAAACTCTGATCGATGTTGTGGTACTAACTCATCCATTGCGTCGACGCAGATATATACCCGCTCGAGGGGGCCGATTATTTTAACGAATAATTCTATCATCTCTGGCAATCGGAGACCGTTTCCACCTCCCTGCCTTGACCTATCAAAGGCATTCTTAATTTCGCCTACAATCCCCGCTCCTCCAAGGGCAACCTGGCGGAGTAGACCACCTATCATATTCACCGCCGATTGGTCTTTCTGGGCCTGGTAATCGCAATAGAGGGACAAGACGGCGATGTTTTGTCCATAGGCTTGCTCGCGTAGTGTATCTATTACTAATGAACTAATATAGTTCCTTGTTAGCATTGTCTATCGTCCCCGAAAAATACCCTGGTACCTTATATATGTCTTTCCAGCTCCTTGATCCCCATAACACAGGAGTGTACGATTCGCGGAGCTATCATGACTCTTGCGCCATGATTCGAACTCATTCTTCTCCAGAACCCAGTCCCCAACACCATCCAGCCGCCGGTTCCTCACATCTTGGTGTCTTGCATGGGGCTCGAGTGGCGACAACCACGTTTGGATCCTGGAAGTCTCTTCACTTATTCCCACATTGATGGTGTGATTATAACTGTTTAACACATTTCCGATGTTCTGATTTGAGTTGCCGTGAATACTATTGCTCGTGTTGTTGTCGGTACGGGTGTTGGATATGCTATGCTGGGAGGGATCATGAGTGAGACTTGGTCCTCCGTTCCCGCTAGGTAATGTGTTCATATTGGATAAGGTTCGGTGATAAGTGTGATGATACGGCAGCACACTAGTATGGGGGTGTGTCGTGGAGGTTGATGGACTTCTCCCCGAGGCTAAGAAAGCGGGGAATGGTTTCATAGATTGAGACAATGTCATTGTTTCTAATAGGAGCGCCAACCAATCATCACAAGGCTATCTGTGAGCCAGCCTACAGGTATTCCTTGAGGCCATTCCCGCGATGGAATATATTTTACAGACCATCACTATCTTACAACGGCTTCACCTCATGCTATATTTACATCACCAGAAGACCCTCCTAATGGACTCGCCTCTACACACGCACAATCTTGATTACTTCTTGGTCCCTATTCAAACGAGCTACCAGTCGTCCATTATTGGGATGGTAGGACGCATTTAGAACTCGCGATTATATCCACCCTACGTTGAGTCTTTTTTTCGTCGAATATTCGCTGAGCCTGGGTAAAGTGGACCTTAATCAACTTGATGAAAGGAGGGTTTACCGTGTGAGAAGGTAATGCGCCTCGCTAATGCGGTAAGTTACTTAAAACAAGAAAATCGGTGGAATAGTATCTACCTTATGGAAGCGGAGAAGTACGGGGAAATAACTGCCACTTTCAAAGAATACCCAAGTAGAAAACAAAAGCACACGAGTTACGATTAATTCGAATTCACTAAGCTACGTCGCAAAACCAACAGGGCAAACCGCACAAAAAACAGAAAATTCCCATCGCAAAGAAAGCCCAACCCAGCATGTTGTCCAACTAGCTAAGGACAGGTCCAATTTTCCTTCTTCAAACAACACGATCCTCATTCCCGCTTCTTCGTCGCGGTGGTCGTTAAAGAGGGGAATAAAGGAGGAAAGCGTGAGAGATGTCAAAGAAACTAACTTACATAGACCCGCCACCCCTGCAGAACCACAAAACCTTCCAAAGCCAAGACCGTCACTATCTATCTATTTAGTAAAAGTTAATCACAGATAAGCTAGCAAACAGCGAATTAAAAAAGTCAATTTTGAACAGCAACAGTACTCGAGTACTGGTAGGTGTTCGATGGCGGCTCCAAGTGCTGACAACCACCAACCAAGGCCAGGCAAATCCTACTGCACGCCTACCGTCAGCGACCAGCCCAACCGCACAAACAATGACTGAAGATGCTAAGAAAGCAATGCTATAGCGGTTCCTAGCACTAAAAGTGTGAATACCTGTACACTTAGTAAGAAGGCCCATGTGGTTCCCATTCCTGTGTTTGGTCTGGTGTTCCCAGCCCCCCGTCGGTCGCCTGTTCCCGGCGTTTATTCTCACTCCACGTGACCCAGCCCTGCGGCCTGAGAAGTGTTCGGATATGGTTTCCCCTCAAACCTTCTTTCAGTCCTCTAACCATGCCAAGGTTCCCACCTCTCCGAACGACGCTAAGCGCCCATCGAAGAAGGTGGCAAATCGCCTCCACGATGGATTTATTTCTATGTGAATTTAAGAATTACGAACCACTAGTAAACATCCTCTGGTGCTTTAAATGCCCATCTGACTTTCCAATACATTATTTCAAGTCTTTGCAAATGAGGCTTCCATTTTTTTCCCTCTCTTTTTCAACTTTTATTTTCGTGTCGTGGGAATATTATTTGAATTAATTCAATCTTATTTTTATTAATATAAATAAAATGCCATGCCAATCCAGGCTTTTGACTTAAGCGTCAATCTATTGTTGAGCCGATTGGCACTCCAAAGGAGTGGTATCATACCTGCTTCGAAGGGCCCTTAGCGGCGTTCGAAGTGGTGGGAAACTTGCCATGGTTACATCCTCTCGAGCCGGCACTAGTTAAAATAAATGGCTATCCCGTGGACGGAGTTATGGCAGGTTGGGGACCTTCCGAATCCGGGGGCCCGGCAAAATAGCCCGACTAAAATCATGAAATACCAAGACTTATTCTCTGCAAAAATGTTGCCTCCACAAAGTGTTGCAAAGACGCCTTTGATGATTGAACCCGGGGGTTTAGAAGGGAGGGTTTGAATCGGGGCTTCTGGAAATGAGGATTGAAGGGGGGGGGTTCTTTAATCTCTTAGTAAGCAAAAACAGCAAGAACTCTGATGGGAATTTCTACCTTTAACCCAGATGTGCGAGTATTTATTGCTCAGAAGCCAGGGAAGTGGAGCGCCAGTGCTAGTTTATTTGCTTTTTCTGCTACATTTTGCCCTCCTTTCTTATCATTTCATTTGTTTCTTTGCTTCCAACTGCCATCAAATATCTTGGTTTACCGATTTGTTAGAAGGGGTTCTATCATAACCCCCCGATTCGAAAAAGCGCATTCCTAGCCTTCGATCACTTTTTGGTCGAACCCCCCCCCCTTCATTGCATTGCAACATTGCCTCCACAGCATAGAGCGACGATATACGGAAGGTCGAAATGGTGGAACGAAACGAAACGCCAAGATTAAAACAACACCTTGAAGACAGATCGCCAACACACAACTGAGAGACTTCTTATTCAACTCACGATTACACTCCACAATACTCAACTAACTAAAAACTAACGGTGAAAACAGGGGTGTAAATCAGATAACAACGGAGCTCTCTCCTCCATATATCCTCCTATCCTTCCTTCCTTCCTTCAATCT
>Ga0307509_10009563_pt1 | contig 12075 bp, 15 predicted proteins | sample 10_EM_MG_FD_202245 | JGI IMG/M metagenome (GOLD analysis project Ga0307509, IMG submission 202245) | Populus trichocarpa ectomycorrhiza microbial communities from riparian zone in the Pacific Northwest, United States - 10_EM | ecosystem: Host-associated > Plants > Roots > Unclassified | place... | reverse complement strand
CGAGGCACCTGTCCAGTAGGTCTATGAAACTGGCTATCACCTTCACTTCCTCGTCCTGTAACTTGGCAGACATCGGCGGCATGAGGCGTGTCTTGAGATCTCGCGACGGCTTGGAGATGTGTACGTGTCGCACGACGTCCTATGAATATGGTTTTACGAATAAGATGTTGGCGTTTTCCCAGCTCTGAGGAGAAAAGGGGATGGCATACCGTGCCTGTGACCCGATCTCTATCAATGCTGATGAAAGCGCCCATCTCGTCGAAGTATACGTCTCCAAACTGGGCCTTCTTTATCATTTTGGTATTGAACCGGCCCCTAAGTTCCATCATCAACAGCAGCATATGGTTGTTGGATCGGCCGGGAAGAAGGATTTTTCCTGTGTATAGTTCGTAAAGTGTGCAACCTATTGACCAAATGTCGATGGCGGGGTCGTAGGGCGCTCCGAGGACTACAAGTGCACGCTGTCAGTGGCACTGGATGGTATTGTGGGAAATGACAACTGACTAATTTCTGGAGCTCGGTAGAACCTGCTGACCAGGTAGGGTGTGATCTCGTTCTCAGAGACATCGGATGCAGAACCAAGATCGCACAATTTGAGTACGGTCTTCTGTTCATTTACCTGGGCGGCAACAACGATAAACAGGGAATCAAAACAGCATATGGGTGGAGTGCCTTACCAAGATATTGTCAGGCTTGATGTCGGCGTGCATGATGTTGCACTTCTTCAGGAGGTTCAAGGCAAGGAAGAGCTGCTTGGCGTATACCCGAACAGCCCGGATGTTCAGACCAACATCCTTACCAAAGCGTTTGACGACGTCTCGGAGGTTCATGCTACGCCGTGCATCGTTAAGATTGTTTCAAGAGAGCAGGAGCAAAGACGTACCTCAAGGATTCGAAGACAATGCAGAGGTGCCCACGATGTTCGAATGTTCTCTCCAGCCGGACGACGTGCTTTTTGTCATCTGGATCGGCTTGCTTGAGCTTGTTCAACATCTGCACCTCCTTAAGACCCGCTTTGTACCTATGAAGAAGGATCAGAAGGGGACTGATGGACGGGAAGAAGTAAACCCACATGGACTCCTGGCACCGGATGATCTTGATGGCGACTTCTCTGCCAACATCTGCGGGTTCTCCGCCGATGACTCTGGCGCGTACCACATTGGCAAACATCCCTTTGCCGAGGGAGGAAAAAACTTGGTAGCGCCCGCCGTCAAGTTGTTCACCGAGGATCACCGAGTAATATCCTTCCGAGTCCGCAGCAGAGTCCAGTGTGGTCGTGACGAGAGCGGGAGCGGAGGGTTTCTGTAGGACTGTTAGAAACATGTGGTTGACCCCCAAGTGCTCACGTACGATAACGCGTTTAACCTTTTTAGCTTTCTTCTTCTCCGTGGTCACAACAGCGAACATGTCGTCGAGATCGTCTTCCTCCTCTTCAACAATCATCTCTATATCATCCCCTGCGAGGTCATCAACGTCGTGAATCCGCTTCCCTTCGTCCTCTCGACGATCTTGATTCGGATCGTAGTCGGCTGCGGACACCTGTTCACCGCCTTCATTCTGGGTTTGGATCGCATCCTGTGCTTGTTCGTCACCGTCCTTTGCCAGGGTGAAGCCGTTGGGTTCTGGAGATGCGGAAACGGATTCCCTCCTGACTGAGGGGAAATAAGTGATAGTCATGAAAAGAGCGAAGGCGACGGGCGCTCACAATCAAACGCGGGAGTAGATGTAGATAGAGGGGTGGGTGGCTCCTCTCTGTTTAGTTGAGACAGGTTATCAGAAACAGGTACGATGGACGGAGGCGGCGGGACCGCACTACTGGTTCCAGAGAGTGGAGTCCCGTGGTTGCTTGGGTCAGGGGTTGGCTGGTTACTGTATTTCGCAAGAATTGCCATTCTCTTTGCGCGTCGTACGGCAAGCGTCTCTTCGATGGGTGGTGGGGTAGTAGGGATCTCGAGTTCCATTTCCGGTTCTGGGTCTTTCTGGGACTCTGGCTGCGTGATGTGGTTTACGGCAGGAGATTGCATGCGGGACGAAACAGACACATCTGCAGAACTATTCCGGGGTGAAATCCTACGAAGGTATGTTAGAATGTGCGACGCGGAAGGCGACTGGCTAAGCTTTCGACACTTACTCGCCTTCTTCCTTCTCAGAGTCAACACCGGACGGTTTCTGCGACCCGCGACCTCGCGTGTCACGATCTCTACGAGGCGAACGTGCTGAGCGTGAACCCCTGTCGTCTCGACCATAATCGAGAGGTACGGAGGATTTGTGGTCCGCTCTGTGGGATAGTCGGTGGTCTGCACCGTGCCTGTAATCTCGCTCGTGCCTGGGTCGACTGTCTCGGTCTCTACGGTTGGATGAGGACTTCCTCCTGTCCTGGTTCAGATACACGTCTCTCCAATCCTTGGGATCATCCTTGTCCCTAGCCTTCTTCCGCCGTTGTTGCTCTGCGTCATGACTCTCGTCCCACGAACGCTTGGATCCTGAGGGCGTATTAGTCATGTTTAAAGAAAACGAATAATTTTGTGTAGTTTACGAAACACGATACGATGGTGGGGGAGAAGGATGGCGATGCGGGGGAGGCGGGACAGTAGCGGGATTCAGACAGGGGAAGGAATGGAACGAGGAGGGCGGTGGGTATTTGCGTTTGTTTGTCCCCTGTGGCTGAGCGTCGGCTGTCTGCGCGCCGCTGGCGGGATCAACCGAGGGGCACCACCTTGATATTGGATGATGACACGATGCGCTTCTCTTCGGACGTTGCACGCGGCCTCTTCTGCTCTTTTCTGATAGTCTGGCCTGCAAGCGGCGCGCGAGGTCATGGGGGGTGGGTCACCACTAGATTTGCATCGCTTTGGATTTTGAAGAATTGAAACAGGCAGAGAATTCTTGGCGTCGAGTCGGTGATGCAACTTGAAACAAGCAGCGCATTCCAGGTGGGACTATAAATACGTCCAGAAATATTCGAAGCTTAGGCCCCCCATCCCTTCGGCTTCCCTTCTCTCTCCTATGGCGGTCTTGTCGAAGCCCTTCACTCTCTTGGGCCTCCTAGGAGCCGCCGCCGCCGTTTGGGTCAACCCCGCCACCCTCGACGGATGCCCCGGGTACAAGGCAACGAACGTCAAGAACTCTGGTTCAACCTTGACTGCAGATCTCTCCCTCGCGGGCAAGGCGTGCAATGTGTTCGGGACAGATATCCAGCAGTTGAAGCTCGAGGTGGCATACGAGACCGGTACGACGTTCTGCCCCCGCGGGGGAAATGCGCATATATTGATGATCCCTCGGTCAGACACTCGAATCCACGTCAAGATCACCGACCCAGCCGTGAAACGCTACGAAGTCCCCGACTCGGTTATTCCCCGCCCATCTGCGAAGCCGACCCAGGCGCGTGAAATCGAATTTAAGTACACCGCCGAGCCCTTCTCCTTCTCGGTCGTCAGAACAAAATCAAACGAAGTCCTCTTCTCCACCGAAGGTCACCCCATAATCTTCGAGCCGCAGTACATCCGTGTCAAGACTAGCCTCCCCCAAAACCCGAGCATCTATGGTCTCGGCGAACATACCGACAGCTTCCGTTTACCGACAAACAACTATACCCGCACCCTCTGGTCCAGAGATTCCTACGGCGTCCCCAACAACACGAACTTGTATGGAAACCACCCCATCTACTTCGACCATCGTCCCACCGGTTCTCACGGCGTGTTCCTTCTCAACTCGAACGGAATGGACGTCAAGATCAACCAGGATCTTGGCGCTTCCGCTGCATCGCTTGAGTACAACATCATCGGAGGAGTGATCGACTTCTACTTCTTGGCTGGCAGCACCTCTGATCCGATCGAAGTCTCTCGCCAATATGCCCAAGTCGTCGGGACCCCTGCAGAGGTTCCCTATTGGTCCTTCGGATTCCACCAGTGTCGATTCGGATACAAAGGTAAACCCGTACACGTACCCCTTGAGCGTGGTCTTAACTCCTCACACCCGTTAGACTATGTCGATGTTGCCCGCGTGATCAAGAGCTATTCCGAAGCCAAGATTCCCCTCGAGACCATGTGGACTGACATCGGTACCAACTACCGTTTAGATATTAAAGTCTAGAGACTAACTTCCTCCAGATTACATGGATAGGCGAAGAGTTTTCACTCTCGATCCGGCCTATTTCCCCCTCAAGCGTATGCGAGAGATCGTCGACTACCTCCATGCCAACAAGCAGCAATACAGTAAGCACCCCTACTTCATTCTCGAGCTAACGCCTCTGATAAATACCTTGAATCAGTCCTCATGACGGATCCCGCCGTTGCTTATGTACCAAACGCTGATTACCCACCTTATGATCGCGGAAAGAAGGCCAATATCTGGCTCAAGGCGGAGAATGGAACCGATTTCCTTGGTGTCGTCTGGCCTGGTAAGCGTATAGCTTGGGCCCTCATGGCTGTGGCTGACGCTCCTTCCAAGGTGTCACCGTCTATCCTGGTAAATAACCAAAGCCCTTGACGCCACCCCCAATCTAAGTCCTTTTCAGATTGGCTCGATCCCAACACACAGGGTTACTGGACCGGGGAGTTCCAAGAATTCTACAACCCGAAAACTGGTTTGGACATTGATGGGTCCTGGATCGATATGAACGAGCCAGCAAGCGTAAGTTCCTGAACGGGCGATGATAAACGTACGCTGACTTCGTTCCATCCAGTTCTGCACCTACCCATGCGACGACCCATTTAAGCAGGCGAAGGATCAGAGTCTCCCACCAGCCCGCACCAATCCACCACCGGATCCCAACATACCTATCTTCCAGAATTCGACCCTGACGAAGAGACAACATGCAGGCGATGATCTCCTGAACCCTCCATATGCGATCCAGAACGCATTACCATACCTCTCCGATAGGACCGCCTATGTGAGTGCCTGTCGATCCCAATGATTCCTGTTCGCGATCGTCATCTAACTTTGTTGTTAGACCAACACCAAACACGCCAACGGCCTCGTCAGCTATGACACCCGTAAGTTTCTCGAATGTCCCTTTAAATGTCGTGACTCACATCTGTCCAGATAACTTATACGGTACTCTGATGTCCACGGCAACCAGGAACGCACTCATCGCCCGCCGACCCGGATTGCGACCACTTATCATCACCCGCTCGACCTTTGCCGGTGCTGGCAAGGATGTCGGCAAGTGGTTGGGAGACAACTTCAGCTTGTGGGAACATTACAGGAACTCCATTGCCGGCATTCTCGGCTTCGCCAGCGTGTACCAGATGCCCATGGTTGGAGCAGACATCTGTGGCTTTGGTGGTAACACGACTGAGACTCTTTGTGCGCGATGGGCGTCCCTTGGAGCTTTCTACCCGTTCATGCGAAACGTGAGCCCCCCTAGTTCGTTAGTGTGTTATTCGGCCTCACCTTCGTTCATAGCACAACGGCGATACATCTATCAGCCAAGAGTTCTTCCTTTGGGAAAGCGTAGCCAACTCTGCGAAAAATGCGCTCGGAATTAGGTACGTCATTCATGTTTACCCTCCATGCACGTTATTCATCTTCTGCCTCTCCCTCCCAGATACCGACTGCTGGATTACCTCTTCACCGCCTTCCACAAGGCCCATCTCGACGGTACACCAGTTCTTCACCCCCTCTGGCACCTATTCCCCAAGGACCAAGCTACATACGGCGTCGATCTTCAATTCTTCTTTGGTGATTCCATCCTCGTTTCCCCCGTTACCCAGGAGAACGTGACTTCTGTCACTGCATACCTTCCAAAGGCAACTTTCTACGATTTCAAGACTTATGAAAAGATCGAAGGTCAAGGCCAGAACGTCACTTTCCAAAACATCGACTACACCCAGATACCCGTCCACATCCGTGGAGGGTCAATTCTCCCTCTTAGGGCTGCTGGTGCTATGACGACCGCAGACCTGCGCAAGACTGACTTTGAGATCCTTGTGGCCATCGGTGCTGATGGGAAGGCCACCGGTGAGCTTTATGTGGACGATGGTGTCTCGATTAGCCCACCGACAAGCACTCGTGTCACGTTCGAGTACGCCAACGGATGTCTCACCGTCAAGGGATCGTTCGAGTACCCGCTCGGTGTCAAGGTCTCCACCATCCGATTCCTTGGTCTACAGAAGACACCCAAGCGGGTGTTGGTCGACGAGAAGGAAGTTAAGGTCGCCAGCGCGCAGAAGGAGGGTGCTTTCGTTATTAACTCTGACTTGCCCTTCACTTCTGGGTTCACCGTCAAGCTGCAGGATTGAAGAGGACAATTCTAGTTCAAACATCTAATCGCATGTACATAACCTATTCTCCTCATAATCGCTGTCCATGCTTTCAAACATTTCTACACGGTTTCTCGGACTTTATCGTTGCTGTACGCTTTCGGGGCTTGTTTCGGTCGCAAATTGAACACTCGTATGATTCTTGACCTCTACAGCCACGTCCAATGAACTGCGTCGATACGAGTTCAAAGCATTGCAGAGCGCGAACGTCCGCGAGCTAAGGAAGCCTGGTTATGAGGTGTTTCAGTTTACGCGCCCCTCGCGCCAGCCAACCATTTGGCGCGTGTGGCGATCTTGAGGAAAACGCACCCCTCGAATACAAACCAACACGCTCCCTCATTTCGCATTACCGTTATCTTGTCGACTTTTACTTTCGGTTGTCCGATGTACATTCCCCAGGAACCTTGCTTGACTCGCGCCCAGACGGGCCGTTTCACGCGACGCGGTGCTTCTGACGGATACTTCTTGCTCGAGCTGATACCGGAATGTTCGAGGGATAGATATCGTTGTAGGAGTGAACCCAGGCACGCTTTCTGGGCGATCCGGTCTTTTATTGACCGCACATGCGCGCTCTGTTATCCCCTCAAGGTCTGGCCATTGTTCACCACTTTAATCCCGAATCACCATGCCGCGACTTTTCGAGCGGGTGGGAGGGTATAAAGTCCACAGAGTGGCATTGTGGTCTCGAGCCTCGCCCCTTCTCCCCCCCTCCCCAGATACCCTTTCCTTGTGATGGTCTCCTCCTCTCTTCCGTTTCTTGTGTTACTCGTGTCCGTCCTCCAGCCTGTGGCTGCGTGGTTTCGACTCCCCTGTGAGCCACCCTCGATCTCCCCGAATAACATATCCTCTAGCGCATTGAATAGGTACTACTCCCGTTGCCGAAGGGCGAACAGACTGGATCTCCGACCCTAGAAAATTACCCAGCCAACACGTCCACACCGTCCAAGGTGGTGTCAACTTCTTCCCCAACACCACTTACGACATCCTACGTCAATCCTCTTGCACCTCTTGTGTGGCAAAGGAAGATCTATCCAACTACTGGTATCCGAAGCTGTACTTTCGTGACCCCAAGACGGGAAAGCTTGAAGCGGTCGCGGACGGCGGGTTGACCGTATATTATCTGTTCCGCGGTGCGGGTGATAAGAAGAACGGTGGTCCTGGTTTGAAAGCTTTTCCGAACGGATTGAAGATGCTTGCTGGGACACCCTCGTAAGTCTTCTCCTCACTGATAATGACGGTCGCGTAACCTCATGGGTGTGATTATTTAGGCGCCGAAAACGCGCATGGGGACTAGGCGATAGATCCACCCAAGCGGCGCTCGATGAAGAAGCCGTGGGATGGCTCTGCCGTGGTACCGACATTCGCTCCTCGAGCACCGCTGGCGGGTTCCCCAGTATTAAGTGTCCACAAGGACTGAGGGCCGATCTCCAATTCCAATCCTGCTGGGATGGGATGAACTTGGACTCTCCTGACCACAAGAGCCACGTTGCTTACTTGTCTGACCTGGACAATGGAAAATGCCCAGAGTGCGTCGCCTGATTGCGATATCTCTCGAGTACCGGTTTGACCTTCGAATTCGCAGCACTCACCCGATCGCGATGCCCCACTTGTTCTATGAGACCTTCTGGGCGACAGATAAGTTCAACGATAGGTGGGAGGAAACAGATGGCTGGCCATTCGTCTGGTCCACGGGGTACGTTATTTGACTAGATTGTCTGCCGCATCCAGCTGGGCTCTCCCTAACCTTTTCCTCAAGCGATTCCACAGGTTATGGATTTCACGCAGACTTCGGGAGCGGGTGGGACCAAGAACTCCTCCAACACGTGATAGATAAATGCGATTCAACGCCCGACCAACTCAATGGTGTAATTGATGCGTGCCCGCTGTTGACCATACAGGAGATCCCGGAGGCACAGAAATGCAAGACACCCACTTTATTCAGTGAGGAGATAGCTGGACCCTTTGATAACCTCCCGGGCGATAACCCGATCTGGCCCCTCACGCCCCAGGGTGACAACAATCACTTGTAGAGGTTTAACGTCATTCACTCATACCCCAACGCCGAGTCTCGAGGCCCTCGGTTCCTCCATATCGCCGGTTGATTCAGACCACGCCCTCGACTTGGTACTGTACACCTGCACCGCCGTATCTCACAGGCCTTTGTATTGCTAGTAACGTTCGTGGGAATGATAATTATCCTACTCTCAAGTCCGCTCCTGGGTCCACGGAACAACGCCGCCCTGATCGTGAAGGCGGGACTTCCCCGAACGGAAACTCCGCGATTCCCATGACTCTTTGGTCGTCTATTCCAGCTGTGCGAGTGGGTGACATGACAAAGCCACTGCGCACAGCCGGTGAAAATCTCCCAGGGATTGACTTCTAGCGCGTCATTGGGAGGTCTAAGGTCCGACGACGTCCGATGGCGCCATGAGATTTGTGGTGTAGGAAGCGAAATACTCGGGGGACGCCGGGGAGGTTCCCTCCCCCCTCCAGAAGCTGGGTTCTGCATTCTAGAAGTTCGGTGTCATCAACGCCCGTCAAAACCGCGGGACGAGAATTCGAAGACCGCATCGCGATCGACAGGCTGTGGGCTAATTAGACGCGTTGACATGACTCGGATCGACTTGCTATGTTCCCAGAAGATAGAGTTAGTCACCGCCATGCGGCTGCTGCGGTACCTTCTTCCGCCCGCCGCGGATACCGTAAAGCATTGGGAGGTTGAGGGTAGCCACCAGTGTATATAAACTCCACACTGAAACCAGTTCAAAGCACCATTCGCCAGACAACGGGTCTCGGCATCGAGAACTCTCTCATCAATCTCACATCTTCCTCTACTCCCTCTGCTCAAAACTCGGAATGAAGCTCACGCTCGCCCAGAACCTTCCCCTCAGGACGTACATCATCAACTCTTCCAACGAGATCTTGTACCAGGTCAACACCCCCGATAACGGTTCCTTCACCACGATCGCCCGGAAATATTCCACCTCGCCTACCAGTGACACGGCCAGCGAACATACTCTGGTTGAATCTCAGTGGAGTCAACTGGCGCGGTTGTGTTGGAACAACCCCGAGTCATCCCAGATTCATGTACCTGCTTTAGCTCAGCGCGAGGACAACTTCAAGTCGATCCTGAGGTGGGAGGGTTGTCTGATAAGAACAATTCGGCCTACGTCTAACCGGTTCTGTGTCTAGGGAATTCGCGTTCACCGCCAGTGACGGCCGAGCTTACGCCTGGAAACTTGGTCCTCTCGGGGCAAGTAATCCTACGGTTAGTTGTTCATCACTCGAACCAGCGCATGTCAACGGATCTAAAGCCCCCCGTTCAGTTGGTCCTCAAAGACAGGCCAGAAAAGGTCCTCGTAACCTACCGTCCCAACTCCACCTTCCGCGCCGCCATCCGTTCCCACCTCGACATCGTCGATCGCGAAGACGTTCTGTCGATCCAAGATGACATCGTCCTGACCTTCGTCCTCGTCCAACGCTGTAGGCGACTCATGCGCGAGTCCCATCTACCCTCGCCCCAAACCTGGTTCGCAGACGCCGAATCGAGGTCAGTACACGCCTTGCACAAGGGTTGAACGTTGATCGGCCCCGCGTCGATTCACCTAAATCCGCGCTAGCCGTCGACAGACAGCCCCGCCACAACCGCCTCAAAATTGAACGTAGTCCGCCGGTACCTCTGGCCAACCCAGCGTCCCTGCCTGACCTCATAGTCCCACAGGCCTTTACACAAAGTCTCGAGACACGGTGGGATAGCACGTCCCACGATGTGACGTTGTAAATCGTTCGTTACCAATTATATACTGTTATTCTATTTCAACCACCGAATGGGATTCCAAAAGTACGATGACCGGAGTCTATTAACACTGGACAACTCCGAGGGGCGAATAGCCTAGGAAGTCAGTACCCATGCTAGTATCGCGGCCGACGTCCTACATTGAGTCTTGTGGGACCGACAGCCAAGCGCGAACCATGCCGTCGGCAAGCAGGAACGAGCGGGCGACTCCGACACCTCGTCCCCTCCACGACTCTCCTTCAACCACCGGTCGCGGGAGGACGCCGTTCACGGATGCACCTCATCCTCTGTAAATGCACAACCGTAGTGATCTCCCGGCCCAATAATGGGCGTGCATCCGCTAATCCCAAGGTATCCACCTGGGTCGGCGAAGGGAGTACTTCTACGCTAGAAGGCAGAAACAGGTGTCAGGGTCGTCAATAATCCTGAGATGTTGGGGTGATGCGGGTGCGAAGGGGATCTCGACCTCTGGATGGACGGCAACCATATTGGAGCCGAGAGACCTTCAGGAAGCCGATGGTAGAAGATCAAAACAGACGAAGCTACTCACGCAGGCATCGGGGATTCTCACACTTTGATTGAGCAAAACCAACACTCTTCCGAGTTTTTCAAGCAAAACCGAGCTAACACCGCCCACCCGAGATCTGTGGATATGATCCTCGACCAGGCCGCCTCCAGCCAGCGTGTGGACCATGGTCACATAGCGAAGTTGTTTTGGCAGGGCCTGGTTTGGGAAATTGCCGTTGAGAACCGTTGGACTCACTCACGAAGGGTGTAGGGGACTTGTGAATGGGCACTCAACGGTAACCTCCGAATGAACGAAGACGCAAGAAGCCGAGGTTTGAGTTTCTTCGCAAGGACCAGACGACACCATTGACAGAGCTTGTAGACCCTCTTCTGACCAAATCGTCGAGGCTATGCCGCTCCAGAGGGGGCGGCCGGTGGGGAAGCGCAATGCAGAATCCCTGTTTCCACCTGATGGGAATTGAATTGGCATTGAAGAATGTACCGCAGAACAAACAAGAACCCGGATATCGGGCGAAAACACACCAGAATGAATGGGTGGCTTCAGGATCCGTTGGGATACAATCTAACCTCTAGGTACCGGAGGAAACCACGTAAACCGAGGGCTCGAGGCTCTCCGTGTTGGTGGTCCGGGACGTCCATCATCCGCTACATGTAATAGGCGGGGTAACCCACTTTTGGAGTCACCATGCTATGCTGCGGAATTGGACGTACGACCATGGAGATCAAAGGCAATCCAACCGGAACTCCAAACGACAATCTTTGGCTCGGGACGGACGCAATATGAGGGAGGTTCGGCATTGCCCGGGACGTTGGAGGTGGCGCGGAGGAAGAATAGCAGGCCCACTTTACAATTTACAGACAGTACAACAACAACGTAGAACAGGAGATCACGGTACGGACGGCTACAAGAGAAATACAGAAAAGGCGACGGACGCTCCCCTGGAACGCATTTTGCGACGCATGTGATCGATTCAACAGCGAGGATACGGAGGCAATTATTGGCGGTTCGATATTTAGACCATACCGTTCTGCGGTACTCCCTGAGTTCCATTCTGTACCCCATTGGCTCCGTCAACCCCCTGACGATGTTTTTCGCCCCCCTGGTTTATCACATCATCGTCATCGGTGGACCTTTTTGTGCCCGTGACGGCTTGATCGGGGTTAATGGAGGAGTAATCCCAGCTACGATACAACGCCTGTCAATACGAGCGGCCTAGACGATGGAATTGACTCGGAAACGTACTGCTTAAGAATCATGTAGATCGTCGACCCCAAGACCGACCCCAGGCCCGGGCCAACCCAGTACTGAGCCGATATGTGAGGAAACAGGGGATCTTGAAAGGAAACGTACATACCACCCATTGTGTTCCAAATGGGAACCCAGTGACAACCGCCGGTCCGAATGCCCGTGCAGTGTTCACAGCACCGCCAGTATAGTATATGGACCAGCTAAGAGAAGAGATTAGCCCTTGTGGGGAACGAATGTAT
>Ga0307509_10009562_pt1 | contig 12076 bp, 10 predicted proteins | sample 10_EM_MG_FD_202245 | JGI IMG/M metagenome (GOLD analysis project Ga0307509, IMG submission 202245) | Populus trichocarpa ectomycorrhiza microbial communities from riparian zone in the Pacific Northwest, United States - 10_EM | ecosystem: Host-associated > Plants > Roots > Unclassified | place... | reverse complement strand
CGCAACGCCACCCAGGAGACGACCATCAGCAGGGCGCCGAGCGGCAGCAGGATCGGCGGCCCCGGGACGACGAAACTTCGCATCCCGACCCACGGTACGTCGGCCGGGCCGGCGCCGTCCGGTCAATGCAGCCAGCCATCCTTGCGAGCGATCCGGATCGCGTCCAGCCGGTTGCGGGCCCCGGTCTTCGTGATGACCGCCGAGAGGTAGTTGCGGACCGTGCCGCCGGACAGGTACAGCCGGCTGGCGATGTCCTTGACCGAGTCGCCCTCCGCGGCGAGCCCGAGAACCTCCAGCTCACGCGTGCTCAGCGCGCGATCGGCGTTGAGCGACGCGGCCTGCAGCATCGGCGACACCACCCGCTCGCCGTTGGCCAGCCGGCGCACCGAGTCGGCCAGCAGCGTCTCGGAAGCGCCCTTCACCAGAAAGTTGAGCCCGGCCGCCCGGCGCCGGGGCGGGAGCATGCCGCGCTTGGCCGGATCGGAGAGCACGAGCATCGCGCAGGACGGGATCGCGGCGTGCAGGTCGGAGGCGAACGGCAGCAACTGGCTCACCATGTACTCGGTGTCGAACACGATCACCGTCGGCCACAGCTGCACCGATCGCTCGACCAGGCCGCCGCCCAGCGGCAGCGTCGCGACGTAGTGCATGTCGGGTTTGGACTCGATCAGCGCGCGCACCGGGACCCCGAAATATCCCTCGTCCCGCACCACCAGAACCCGGATCATGACACCACCTCGTCAGTGCGAACCCTCTCCACCGCTGCGCGTTCATTCGGAGCCGCCGGCCGAAAGGATTGGTGCCACTTAATTGCCGGACTCGCTCACCGCTTCAACGTACTGCCCGCTGTCACGCCGCACACGGAGAGAAAGCCGATCGACCGAGGCAGATGTGGCGGATCTTCGCCCGGGCCAGCCAAAATGGCGGCGGGAGTCCGGGAGCGACTATCTGAAACATTCACCAAGCGGGCGTATGCTCCCGGGCAGGATCTTCCCGTTTGGGGGTAAAGGCGATGACGCTCCGCGAGACCCCGCCCTTCCGCGCCGACCACGTCGGCAGCCTCCTGCGACCGCGACGCCTGCTCGACGCCCGGCAGCAGCGCGCCGACGGCAAGATCGACGCCGACGAGCTGCGCGCCGCCGAGGACGACGCGATCCGCGACGTCGTCCGCATGCAGCGCGACGTCGGCCTGCGCTCGGCCACCGACGGCGAGTTCCGCCGCACCTCCTGGCACATGGACTTCATCTACCGGCTCGGCGGCATCCACCCCACCAGCGAGAAGATCCAGGTGCACTTCCGCAACGCGGCCGGCGAGCTCGACTTCGAGTCGGCGGCGCTGGCCATCGACGGCCCGGTCCGGCTGAACGAGACCATCTTCGGCGACGACTTCACGTTCCTGAACGGGATCGTCGGCGACGGCGTCACCGCGAAGCTGACCATTCCATCGCCGAGCATGGTGCACTACCGCGGCGGGATGGCCGCGATCGACCCGGCCGTCTACCCCGACCACGAGCAGTTCTGGGCGGACCTGAGCGCCGCGTACGCCGAGCAGGTCCGCCGGATCGCCGCGCTCGGCGGCCGCTACCTCCAGCTCGACGACACCAGCCTGGCCTACCTGAACGACCCCGCCCAGCGCCGCCTGCTGACCGAGCGCGGCGACGACGCGGAACACCAGCACCTGCGCTACATCAAGCAGATCAACGCGGCGATCGCCGACCGGCCGGCCGAGCTGGCCGTGACGACGCACATGTGCCGGGGCAACTTCCGATCGTCGTGGGCCGCCGAGGGCGGGTACGACTTCGTGGCCGAGGCGCTGTTCAGCGAGCTGGCGGTCGACGGCTTCTTCCTCGAGTACGACGACGAACGCTCGGGCGGCTTCGCCCCGCTCCGCTTCGTCCCCCCGGGCAAGATGGTGGTGCTGGGCCTGGTGACCACCAAGCGCGGCGAGTTGGAGTCGAAGGACACCCTGAAACGCCGGATCGACGAGGCGAGCAAGTACGTCCCGCTCGACCAGCTGTGCCTGTCGGGCCAGTGCGGCTTCTCCTCGACGGTCGAGGGCAACGTGCTCAGCTACGACGAGGAGGTCGCCAAGCTGCGCCTGATCGTCGAGACCGCCGACGAGGTGTGGGGGTAGTCGACGTTTCCGTGCGAGAGGGGTTTCCGCGGGCGACGTTTCCGCGCGAGAGGGGTTCCGCGGGCGAGACCTGAGCGTTTCCGTTCCGCCGCTTTTACCGTACGAGCATCAGACGAGTCCCTGGCGTGCCGGGGCCGCCGGCTGCAACAACAGCCCCGACCCCGGCTGCCGGGCGGGCCCGGCCCAAGACCAGCCCGCTGCGCGGGCGAGGCGTGCGGGTGCGGGCCGGCGAGGCAGGTGGGTGTGGGCGGGTGAGGCGTGCGCGGTCGGGTCGGTGAGGGCTTGGCGGGCGGTGACTTACGTGCGCGCGGTGGCCTGATCGGTGCGGCGGTAGACGCGGTCGACCTCGTCGGCTAGGTGGTCGGCGTCGTAGCGGGCGCCGGCCGTGCGCGGTGGCAGCCGGCGGAAGTCGCGCTCCTGGCAGCAGAGCAGTTCGACGCGCAGGGCCCGGGGCAGCGACTCCCGGTCGTGCGGGGTGAGCCGCTTGACCCCGTCGACCGCGGCGGCCGGCGCGTCGAGCGGCTCGCAGCGGGCGTAGAGCGCGGGCAGCCCGGCCGCGAGCGCCTCCAGCACGACCAGCCCGTACGTGCGCTCGCACGGTGACGCGAAGACGTCCATCGCGCAGAGCATCTCCCGGGCGTGCGCGACCGCCCCGGCGAAGATCACCCGGTCGGCGATGCCCTCGATGGCGGCAAGCCGCTCCAGCGCGTCGCGGGCCGGGCCGTCGCCGACCAGCAGCAGGGTCGCGCCGGGCACCTCGCCTACGGCCCGGATGAGCCGGTCGAAACGTTCGCCGGGTTCCAGCCGGCCGATGCCGCCGACCACCGCGGCGCCGGCCGGGATGCCGAGCCGGGCGCGGACCGCGGCCCGCAGCGCGGGGTCGAAGCGGAACTCGTCGGCGGCGACCGCCTTGGGAATCACCGCGATCCGCTCGTCCGGCACGCCCCAGCCGCGCAGCCGGTCGGCGACCGACGGGGTGGCCGCGATGGTGACCCGGCCGAGCCGCTCGCCGGCCAGGTAGAACCGGCCCGCCGTGCCGGTGAGGTCGTGCTCGGTGCAGACCACCCGGGGCACGCCGGCCAGCCGGGCGGCGACCCGGCCGGAGACGCAGGCCCGGTGGACGTGGGCGTGCACGAGGTCGAAGTGGCCGCGCCGGATCAGCCGGCGCAGGCGTACGACGGTGGCGAAGCTCGGCTGATCTTCCAAGTCGAGCTCGTGCACGGTCGTGCCGCCGGCCCGCAGCGCGTCCGCGACCGCGCCCGGGCGGGAGAGCGTGACCACCTCGCTCTCGTGCGGCAGGCGGCGCACCAGCAGGCGGAGCTGATGCTCGGGTCCGCCCTCGGTCAGCGAGCTGATGACGTGCAGCACTCTCATGCCGACTCCATTTTCCTCCACCCCGGGGAATCGACGGTGCCAACCGCTGGCCAGTAATGATAGATGCAAATGTCACGGGTATCGTGAAAAACCTTTCATGTTTGCCAAAATCGCTTTCCTCGGTCGATCGGCCATCTTCTGGACGCCAAAAGGCCTGGTAGCAGCACGTGCATAACGAACGTGAAAACCACTCGCATTGCTCGTGACAATTGCTACTGTGCCCGTCCCGCACGCTACTGGCATTCTCCGAAAAGGAAATTGTCGAGCATTTTCTGCGGGCAGGGGGCACCCGATGGAGTTACGGAGGGCAGCGCCTGGTGAATGGCGGCCGGGCAGCCCGCTCTGGTGGACTGCCCTCCCCGGCCGGGCCGCGCGAGCCGGCGCCGACGCGCTGGCCCTCGCGGTCGCCATGCTCATCGCGACGCTGCTGCGGCACGACGGCAACGTGGGATACCTCGACTGCGGCGGGCTGATGGAGCTGGCCGCGGTCGCCGCCGTCGTGCAGAGCCTGGCCGGCATCCGGTTCGGGCTCTACACCGGACGGTGGTCGTACGGCTGCTTCGAGGAGATCGCCGCGCTCGCCAAGACCGCCGCGATCACCACGCCCGCGGTGTTCGCGCTCGACACGCTGCTGGGCCGGCTGGTGCCGCGCTCGGCCATCATCGCCTCCGGCCTGATCGCCTTGGTGCTTCAGGCCGGAGTGCGCTACACCGCGCGCCTGTTGCAGGACTCGCGCCTGCGGCCGTCGCCGGAGCAGGGCAGCCGGGTGGTGGTGATGGGGGCCGGCGAGGGGGCGGCCCAGGTCGTGCGCGCGATGCTGCGCACGCCGTCCAGCCGGTACGTCCCGGTCGCCCTGCTCGACGACGACCCGCGGAAGCGGAGCCTGCGCATCATGGGCGTGCCGGTCACCGGCAACCGCCAGGCGTTGCCCGAGGTGGTCCGCCGATATCGGGCCGACGCCGTGCTCATCGCCATCCCGAGCGCCGGCGCCGAGCTGGTGCGCGAGCTGAGCGCGCTGGCCGGGGAGATGAACGTCGACGTCAAGGTCGTGCCCCCGGTGGTCGAGCTGTTCGGCCGCACCGTACGCATCGAGGACATCCGCCCGGTCAGCCACGCCGACCTGCTCGGCCGCCGCGAGATCGGCATCGACCTGGCCGCGATCGCCGGGTACCTGGCCGGCCGGCGGGTGCTGGTCACCGGCGCCGGCGGGTCGATCGGCTCGGAGCTGTGCCGCCAGGTCGCCCAGTTCGACCCGGACCGGCTGGTGATGCTCGACCGGGACGAGTCCGGCCTGCACGCCGTGCAGCTGTCGCTGGACGGGCGCGGCCTGCTCGACGACCGCAACCTGGTCGTCGCCGACATCCGCGACCAGCAACGCTTGGACGAGGTGTTCCGCGAGCACCGGCCGCAGGTGGTGTTCCACGCGGCCGCGCTCAAACACCTGCCGCTGCTGGAGATGCACCCGTCCGAGGCGCTCAAGACGAACATCCTCGGCACGTACCAGATGCTGCAGACCGCGCTGCGGCACGGCGTCGAGCGGTTCGTGAACATCTCGACCGACAAGGCCGCCGACCCGTGCAGCGTGCTCGGCTACTCCAAGCGGATCACCGAGCGGCTGACCGCGGCCGCCGACGAGTCGTCGCCCGGCACCTATTGCAGCGTCCGGTTCGGCAACGTGCTGGGCAGCCGCGGGTCGGTGCTCACCGCGTTCGAGGCGCAGGTGGCCGCCGGCGGGCCGATCACGGTGACCGACCCCGAGGTGTCCCGGTACTTCATGACCGTGCAGGAGGCGGTCCGGCTGGTCGTGCAGGCCGGGGCGCTGGACAGCGCCGGCGAGGTGCTGGTGCTGGACATGGGGGAGCCGGTGCGGATCGCCGACGTGGCCCGCCGGCTGGCCGAGACCGCCGACCGGCACATCCAGGTCGTCTACACCGGGCTGCGGCCCGGCGAGAAGCTGCACGAGGTGCTGCTCGGGCCGGGGGAGGAGGACCGGCGCCCGCACCACCCGCTGCTGTCGCAGGTGCCGGTGCCGCCGCTGGACGGGGCGGTGCTGTCGCTGCTCGATCCCACCGCCGCGCGCAAGGACCTGGTCGCGGTGCTGCGGTGGCTGGCGGAGAGCCCGGCGCTGACCGTGGCCCATCGGAACGGGAGGCACTGATGCGAGTCGTGGTGGTCGGGCAGGGTTACGTGGGTTTGCCGCTCGCGGTGCGGGCGGCCCAGGTGGGGCACGACGTGGTCGGCTTCGACGTCGACGAGGAGCGGGTCAAGCGGCTGGCCGGTGGCGAATCCTATGTGGATGACATCGCCGACGCGGAGCTCCGGGAGATCCTGGACGCCGGAACGTTCCACCCCGCGTCCGACCCGCGCGCCTGCGCCGGCTTCGACGTGGCGGTGATCTCGGTGCCCACGCCGCTGCGCGAGGGCATGCCGGATCTGTCGTACATCGAGGGCGCGGCCCGCACGCTGGCCCGCTACCTGCGTCCGGGCGCGACCGTGGCGCTGGAGTCGACTACTTATCCGGGAACTACCTCCGATCTGGTCGCGCCGCTGCTGGAAGAGGGCTCCGGGCTGGTGGCGGGGGTTGATTTCCACCTCGGTTACAGCCCCGAGCGGATCGACCCCGGCAATCGGGAGTGGACCCTGGTCAGCACGCCCAAGGTCGTCAGCGGAATAAACCCCGCCTCATTACGAAAAATCCAGGCGTTCTACGCGTCGATCGTCGAAACCACCGTGCCGGTCTCCGACTGTCGCGTGGCGGAGCTGGCCAAGCTGCTGGAAAACACCTTCCGGCACGTCAACATCGCCCTGGTCAACGAGCTGGCCGTCTACGCGCACGCCCTCGGCATCGACGTCTGGGAGGCGATCGACGCCGCCGCCAGCAAACCCTTCGGCTACCACAAGTTCGTGCCCGGCCCCGGCGTCGGCGGGCACTGCCTGCCGATCGACCCGTCCTACCTGTCCTGGCGGGTGCAGCGGGCGCTCGGTCAGAGCTTCCGCTTCGTCGAGCTGGCCAACGACATCAACAACCACATGCCCGATTACGTGGTACGCCGCCTGGTCGCCGCCCTGAACCGCCGGCGGAAGGCGGTCAATGGCTCGACCGTGCTGCTGCTGGGCCTGGCGTACAAGCGGAACAGCGGCGACGCCCGGGAGTCACCGGCCCGCCGGATCGCCGCGCTGCTGCTGGAGATGGGCGCCGATGTGCGCGCCGCCGACCCGCACGTGGTCGAGGACGCGCACATCGACCCCCGGGTGACGCTCGTGCCGCTCGACCCCGAGCAGGTGGCCGCCGCCGACGCGGTGCTGCTGCTCGCCGACCACGACGCCTTCGACCTCGACCTGGTGCTCCGGCACGCCGGATACGTGCTGGACACCCGCCGCCGCCTGACCGGACCAACCGTGGAGTCGCTGTGACCAGGAAGAGCTGGGCCAGAATGTGGTGGGATTGTGCCAACCGTGTCATCGCCGCCCTCGCCCTGATCCTGCTGTCGCCGGTGCTGCTGGTGATCGCCGCGTGGATCCGGATCGCCGACGGCAAAGGGGTGCTGTTCGTCCAGGACCGCGCCGGCAAGGACGGCGTCCCGTTCCCGATGTACAAGTTCCGATCGATGGTTCACGACTCGGTGAAGATGGCCGAGGAGATCGGGCTGGGCGACCCGTTCGGCCTGCTCGAGAACGATCCCCGGATCACCCGCTGCGGCCGGTTCCTGCGCCGCACCAGCCTCGACGAGCTGCCCCAGCTGGTGAACGTGCTGACCGGCCGGATGAACCTGGTCGGTCCCCGGCCGGACGTGCTGCCGCAGGTGGCCAACTACACCGCCGAGGACCGGCGGCGGCTCGAGGTGCGGCCGGGCATCACCGGCTGGGCCCAGGTCAACGGCCGTGAGGATATCGACTGGGCTCAACGGTTCGTGCTTGACCGGTGGTATGTCGACAACTGGTCGCTCGTGCTCGACCTGCGCATCCTGTGGCGGACCGTCGCCTCGGTGCAGCGCGGCGAGCCGCCGGTGCACGTCGACGAGCTCAACATCCAAAGAGCCCAGGCCCATGACGTACGCCGTGCCGCATGAGACCGGGCCGCTGGATACCGGGCGGCCGGATACCGGGAGGCCGGAGATCGGTTCGGAGTTCCACTGGGATCCGGCCGCGCTGACTGCCGGTGGCGACGACTGGCTGCCCCCCGTCAGCGAGTTGTTCGCCACCGGCTGCGGCGCGCTCACCGCTCTGCTGCGGCACCTCCGCCCGCGCGGCCGGCTGCACATCCCGTCGTACTTCTGCATGGGGGTCGCCGAGGCGCTTTCGGCCGAGATCCCGATCGCGTGGTATCGGCATCTGCCGGACGAGGGCGGCCCGCGCTGGGAGACGTTGCGCGCGGGCCCGGGTGACCTGGTGCTCGCCCAGAACCTGTTCGGGCGGGATCACGGTGAGCCGTGGAACGCCTGGATCGCGGCCCATCCGGCGGTCACCGTCGTCGAGGACCACTCACACGATCCGCTGAGCGGGTGGGCGCGGAACTCCCGGGCGGCGTTTGCCGTGGCCTCGCTCCGCAAGACGCTGCCCGTGCCCGATGGCGGTCTCCTCTGGTCGCCGCGGGGCGAGGGGCTGCCCCGGCCGGCCGGCGGGGAGAGCGAGGGCGCTCACCTCAAGCTGGCCGGCATGCTGCTCAAATCCGCCTGGCTCGACGGCCGTCCGGTCGCCAAGGACGACTTCCGCGCGCTGCAGCAACGCGGCGAGCACACCCTGCTCGGCAATGCCGGGCCGGCCAGCGCGTTCACCGCCGCCGTGCTGCCGCTGCTGGACGCGGCCGGGCTACGGCAGCGGGGGATCGACAACGCTCGCGCGCTCGCCGCCGAGGTCCCGGTCACCGCCGGTCCGTTTCGCGCGCAACTGGTCTGCGCCGATCAGAAGCGACGTGACGGCCTGCTGCGTCATCTCACCGGGCACGGCATCTACGCGCCGGTGCACTGGCGGCAGGACCGCGGCGGCGTGTGGAGCGGGGACGACGAGGCGGCCGACCTCGCCGGGCGGATGCTCACCGTCCCCGTCGACCACCGCTGCTCAGCCGCCGACGTGCGCCGGATCGCGGCGGTGCTGCTCGCCGCCCCCGAAACCGCCGGCGCCGGCTGACCGGCGACGCGCCCGGCTCCAGCGCCGCAGGGTCAGCGCCCGGCGCAGCATCGCCCGCGGTGGCCCGCTCTGCGTCGACACGTGCAGCAGGTAGCGCCACAGCGGGTACTCGCCGCGGCGGTTGGAAAGCGCGTAGGAGAACTGCTTGGCCGGCAGATCGCCGTACTCGTTCATCCGCTCGAACCACTCGCTGCTCGCCGATGCCGCCTGCTGCAACGGCGCCAGCGCCGCCTTGCGGGTGTGCTCGTAGCGCTCCAGCGCGGCTGCCAGATCGTCCCCGCTCGCGATCGATTCCGCGAGTGCGATCGCGTCCTGCATGGCCAGCTTGGTGCCGGAACCGATCGCGAAGTGCGTGGTGTGCGCGGCGTCGCCCATCAGCACCGTGGCGCCGAGGTCCCACCGCCGGTTGGTGACCCGGCGGAAGCTCATCCAGCCGGTGCCGCCGCTCTCCGCCCGCTGATCGATCAGCGGCTCGCCGTCCAGATGCGCGGCGAAGATGCTCGCCAGCCGGTCGCAGCCGTCCCGGCCGGTCAGCTCGTCGAAGCCCAGCCCGGCCCAGGTCTCCGGGGTGCACTCGACGATGAAGGTGCTCGCCTCGCCGGTGAACGGATAGGCGTGGAACCAGATCCAGCCGGCCTCGGTCTTCTCGAAGCCGAAGGTGAACGTGCGGAACACCTTCGGCGTGCCCAGCCAGATGTAGCGGTTGCGCCCGAACGCGACCTCGGCCCCGAAATGCGCGGCGTTCTGCTCGCGGATCCGGCTGCCGGCCCCGTCGCAGGCGACCACCAGATCGGACGTGGGCACCTCGCTCACGTCCGATCGGTACCGCAGGTCCACGCCGAGCTCGACCGCGCGGGCCGACAGGATGTCGAGCAGCCGGTGCCGGCCCAGGCTGAATCCGTACCCGGCCAGGTGGTTGACCGCCTTGCCGGTGGCCCGCACCTCGTACTCGTCCCACTTGTAGGCGGCGTCCCAGATCCGGCGGGCGCTGACCGGGTCGTGCCGGAACAGGTCGTCGAGCAGGTCGTCCCAGAACACCACACCCCAGCCGTAGGTGACGCCGGCCGGGTTGCGTTCCAGCACGGTGACCTCGTGCCCGGCTTGCCGCGCCAGGATCGCGAGGTAGAGACCGGCGGGGCCGCCGCCGACACAGGTGATCCGCATGGGGTGGCTCCTATCGGTAAGGCGGGAAGGTGGCGGCGAGGTCGTCCGGGTCCGCCTGCGGGCGGCGGTCCGCGACCAATGCCCGGTACGCGACCGGATCGGTCACCAGGCGCCAGGTGTGGAACGGGTGCCGGTTGGGGGAGAAGCCGGACTTGTAGAAGAACAGCGAGTCGTTGCTGCCGCCCTTGCCCCCGCCGAGGTGGAACACGGTGTCCCCGCGCGCCTTGCAGAAGCGGCGCACCTCGTCGTACAGCATCTCGTCGGCGTACCGGCCGCGGGCGCGGCGGGTGGACGAGACGTAGCCGGTGGCGATGCCGTCGTGCTCGAAGAACGTGTTGCCGCCGACCACCTCGTCGCCCTCGAGCGCCACCGCGAGGTGCATCCGATCGCCGACCGCCTCGTGCAGGGCGGCCAGATGCTCGTATGTGAAGAAGTAGTAGTCGGAGGCGCCCACCCGGCGCATGTTGTCGTGGTAGACGGCGACCCACTCGGCCAGCCGGTCCCAGTCGTCGAAGACCACCTTGGTGCCGGCCCTCCTCGCCCGGTTGATGTGGTTGCGATGGTCCGACCGGGTCTGGCTCCACATCTCGTCGAGGCTGACCGTCAGGTCCATCGAGACCGTTTCCCCGTGCCTGACCAGGCAGCCGTGCTCGCCGAGCGTCCCCAACGGCGCCGGCAGCAGCGGGTGCATACGGACAAATGCCGTGATGACGCGATTTTCCCGGAGGCACTCGATCATGGCGGCGATGGCTCGACCCCAGAAGGCGGGATCGGCGGTGTCGCTCACGGGCGCCGGGTACCCGTACGGCGAAAGCGCGTCCTTTTCGGAAATATCCGGGATCTCGCGCAGGATCAGCGGCAGGAGCAGCACGTGATCGCCGGCCGAGTAGTGGAAGGCGGCCGGCTCCCCGCCGTAGAGGGCGGCGTCGAGCACCACATAGGACGGTTCGTGGTACATGTCGTGCCGGAGCCGGGGCAGCGCGTCCGCCCACTCCGGCGAGTCCGGCCCCAGCAGCGATCCGGTCATGGTCCCTCCTTGCGCAGGATCCGGGCGTTGAGCGCCATGTTCCCGGCGAACTGATCGTTGACCACCCGGTGCGAGTCGAGCCGCATCTGCGCCGCCGCGTCGTACCGGCCGACCTTCACGAATCCGTCCGAGAACCAGCCGTTGTCCGCGCCGCTGCCGTCCACGTAGCCCCGGTAGGTGGCGCCGCCGGGCCAGATCACCCGGGTCAGCAGCGACGAGAAGCCCGTCATGTCGGCGCCGGTCCAGGCATTGCCGCGGGCGCGGGCCTCCGTCACGTACGCCATCACGCCGTTGCCGTGGCTGACGTCCTGCCCGGGCCGCTTCGCCGAGCCCCAGGTGTCGTCCCAGAAGTAGGCGGTCGGCTGGACCGGGTTGCGCCGCAACTGCCCGCGCATCCGCTTGTCGAAGTTCCCGGCCACCTCGAGGTAGCGGGCCTTGCGGCCGGCGTCGGTGGTGACCTGGGCGAGGTTGAGCGCGATCAGCGCCCAGTGCGCGGACAGGTGGGTCACGTCCCGGTAGACGGTGTCCTGCGGGCCGCGCGAGTACCACTTCTCGAAGACCTGCGCCTCGGCGAAGTCGAGCAGGCGCCGATAGCGGTCGCTCTGCACCCGGGCCTCCCGCATCGCGACCAGCAGGGCCGTGCCGTACCGCCAGAAGTAGCTCTCGTAGAGCGGCACCTCGTCGCCGTCCTCGCCGTTCTTCGCCGACGCCCAGCCGAGGTACTTGTCGTGGAAGCTGCTGTGCGGCAACGAGTTCGACGGTCTGGCGGCGGCCGCGACGTTCTCCACGAACCGCAGCGCGCGGTCGAGGTAGCGGCCCTCGCCGGTGGCCCGGAACATCGCCACGCACGAGTCGACCGAGTAGGACAGGTCGTAGTGGTCCCAGCTGTCGGCCGAGCGGGACAGCGGCAGGCTGTTCTGCAACTGGTAGTCCCAGCTCTGCAGGAAGACGTTCGTCCAGTCCGCGACCGAGCGCAGCTTGGTGACCGGCGGCGGCGAGACGGAGGGGACCGGCAGCGGCTTCATCATGGCCGGCACCTCGTCGTGACCGCACGCGGCCAGCATCGAGGCCGCGCCGAGCAACAGGACAGTTCGCCGGGTCGTCATCGTGGCACCGGCTCTCGCTCGGGCACGACGGCCGGCACCACGGCCGCCGCGGCGGCGATCGCCGCGAACAGCCAGGCGAGCCGGGCGTCGTAGTAGTCCCCGGAGAACAGGCTGCTGAGCGCCACGAAGACGGCGGCGGCCACG
>Ga0307509_10009561_pt1 | contig 12076 bp, 16 predicted proteins | sample 10_EM_MG_FD_202245 | JGI IMG/M metagenome (GOLD analysis project Ga0307509, IMG submission 202245) | Populus trichocarpa ectomycorrhiza microbial communities from riparian zone in the Pacific Northwest, United States - 10_EM | ecosystem: Host-associated > Plants > Roots > Unclassified | place... | reverse complement strand
CCTTCTCCTGGATTGAGGAGGAAGCCTATCCCCGTTGAGATCTTCATGAAGCAGTGAAAATCCGCCCCTTCATTTTACCATCAGTTTGTTACTTCCTCCACGCCTGCTGTATCTCTATCACCATCGTTCCTATTTAGCCCCCGGGTTTGCATTGTATTTATCCCTTCGACACATTCTTGTACATTTTTCATCTACCCTACCATCGCCTACTTCGTGGGTTAGAACCCCTCCAAAGGACGCACTTCTATCTCCTTTGTTTCGATAATCTCTTGGCCGACGCTGCCCGCCGCCTTCAAAACCATTCTTTCTCTCCTTCATACAACCCAGATAATGATCGCCCACCCATGTATTCACACTCGTTGTTTTTATAGTTTCGTCACGATATCACAATAATGGCAAAGAATACGTTTCAGACCATTCTTCGAGTGAATTGAACAAATTTCAGGTCGCCCGGTTCGCTCGCCGTGGGCCAACATCTCGTACGACAATGCTTTGACCCCTCCGGATCCGGCTTCGGATGGCCGCGCGGGGGATCAGACGAACCGGCATTAACTCCCTTTTGCATGAACTCGATGAAACCGTCAGGGTTAGCCACGCTATTCTCGGCCCTCGCTTTTCTGATATCAAAACAATTGAGGATCGTGGCGTGGGCGATCTAGGTGGGGTTATCGGTGAAGTGGAGGCCCTGGCGGAAGCGCACACGGACCCTACACCAAACCCAAAAGGAATGCTGGCAGTGCTGGAATTCGTAAGGTTTCCTCCATCATCGAGGGGTCTTTCAGCACCAGATGCGTCTTGAGAAGGGTAAAGGTCCGGGTCCCTTGTTGTGGTCCCTGCGCAGACATACGTCAGAGGTCTCATTTCGTGAACAACTGGGGGCTGACCAGGTACGGCCCAGAAGGGAGGCCTTTGGGCATTTCATCTCGGGACTCCGTTTGAAAGGAACCCAATGCAAGTTTAGCCGACCGAGCGGAACTGCAGGGCCCAACCCCACGATCTCCTTGACTATCACGGTGATCTATCGTGTTTTTGACCGGCAGGCGAAACGAGGCGGTCGTTCGAAGCTGACCCAAGCACCTTGTTGAGTTAAACCGGTGTGCCTGCGCATGAGGGTGCAGGACCATCGCCATTACGGACGCAGAGAGGGAGCCGGGGTCTGAAACGCCTCACATCCGAGGTCTTGACCTTACATTGAGAGTCATGTCGTATTTACGCCACCCACTGGTCTGTCGGGGCCCGTAAACCCTGATTGTAGAGCAAGACTCGCCCGAATATAAAGAGGGTGTAGTGGTCCCTCTCGTTCCTGAGAACGCGGGGATGAAAGGTTCCCATGCCCGCCCTTTGCCCCACACAAGTCAAGTCGGGAGCGGAAAACGGCCGCAAAGGGCCTCCTGGACTGGCGCACGTGCTTCACTGATTACCGTTAATTTTCCAGGGGACGCGAGGAGAAAGACCGGCTTACAAAATGGGAAGTTAACCACCGTGAACACGTTCGGTTTTGGTGTCAATGCGGGTCCTTCCGTAGCCTAGCCGCTTCACTACCTTCGCCGTTGGGTCGCCCGTTCTGACTCGGCAACCATAGGCCAATGACAATACAGTAGATCCTGCAGTCCTAGATGCGTTTTTAATACTTACGAAATGGACGTGGGCCTGAAACGAAGGCCTCGCCCCCCGAAATTCTTCATGAATCTCTCCGAGGTATACAGCAACCTACAGGCAAGTCGCCTGGGCTCCCTCTCTTCCAAGCTCAGAATTTGCAGATCTCTTGGACCTACACACCGAACACAAAGCTCCGAAGCGAAGGTTGCGTGGCCTAGTCTGCGATTCCAGTCCCTGCTGGTGGGGGTCATGCTTACTTGATGGGCCGCAGGAATGGAAGACACATTTCGCCCATCATGACGAAGGCGGGATGACCAGAATATATATTACCTCCATCGAGTCTCGTCGATCCTCTCGGGGTGAAAGGGTGGTCGTAGAGGCGTACCCCAGTCATCGAGCAGGCCGTTGGCTCGAACATCAATGTAGGTTAGACCTCCCTCGAGTAGGTTTCGGTGGGATGAGCTCAATGAACGTGGTCCAACGTACATTATCCCTTTATCTATTCGACATCGTGTATCCGCCGGGATCTGATATGGTTTCTGGCAGCACCAGGAGACCAGCAGAAAAGGACTGAGCGACGCGACGCGGCCCAGCGACAAACGGGATAGCAGAACGAGACGAAAACGACAAAGTCTGAAATGTTGCAGGGGTGAAAGTCAGCCGTCGAGGGCGTTGGCGGACTGAGTGCGACCCGGCTTATCGCCAGTAGTGATAACACTGTATCTGTGCGAGACCCGAGGCGGACCGAGACGAATTAGTACCCATGCGCATTGTTTTTGTTCCTGATGGGGCGATGGGAATCATAATGGGATGTGGTGAATAGTTGGTTTGATCGTTGTGGCCCCTCGAGCCTTCTTTCGTCCCCGACCTTGACGATGTCGACAAAGGACGCCCAAGAACAGTCTAAACAGAGGCCGGCCGGCTCAGGTCGCCTACCCTCTCTCAACCAACTCGCGGCCAGGATAAACCTCAACAACGGAGCGTCCGCCTCCACCAACGCCAACCTCCCGAATCGTCCACGACTCGCTGCGTCTTTGCTGCGCACAGGATCGACAACCTCTATATCTACCGTCGCAACTAACGATTCCACCGCGGTCAATGTATCGTCCACACGACCTGCTTCTCCAGGCTCGACCATTTCCGCACAAGGATCGAATCCGGGGTCTGTAACGGACGAATCCTTCGAACATGGGGACGATCAACTCACTGCCGAGAAACTCGATAAACTCGATAAAGATACGCAAGACCCCTCACCCGCTGTCACCGTGAAGAAGGCGAGGGTGGGATACAAGAATATCCCGAACCTGGAGACCATCGCTGCCAGGCTTGCCATCTCTCGCCAACTAAGTATCGACGGTAGTGCCAAGCCACCTGAACCTGAGACCATCGAGGATCCAAAGACTCCAGGTCTTCGGGTGACTGCTCCCGAGCATCCTCTGGAATATCCCTGGTCAGTCTCCGAAGCCTGGAATAACACCCTCTCGCGATCCCTCGACGTTCACATATCACTACTTTCAGGACATTGTTCTACGATACCAAGAGCAATAAGACGACCACCCCGCAGGTCAGCGCCACGGAAGGCCTACCTTCCGCCCACTTCCTCGCCCCAGAGTCAGACGAGTACGAGGCCGGTCTGACCGTCATCGGCGATTTTGATACGGTGGAGACATTCTGCAGGTATTTTAACTGGCTGAAGCCTCCGTCGAAACTGGAGAAGAACTCCAACTACCACCTCTTCAAAAAGGGGATAAAACCGATGTGGGAGGACGAAGCTAACGCGAACGGTGGCAAATGGGTTTTGACCATGAAGAACAACCCTCAGTTACTAGACCGTTGTTGGAATTGGCTCGCCATGGCGTTGGTTGGGGAAGACCTGGATGAGGGCGACGAGATCTGCGGTGCCGTCGTCAGTCTGCGAAGCAAGGTGGACCGGATACAGCTGTGGACGCGATCCAAAGATGATGTCGAAAAGATCAATGGTATCGGAAGGAAGATGGTGAAGCTTCTGGATGTTTCAGAAGCTGATAGCATCGGGTTTGAGTTCCAGGTTTGACCACATCCCCACCCTCTCCATGATGACTCGCTTACGCTCAGGGTCGACAGTATAACAGCGACGACCGTCCCCAACCGAACAAATTCCTCTCCATCCAAGCAGTTCCCACGTCAACCTATCGCACCACCTTCAGCCACACCAAAACGCATTCCTCCGGCGGGGCAGAGAGCCCAGTCAGCGTCGTGCCAGGCGGCGCGTTCGCCCACTTCTCTGGTGGGGCGATGGGTGGTGCTGGGGCCGGCTGGCGAGGAAAGAAAGCTTAATTCAAAGGAATCCAGGTGTATGATACGGAAAGTGGCAGTACAAACCCATCTCAACATCATCCCCTATATATTCTTGACCCCAGCGTGTTCCTATCTGGGTAAATGTACCAGTCAGTCCGTGAAGGGCTCCATTATTACGATATACCAAAGTTGCAGAAGATAGGACGAAAGAAAATAACTAGTCGACTAGGAGGGTATGAGAGGATACACCAACGCTATGACTCTGTCTCGAGCCTCTCAAACCATGTACCTTTGGGTCTTCGTGGTATACCGGCGAGCGAGGGAGAGGAAGGCTTGTAGAAGAAGTCCGCAGTATTGGGCACATAAAAAATCCGATAGGTTCGGACGCAAATCTTCATCTCCAGTGCATTACCTGCAATGACTTCAGGGGCAGGTTGATCGGGAGTGATCGTGCGATTCCTATGAGTGTAAACGTGTAAGGAAATTCACAAGGGCGGCTGAGGTAGTCCCACCTTCGGAGGAATGGAGATTTGTTCTTGCATCCCGTCAAGCCCTTTGTAGGGGTTTCCTGCAATAAATAAGGGGTAGGTGGTTGGAACGACCGTGGTGGGGGGGACAACTTACCGACGTGTACGAGGCGATGTATGACCTCCACCTGTCAATGTAGACTTCGGGGTCCTCCTGGCTCGGATCGTCCTTTCCGAGAAGTTGGACAGTGAAAACGCTCAAGCGTGGGAGCTGTGATTTAGCCCGACGAGAAGCAGTTATCAGCAGATGTTCGGGTACTTCGGGGGGACTGCATATACCGTTTCGATCCGGAAGAGGTGTTCCAGGTCTCCCAAGATTTGTGCTGCAGTTTCGCGATAGTGTGTCTCATCGGTCGGTTGTTGTCCCTCCTTCTTGAATAAGTTATACAGGTCTTGGGTCTTTGCATCAGTGAAGATTGTTTGGACCTGGCCTATTGTCAGCCAAGCGAAGCTATGGGTAGTGGGTGGACTATTTCACGCACTTGCTTGACGATTGATCCAATAACTTTGTCCACCGTGAAGATCCTATACGCCTCCTGCATGTCGTAGGTCAGCCTCTTGGGGGGGGGGGGGGGGCAAGCCACCGAGAAACGTTACCCTGGGCCCGAACATGAATCGCATCTGGTCCTCGAACAAGGGGACTTCGATCTCGTTGTCGAACAGCTTTTCACACGACTCCAACAAAAACTCGTAGAAATGGGCCGCGTCGGCGAACCGCTCATCGTCGGCAGATAAGCCAATTCCGGCGGCGCCTGCGGGGTTCGTCTTTCTTGGTCCAGCTTTTGCGAGCTTCGCTCCGAGAGTTTTGAAGATCAAGAGTCTTGAATAAAGCAGCTGGATTTCAACGTTAAATGTGACCGAGATGAAGTCATGGAAACGCTTGCCTCGAGTAGACGCAGCAACACATAAAACGTCGTATTGCAGAAGAGCGGACCTGGGCTAGTCTCTTGTCCAGTACTCTGTACCTGTGTATCTGCGTTCGATGCGGAAACTGGCTGGCTCGGTCCCGCGCGATCCTTGTTTTTCGCCTTTGCTTGGTCGTTAAGCAACTTCTTCCGTAAATCGCCCCCGCCAGACCCGTTGGCACCTTTTCGGCCACCCCTCCCCGATTTGGAGTTGTTCCCAGCATCCTCCTCCGAACCACTCCCGATATCGTCGCTGATCTCTTCTGGCTCCAAAGCAGTGAAGACAGAATTAAAAGTGGTGGTGTCAAGCTTGAAGAACAATGGAACGAAGGTGCGAAGGAACCCTTCAACTCGCTTACGCTCTCCAGGAGATAGTTGTCCGGTTGTTCGGTCGAGGAAGGAGAAAACGAGTTTCAACGCGTCTTGCAAGACTGAGACATCCTCAGCAGCGAACTCTAGTTGATGTGTTGGGGAGGTGCGAGTGAACAAGGGGTCGATATAAGCGGCTCGCTTCGCAACTTGCTCCGCGCGTGCAGCCTCGATTTGGTTGACAAAAGCCTTAGGAGTAGTTGCCTTCTTGTCAGACGCCTTGAAGACGATGCCCTGGTGGTCCAGTGACTTGTAGTAATTTCGAGCGTCGACCTCTCTCCAGACCTTGTTCCATTCACGTTGAGCACGCTTCCACTCTTCTTCCTTCTGTTTGAGGCGCGCAAGTACAACGGGGATTGAAATGGCCGGGGAATCTTGCATGGCACGGATCACTTCTTCACCAACCTCGCGCCCGTAGATCTTCCGGACGACACGATGATGGATGCTCTTTCCGGCTCCGCCAAAGTTCGGTTTCAGTTTGAATTGGCCGCGGTCTTCGGGATTAAGTTGGGAAATCTTGTTGTTTATGGGTTCCAGTAAGCCGATGGTCTTGACGATGGCTTCAATATGAAAATCATATTCGTGACGCTCCTCCTCGCTCCGGTGCAGGGCCTCCTCGTAGATGTTCTTCTTGTGAGCCATGAAACCGGAATCTTCGCTAGCAAAAGAGGGTCGCGAAACCCACTCGTCGTTGAGAACCGATTTGCACATTGCGTCCCGACCCGAGCAAGTGACATTGGTTTCCTAAGTGAGTTTCAGTCGAGCTCCGATGTAAGTGCGTCCGAAACGTACCGATGTTGGCAGCTTAACGTAACTCCCGATTGAGGTACCAGAACGAGGCCGACGGATCTTTTGTTGGTCACTCCCAGAGGCGGGCCAGAAGTGGTCTTCGATTGCGTATAGTTCTCGCCTTTCATCCCAACCCAGGATGGCTTTCAGCTGCATCATCAGTTCTCCCTCACCGAGGTATGTCCGAGCCTCCTTCAGGAGTCTGGCCGAGTCGATAAACTCCTGGGTAAAAAGATTGATGAGCTTGAGGAACTCGTTGTGGGTTGTCTGATTATCCAGATGTCTCCGGACGCGTTCAAAGAAATTGTTTTCGTCGTAAGGAACTTCTGGAGGGCGCATTCGGGGATCCTCGCGTTTGCTTTTGTGCCTCTGCTGGCAAATTTAAGTTCGAATAACGGCCCCAACGACGGGAACGGACCTTGCTGGAGCTAGCTTTACCGTTTCCGTCTCTCTCTTTCTCCTTGTCCTTCCGTTTCCGCTTCTGGGGTAAAGATTGAGTTTCCTGCTTTTGCTTAATCCCTTTTTGCTCAATCGAAGCTTCCAGTTCCTCAATCGGTATCGGGACTTCACCCAGGAACTCCCAGAGCCCATTCATGAGATCTGGGGCATCGTGTAAAAGCTTGTGGACCCGGAGCATAACATCACCCTACAATCTACGCTGTTAGCTGCCAAACCTCGAGGGGTAGAGCACGAAAGAGCGAACCTCTTTCTCCATAAGTACCGGATCGTTCCTTGTCGATAAAATGTCGAGAAATTTCCTATACCTGTCTGGTTCGTCCAAAAATCGAGACTTGATCTTCTGTACGTAGTCCAAGGCCGGTTGAATGTCTTCAATAACAGGAGCGGAGGAGGTACGGACGATGGTGGTGTCGGTGACATTGCCTCCTGGAGTGGCCACGCGGACACAATGGGCATTCCGGTCCTTTGGATCTTGCATGACCGTGATCTGGTATCCGTACGGCAGGAATGTATTGAATTCGCTAATGAGGAGGGGGTGACCGTGAAAGAGGTGTGCCACTCTCTGGATGACGCCAGGTGTGTCGATCCTGGCCTCGGGTCAGCAGAACGCGAGTTGAAGGGCAACAACACTCACAGTTGACCCTTGAAGTCCTTCATGATGTCCAGAAATAAGTTGTACACGTCCGGCTTGTGTTGGAACTGAACTTTTACGGCATTGAGATAGCTGAGGGCATCCTTGACGTTCAGAGGACGCTCGGGAGGGGCCTTCCCAACGATGGGTCCCGGGTGCATCAAAGGCGGCGATTCTGTCATTACGACGTCCGCAGGTTCTGGTTGCGGCGCCGTGGATGGCCCAGCGCCCGGTTCCGCCATCGAGTTTGTCGGGGGATGGATGATGCAAGGACAAGTCTGATCGCCCGGTGTCACGTGTATACGATCACCCTCAATTTTCACTCGTCGTGGCTATGGGGAACCCCGCAAGAAAATGTGAACGTGATCAAGATTCGGTATGAGTAGCCTGGGGGAATACACTTCGTGTGTCTGTCTAAATATCGTGGAGTTCCAAATCGAAAAGTATCCAATAAGTTTGATGGTGAACAGTTTGAACTTTGGCAGTAGTCTTGTGGTCATATGGGGACACTCCGCGGCCTAGGAGTCGACCCACCCTCCAATTCTTCACCTAACATCCTCTCTTGAGAATCCAACACCCACATCTCCCTCACTCGCAGGTACATAGCCTTGAACGTCGAAACAGCGCCTCTCTCCAAAACCAGAGTAACCATCGAAGTATACCCGCCACTGCTTGGGATGGGTGACATAGGCGTAGACATCAGACGTGGTGTCAGAAGCTTTGGAGTCGGTGGTACCGCCAACGTATCGCCTCCGGAATGAGTGTGGGTGTGTGTTTGGGTGGTGCAAGGGCCGAACTCGACCTTAAACCTCACTTGTTTCTGAACGACAGCGCCAGTGACCTCGTCGTACACCTCATCCAACCTGCACCTGACCAGATTAGTCTCAGAGGTGAGGATGGTCACGCCCGCGTGCGCGAGAGCCTTAGTCATTTCTTCCCTTGTAGTGGCGACGTCCTCGAGCGAGTATAGAGTGTACGACTGGCCTTTCCAGTTGAACAGGTTGGTAAACCAGCCTTTAAACTCGCTCCCGGCCGTGCTAAGTGCGGGAGAGAGGAGAGGGGAACCAATGCTCTGACGATGGCTCGCGTTTCGGAGGTCCAGTGCAGGGGCTGAATCGTGACAGTAAATATCACCGCATCGACGAAGAGGATGCGAGGAGGGAACATACGCCTTAGCTTCCTGGATCTCTTCCCCTTCTCCTTATCTCTCTCCCTCTCCGGCTCTCGATTGGCCTGACCAAGCGGCTGCCTATGGTACGTCACGTTCACCGTGTCCCTCATTGGCGTGGTCGCCTGGAAGGAGGGCCGATGGATCTGCAACCAAGACCCGTAGCTCTGGTTCTCCTTGTCTCTTTCGACGGCCCGAGGTGTCATCTCCCCATCCGTCGCATCCTCTCCTTCTCTTCCTCCACCCAGAAGGGGGCTGTAGGGATTCGACGAAGAAGAAGCGTCAGAGCTTTGATGTTGGTGTTGCGTGAGTTGTGGCTGGGTTTGTCGGTATTGCTGACTCTGTCGGCGAGGCTGGATCTGCTGAGCATAATGCGCGTTCTCGTGAGCGACCAATAGGTTCATCCTGTCCGCGATATCATCGATGGTTTTCTGTATCTCCGCGCTCGCCACCCGTGGGGCGGATATCATTGGGAGTATTGCCAAAGGAAGTGAAGGAACGGGCACGGGACCATGCATTACAGGTGACGCCGTCGTATTGGCGGTGCTCGAAGTCAGGTAAGAATCTTGTGTCGGGGTTGGGGTATTAGAACTCGGAGGAAGCGTTGGCTCGACACTATGGCTTCGTTCTGGGGCGGTCATTGCACGGGTGACGATCGGGACTCTCGAGCTGGTCGATTTGGTTCCCCGTGCAATAGTTCGCCTAATTCCATACATTTGCTGCGAAGTCCTCACCATCGGTGGAGGTGTGTATGCGTCTGGGGTAGGCTCGGTCGAAGCCCTCAGCATAGGGAGAACCCCAGGCGACGTGATTCTGTTTCCGGTGACCGTTTGAACGGTCGTCCTCCTGCCAACTTGAGCAAGTTTCCGCCCTCGAAGAGCCGGATGATCGCTGCCGGCGGAGGTGACAGAGGAAGCCCGAGTGACAACTGGCCGCGGGGTTTTGTTTGGCGAGGGGGGAGAGGAGGTCGGCCGAGGCTTCTGAGCACGAGGTCCGACAGGAGAGGGAGTGCGGATACGACTCTGAGGAGAAGTTTCCGTCAAAGGGACGTCCAGTGTCAGTGCCCGACGGTCACGAACAGCAGCCCGGGGGGTAGCCAAAGCCGTCTCTAAATCAATCTTCCAAGATTCCCTTGGACGAGGTGCGAGATAGTGTTTGTGAACGGCTTTGTCTCTGACAGTTTCCTCAGCGACGTCTATCACGATCCCATGGTCAGCGAGGGCCTTTTCCTTGTGTTTCTGTAGCAGGAAGTAGAAAGCCTTAGCAAGAGTTCCCTGGCCAGGCGGGCTGAGAAGATCTTCCTTGATGCCGTTAGGGTCCGCGTAGCGACCCCAGATAACGCAAAGAGACTCGAAGATGTCACGGTCGATATGGGCCTTAGATTGTACCGGCCGAGCGAGTTCCTCAACAGACGGAGCAGGGACATAGAAAACCCGGGGAGTATCTATCTTCATCCAAGGGTGTTCGAGAATCTCGCCCATCTGACGAATTTTCAGCCGGCTGCCGTGAAATGTGGTGTTAGAAAACGCTCACAGTGATTCTTTGATCAACATCCACAACCAGCATCCTCAAGATCAGATCCCTCGCGACCCTGTCCATGCTAGGAGGAATTTCGAACTTTCCCACCTTCACTTTCCCGAGAAGAGCCTTGACATCCTTATCGTCGAAGGGCAGAGTTCCAGTTAGGAGGGCAAACAAGATAACGCCACAGCTCCAGATATCCGTAGCAGTTCCCTGGTACTTGAGGCCTCTCACGATCTCGGGCGAAGCATAATGGGGGCTACCGCAGCTCGTTTCCAGTTGCCAAGCAGGTGGGGCAAACGCGGCCATGCCCCAATCAGCGATCTTGAGGACGGGAGGATTCAGGGATTTGATCAAGATATTTTCTGGTTTCAAGTCACGGTGGATTATCGAGAAGCTGTGGGCGTAGTTGAGTCCATATATGATCTGCTTGAAGAACGATAGAGCTTCGAGTGGGACGAGCCTGCCGCGGTTGACCAGGAAGTCGAAGAGCTCCCCGCCTTTGACGTACTCGAGGACGAGGTAGAGCTCCTTCTCGCCTTCGTAGACGTCGTAGATTCGCATGATGTTCGGATGGTTCATGAGTTTCATCATCGTAATCTCCCGATCGATACCCAGCCGCTGTTTTTCGGTCTTGGCCTGTTGGGTAGCAAGGGAATTACGCGAGTCGAAGACTGGTTGGAGAGGAAGAATCTTGACCGCAGCATACTCGCCCGTGCGGCGATGACGAGCAATCTTGACGTGCCCGCTTGCACCCTTCCCGACGCATTCGCCGATGACCCAGGGTCCGATAAACCTGGGATCGTCGGGAAAGTCGAGTCCGCGTTCCCCAGCGGCTTCTTTCTCTTTCTGCCAACGGGTCGGGATGCGAGGTTTGTACAAAGCCGGTGCGCGGGGAGGAGTGTCCGCAAATGAAACCATCGTTTGTGCGAGTGTAAGCCTGGAGAAATAATGCCCGGCAAGTGGTAGACTGAGATGCGAATTAGACTTGTAGGCCAAGACTAGCTGGGTAGTGTGAGGTTGCAGGAAAGCAGGGATAGTCGTGAACCAGGCAGCGAACACCCCTAGTGGTGCAAGAGAAAGATCAACCTTGTCTGGTCCACGTGATCAAGGGAGACACCTGCATCCCGACCCCCAGGCTGTGTTGAACCAAGAGTATTATATATAGCGCCAGGCTCTTCAAAGGCACATGGCTAATGTACATATGACATCCTGACTCGGGGGGGGGGGGTAAGTGATAGAGTGCAAAATGTAGTAAGATGGAAGGAAAGGTCAACACGATAGCAAGCCGATGAACGTGGGGTGGGGCGAATGTCCGGGTACAAAAAGCGTGGGGAACGAGAAAAAACAAATCCTGTCCCCTGGGGAGAGGATCACGAAACACGGGATCAACGGAGATTAGTTTTGGGCGGGGCTGTGGGTATGCCATCAAGCGGGCGTCTTTCGGATGTTTGTATATGCAGGCGGAAGCTCGACGGTTTCCGGCTCTGTGTTGTCCGCAGGGACCGAAGGACCGGCGTCCTCATGTTGAACAACATTGACGGGGCGCAAAGATGGGGGTAAGGGTGATTTCCTGCTAACACCAGTGCTGGTTCCATCGGGGGATGCGACACGTTGTGGGTCGGACAGATAGGTCAATGACTGGGAAAAGGGACGTTCCGATCCGTCAAGAGGAGTGCTGGGTCGGTTGGTGCTTGCACGTTCGGTTGGCTCAGATGCGGTGAAGGGTTCGGGTTCATAATATACGGGGGGTTGCCCGTGCGGAAGTTGGGAGGTTGGGGCTTCATCATCGTGGTCGATGAATAGTGAAGGGCGTTCCTTGCTCGCCTGT
>Ga0307509_10009560_pt1 | contig 12081 bp, 16 predicted proteins | sample 10_EM_MG_FD_202245 | JGI IMG/M metagenome (GOLD analysis project Ga0307509, IMG submission 202245) | Populus trichocarpa ectomycorrhiza microbial communities from riparian zone in the Pacific Northwest, United States - 10_EM | ecosystem: Host-associated > Plants > Roots > Unclassified | place... | reverse complement strand
CAAGGGGAGAAGGTCCGGGCTGGTTACTGAGGTATTTGTCTCGAAAGCACCCTGGCCTTCTGAGACTACCTGAGCACCACTAGGAAGACTACCCTACATCCCGTAGGCTAGAATAGACTCCTAGATGTCCGAGAGACCATATATGAGCGACCTCCATTTTGGCGGTTACCCATACTCCCCTTATATATCCTGCGAACGACATTCAGTTGGACGGACGGCGACAACGTATACGGTGTTACCGCAGCTGCTCCAATGACCTGTTTTAACTAGCAAACGAGCAACTATGCAGCCGTCTGCCTATGACGCGCCGTCCCAACGCTGGGGCCAGAGGGGGGTGTCAGCAAAACCCGCCCAAGTTCAATAGCATGTTCGGGCCACTCTTACATAGGCGTGGGGCCTCCCCGCGCAGATGCGTGTGTGCCCAAGAACATCTAAGAGCCCATAGAATGTGAGGCAATCGACCTCTAAGTTCTAGGATGACTTTGCCGGTGAAGGTAGGGTAACTTGGACATCTCAGTAGGGTAACTGGGGTCCATGGGCATAATGACCAAATTCCCAAGGTAGGGTAACTTTGCCTTCGTATGCCTTTAACCGCTCAAGAAGTCCTCCAGGCGACCACAGAAGTCGTCTCGGAGGTTCGTGTAACATTCCCATAATTCTCTTGACCTTATACGAATGTTCTCCCGAAAGGTTACCCTGCCTAGTAGAGTACCTCATGGTTACTCAACAGTTGCCTAGGCCTTATCCTAGTTTTACCAGCTATTTGTATAAAGTATACGAGACCATACCACCTCTGGTTACTTCTTGGTATACCATTTGGGCTAAGGTGATAGTGAGTGTAGATACCTATCGTAGGGTCGTTACATTTACACACCTTGAAATTCCGGTTTCAGACTTTCAGGAAGCTGACGTTTTCCAGATCCACCGCGCCCGCTGCACCGGAACAACGGCCTTCCGCAATGGCGATCCTAGAAACGAATGGATATGGGTCCAGGCTGGCGGAGAGGAAAGTCATGGGGATCTGTGAGGGTGGGTAGTAGCACGATTGTTAGCACTCTTTAAGATAAGAAACGTCCTGAGTGGGGCCGGAGATGTCCATTGCCTGGCATTGGTACGCATACTCGATCCTGTCGGCGCTGGTAGATTTCACCGCGGAAGCGGACATATACAAGTCAGCAAGCGGCCCAATGGTCGTGATATGCGAATAGTCGGTATTGGGGCAGTGATCGGGCAGGCGCATGTAATTACCAGTGGGGAGAGGCAATGGATAGTGAATCACAGGATAGATCTGCGGACGTTCAATGAGATATATTAAGTTATTGTACAGGATTGCGTATTCGGCCGCATGAGTATAACTTGGTTAATCAGCGGACGTTTGATGATTGGTCCGCGGCCGAAGTAAAGCCAAACCCTCCGCATCCTTATAAGTCCGCCAGACCCCCTTTGTGTATCCTCCCTTATACGGCGGACGTTCTCCCTTCTGTGACTCCTCCATACCCATTTCGTCCGCCGGACGTTCTACCCTTCCGCCGGACGTTCTACCCTTCCTCCGGACGTTCTACCTTCCTCCGCCTGACACCTTCCCAACCTTCTGAGCCTTCATTTCGGTGATACCACCTTAAGGGTCTGGCTTCAATTTGGCCGCGCGAGTAGTAGTGTAGTGAATTGCTCTATAGAGTCAATCTGCGGACATTGAATGAAATATATTGAACTGTTCTATATGCAATTTGTACTAGTAGATAATACTACGGGAGTGAAAAGAAATAGAATGACGATCATGATACCTCTATGAGTGGTGCGCCGGTAGGAAAAGATAAAGTGGCTCGAGGGCATCCGCGTGCAAAGGAGCCGGACGATTTCAGATGCCACGGGAAGGATTTAGGTCGCGAGAGGGACAAGGTAGGGGGCAGGTGGTCCGGGTGCGGGGAATTGTTGATGGGTACGCCGGATGCCGTCAGACGAGTGCAGTAGAAGAGGGGAAGGATGAGGGGGGTGTCGGGACGGAGGGCGGCCGCAACAAGCGCGCTGGGTGCATGGGAGGGGGGATAAGGGCGTTGGGAGGCACCAGGCGCATGAGATGAGAAAGAACATCCGGCAGACGGTCAGGGCGCACGGGACGCATAGGGCGAAAGCAATCCGTCCGGACGCGGGTTGCGTCCGCCGGGCGTAAATCCTTTTTTTGCTGATGTAGTTTCGTCTATACAAGCTATGCAGTCGATCATGTAATGTACGCGACTATCAATTGTGATAAAGTGAGATGCAAGCTCCCGCTGTGAGATGTAGCAGATGGTTGGCTAAGTGGGCGCTACCCATAGCCTGCCTCTCAGGACATACTCTACCGTCATAAGACTCATACCTCTAGAGTCCTGTAACAACCCATAGTAATGCTACAAATCAAGGGGAGAAGGTCAGGGCTTATTACTGAGGTATTTGTCTCGAAAGCACCCTCGCCTTCTGAGAGTACCTGAGTACCACAAGGAATACTACCCTATAACCCTTAAGCTAGAATAGACTCCTAGATGCCCGAGAGACTATATATGAGTGACCCCCATTTTGGCGGTTACCCATACTCCCCTTTGATATCGTGCGAATGACATTCAGTCGGACAGACGGCGACGTCTTATACGGTGTTATGACAACTGCTCCAATGACCTATTTTAACTAGCAAACGAGCAACTACACAGCCATCTGCATATGACGCGCCGTCCCCATGCTGGGGCCAGAGAGGGGTGTTAGCTAAGCCCGCCCAAGTTCAATATTATGTTCGGGCCACCCTTATCGAGGCGTGGGGCTTCCCCGCGCAGATGCGTCTGCGCCCCAGAACATCTAAGAGCCCATAGAATGTGAGGCAATCGACCTCAAGCTTCTAGGATCACTTTGCTGGTGAAGGTAGGGTAACTTAGGTTCCCCAGTAGGGTAACTGGGACCCATGGGCATAATGACCAAATTCCCAAGGTAGGGTAACTTTGCCCTCTTGTGCCTTTAACCACTCAGGAAGTCCTCCAGTCGACCACAGAAGTCGTCCCCGAGGTCCGTATAACATTCCCATAATTCTCTTGACCTTATGCGAATGTTCTCCTGAAAGGTTACCCTGCCTAGAAGAGTACCTTAAGGCTACTCAACTATTCCCTAGCCCTTATCCTAGGTTTACCAGCCATTTGTATAATATGTATACGAGACCATACCACCTCTGGTTACCACTTTGTATACCAGTTGGGCTAAGGTGATAGTGATTTTAGCTACCTATCGTAAGGTCGTTACAGCAGCTGCCGTAACACCGTATACCTCATCGCCGTCCGTCCGACTGAATGTCGTTCGCAGGATATAAAAGGGGAGTATGGGCAACTGCCAAAATGGGGGTCGCCCACAAATGGTCTCTCCGGTACCTAGGAGTCTATCAAAGCCTATGGGTAGTAGGGTAGTCTTCCTAGTAGTACTTAGGTAGTCCACGGAGGCCCGCGAGCTTCAGGGCCATATACCTCAGTAACCAGTCGGGACCTTCTCCTCTTAATATGTAGCATTACTATGGGTTGTGATTGGCGTCTAGACGTATGAGTCTTATCACTGTAGAGTATGGCCCGATAGGCTGGCTATGGGTAGTGCCCACTTAGCCAACCATTGGCTACGTCTCACCGGGGGAGCTTGCATGTCAATTTATCACCTTGGATGGTCGCGTAGATTAAATGATGGACTGCATAGCTTGTATAGACGAAACTACCACTGGGCCAGTGAGTCCACCACCTAGGTAATGACTCCGCTTGTTGTCATGACACTTAGCCACTGGCATGACTTTGATTGGAAGAGTTTTTTCCACCTGCGGTTGTATTGCTGATGCATTGCAGTAACTCATATCCTATTGACGGAGTTTAGTGTACCTGAGTTGGTCCGACACTTCCAACAGGATAATTCCTGATGGAGGGTAGACCTCGGACAAACCCTGAGCAGGACAGGGTGCTCGTACAAGGTCGGAGTTGTGGTGAATGTCAAAGGCTTAAATCTGATATCTACTGAAGTTTAAGCGTTTCGCATTCTACTTCGAGAACCAACTTTGCTCGAGAGACCTTATTGAGTGAAGCTTTCAGCTTAACGATATCAAGTTTAACTGTTTTCTTCTTCGTGAATTATTTACTCTATCTTTATCTTCTACTTTGAGTTTTAGTGCGGTCGCAACCTTAAAGTGTACCTCTCTATAGGGTGCCCCCATTACAGTCCTCCTGGCCGTCACTAATGCCGCTTTGGCACACCCTCCGGCGACCCCTCACCAGAGTGGCCTCCATACACCGTTCCATCCTCCTATCGGGGACCGCTTCGTCCCCCGGCACAGCTCCCATGTGCAGGTCTATACTCTCACTTCATAGCTCAGGCTGATACAGGTCACTTATCAGACGTAAGTTTCCTTTGTCAGGGGTTCATTCACCTCTTATGTTTTTTTATACTTTCTGTTGTAGATGTCGCTAAGGGTTCTCCTCTCCTTCCTGCTTGCTTCTTTCCTTTCTACTTCCTTTGGGTGTAGGAGTATGTTCGTAGGAATTGGTTGCTTGATAGGCGAGATGTCCGGTTGGTGTCATACCAGAGGGACTTGGGGGGTTGGATGTTTCCTGGTGTGAGGAGGGTATGGTTTTTGTTGGCCATAGTGTTAAAGCTGAACGGTGTCTTTGTACTTCTTTTTTTTTCTTTTTCTTTTTTTTTTTGAATCATGTGATTATTGATTTAGGTACAAAATCCTGCATGCAGCTCGCGCTATGGCATATAAAAAACCTTAATTCCAAAAACTAACAAAGGAAATAAGAAAATTCAGACAACCTGTGCAAAAACTCTCCAAGCGGGATCATCCGAACCCTGTCACATCGCCATCGATTACTGACAAAAGAAAAGTAAAGTAAAGCCCTCCTTTTAACTCATACGAAAAACACTCATAAGTACTAAAAGCTCCCCGCCCTCCCTGCCCACTGCCGCCGCCAAACAGGAACAAAGGAAACTCATAAAACGTATAGAAAATACCCTGAAGGGAAACTCGAGCAGGGGAGGTTGATGTAACAAATACCTAGAAGCGTGGGGCCGAGCTAGGGAGTTATGTGTTAAACACTCTCTGAGCCGCAAAGCGGCTCACGAGTTGCAGTACTGGCTCAAATGTGCAACATGGCTGGAGGGAAACCCGTGCGAGTAGCGTAGAGACTCTCAGCAAACCCCCTGAGGAGGGGAACCGAGAGCCATAGGGGACCGTCAGGGCCAATGTCGTCCACACCTGAGAGATGGGTGAGGCGAGGGTGAGCCTTAGCGGGGCAGAGAAGAATTGCGTGTTGAAAGGACTCATCGCCTTCCTCACAGAACGGGCAGAGGGTGCTGGAGTCCCTATTTCTCCAGGAGGTATGTGCGCCAAGGTAGCAGGCACCAGTACGCATCTGATCAATGCGGCCACATATAAATCGAGGAAGGCCGGTAAAGGCGTGCGGAGTGAGGAAGGCACTATAAGAATAGGCAGGGGGCACTGGTGGACTTATGTCAAGCCAGTCGGCGAGGAGTGACTGTATCAGAGGAGTTCTGAGGGCTTGGTAGGTGACGGATGGTACCCTCGACAGCGGGAGTGCTACGAGATCGGTTGAGGCCAGTGGGAGGATAGGGATTTCCTCAATAAGGTCTGAAACCTCGTGGCATAAGGAGTCAAGTGGTAGGTGCTGGGCGGAATTAACCGCCGGGCCAAGCCATGAAGTAAGGTGGACGGCCTTGGAGGAGCCTCGGAGGAGAAAGCGATGATCGTCCACAGACCGACCCTGCTCCCAGGTGGGCACAGACTCGGGTGTCCGGGCGGTGGCAGGGTTGAATTCCAAAGGGGCTCAGACCAAACGGAGGGCTGCTGATGGACGGTGGTGTTTGCAGATGGAGGAAATGGGTGGTAGCGAAGCCTCCCAGTACAGAGCGCCGAGGGGGGTGGTGTAAAAGAAATTAGTTGTCCACCGGAGCACTTCGTGCCAGAACAAGTTGAGTTTCTTGAGAGTGGTTGCGTCCGGAAGAAAAAGGTCGCAGCCGTAGGTGAGTATAGGGGGGATGGCACCGTAGACCTACTTTCTATTGCACCAGGAGCAGAGGCCTTTGCCAGCTGCACTAAGCTGTCGGATTGTAGTGAAAGAGGCTTTAGCAAGAGCCTGCCGTCTCACAAAGTGAACGGAGGAGTGAATAGTAGGGGTGAGCCAGTAGCCAAGCCACCTCACAGCTTGAGAGGGTGGAAAGAGCATGTTGTTGATCACCATGAGGCAAAGGCAACATCTGAGCGGTCCTTCAGAGTTCTCCAGTGAATGAGTTCAGTTGTGGGGACAGACAAAGCCACCCCCATGTCGGCACCCTGTCTTTGGATGATGCCGAAATAGTATTGAAGAGCGCGGACATTCGAACGTACAGAGTCCGAGCCGACCGTCATGGTGAGGTTATCGACATAACAAATCGCCAGACCTTGGGGGATAGACGGGTAGAGGCCCGCAATATATGTAACATGTATATATGTTCCGGTAACTCTATACAGGAGCGGAGTGCAGGATTTCCTATGTTTAGTTTGATTACTTTGGTTACCTTGATTAGTTTGATTGTTTTACAGCCCCGGAGCGATATTAAGGCCCGGTAGCTTGTGTTAAGTTTAGTTTTGCATGTTTGTTGTTTTATTTAGGAACACAAGTGAAGGAACGGTCATGTAAGCTGACAATAGCATTGAGGTATTATTATGACTCTTAGGTTTCATGTGGGATCACCGGACATGCAGGGCAAGGTGCACTACCAGGTAATGATCGTGGTTGCAGGATATCTGATTACTATCGCTCTGGGAGAACTCTTGTATTTAAACTCATCTCCTGGCTAGCAGGAGAACGGCAGACTTCAGCAGACTATTGATTTATGAATATACTTGGTTGAACTGCGATCTCAGAGTTCCACTTGCCCTTTAACTATTATCTCTTTATCTCCGGGTCTCTTGGAGCCTCCCTTAGACCTAGCGCTTGCCGGTCAACCGCTAGCCTTCTATTGTACCTTTTCGTTAGACAGGAGTAAACCTGTTACAATATAAAGCACAAAAACAAGAGGAGAAATCGGCGAGCCTTGAGGTGTGCCACCTGTGATTGGGCAGAACACCTTAGGCACACCTTGGAAAATGAGTTGGCATTGGCGCTTGGAGAGGAAAGACTTACTCCAGGCAACCAGGTAGGGGGATACACCTCCTCTCGTGAGGACAGTAGCCAGCTTGTTTGCACAGACGTTGTTAAATCCACCTTTGACATCCAGGAAGAGAGTTGATTCTTTGAGGGAAGCTGCCTGAAGTAGGCAGACTTCATGGGTGAGAGCAGCGACAGTGTCGAAACAGCCCAGACCGGCCAGGGAACCACACTGATTGGGGTGCAAGAGGCCAATGGAGCGGGCGGCGGAGGCAAGACGAAGTGCAGAAAGTCTTTTGAGGATCTTGGAGACAGTTTTGAGCTGGACAATGATGCGAAAGGAAGTAGGTGTATGGTAATCAGGTTTGCCTGGTTTATCCAGAACAATGCCGTTGGCCTTCTTCATGGCTAGGGGGTGGTACCCGCGGGTAAGAAGAGGAGTGAACAGAGATGGAAGGAGCCGTTCGTTGGCCTTATGGACCTGCTTCCAGATAGAGTAAGGAATACCACTTGGGCCAGGGGCTGACGTGTTAGAGGATTTTCGAAGTGCGGATGACACTTCTGCTGGTAAAACCGGAGGCACGTCCTGAAACGCTTGAAGGATGAGGGGAGGAGGAGGAGAGGGTCTAGGAGGAAAAAAATGTTGCAAATGTGTATCGTTAATTTCAGTGGGGGAGGAGGCATTCTCAAGAGTCGGGAACCGATCTGGGGGTCTGCCGGCTGCAATCTTTCTAGCATCCCAAACTGATCGCGAGTCGACATCAGCCAGAAACTGCGACCAGTGAACTCTCTTGGCAGATTGGATGGCCTTGAAGTATGTGTTCCGGGCCACACGGGCCAGGGCGGGCGAGGTCTGATTCTTTCTCATAAGACAGGAGGTATGGTGATGGATGCGTTGTAGCTGTGTAAGTTCTGGGGTCCACCACAGTTTAGAGTAGGAGGACGGGCATTTGGTTGGGGTGTTTGAGGTGATGGGGTGCGTGATCTTGGCAAGGCTGTCGTCGAACCAGAGATCAAGTGTGCGTGGAGTCGGGAGAGTATGGGGGGCCATGAGTGAGAAACCGGCGAGGAGAGGGGAGATGTGGTCCCAGTCCGTGTACTTCAAGTTTAGGCCCATGGGTGGGGGCTTCAGGAGCGGAGTGGAGAGAATGATTGTGAGGGCGGAGTGACCTGAACCAGTCGGTGGGAGGGAGGGGTTCCAGGAGGAGAAATACGGGAGTAAAGCAAAATTAGCAAAGGACAAATCAAGAACTGTAGGGCGATGATTGGAGGTAAACGGGAACCTAGTGTAGACCCCGGGTGTGTTGAGGAGAGAAAACAACTGAGCTGATACCCTGTCGAAGTAAGGAGAACTTATAAACTGATCATGATTGGAAAGCAAACGAGTCGGGTCTGAGGCGGTGTGATGAATGTTGAGGTCCCCAAGAACAAGAGTAGGGAAACCATGCTGGGGAAATACATCAACAGGAGAAACAGACCTAGTGTAACCACTAGGGATAGAGTACACATTATACAAACGGAACAAATTATGAGAGAAATCAAAAAGTCCCTCGGGGGAGTGAAAATTCACTGCCATGAGGTCGCCCCTATCAAAAAACATTGGAAGAACAGAAATCACACTTAGTAATCTTTCATGGACATATGTTGCCACTCGAGGTTTATAAATGTCAGTTGCAGAGGGAAAAAAACACTTATAGTTAAGAAAAACAGGAGGACAATTCCTCCAGAGAGGAATATCCTAAAGAGCCACAATATGAGGAGAACTTTCTACCGAAGTAAAAAAACTAAAAAGAGTTTGAAAAACATTACTGCTACCGAGACAATTATGCTGAACAATGGAAAGATTTAAACACCCAGGTTAATGGAAGGATTGGGATAGTGAAGAACTCTGTGTTGGGGTTGGGCTTGTCGACATTTAAAGTTCCATGTTGTCGTCGGTCGGAGAGGGCTCGCTCCAGTCGGCACCGGTGCTAGCACGGAAGAGGGTGCTGCCAGCACCAAATAGATTCCTGCGGGGAAGGGGAGCGGCGAGGGTAGGCTGGGCAGATACACTGCGAACAAGTTTAACTGTCTCAGGCTGGGTAGATTCACTAGAGGGAGGGAAGCGGGGGCCATGTCTAGCCGGAGTGGTCGGTACGGTTGGGGGAGCAGTTGGACCTTGAGGGGTTGTTTGAAGAAGGCCCGCGTCGGGGGCAGGGGCATCGGGTATGTCTTGGTCCCTGGGCGGACGGAGAGTGGAGAGAATTTCGCGACGGACAGGACAGGTGCTATCGAAAGAGGCATGCTGACCGCTACAGTTGACGCAGAGAGGGGGGGAGACATTTCAACATCCTACCACAGACTTCTCGAAGCCTCCTTTCGGACAGCTCTGGTTAGCACATCTGTGGGCGGAACGGTAGTTGAGGAGAGTGCAGATCGGGCAGGCCTGTGCCTCTTCTTTACACAGGGGAGCAGAGTGACAAAAGCGCCAGCACTTCCTGCACTGCATAGACTTCGAGGCGGAGTAGGCGGGAGTGACCGGGCGAGCACGGGTGAACAGACGAATGGACTCGCCAAAACGGGAAACATTCAGTGGGTCAACCGCAACATCAACCGAAGTTGTGGGCTTCTCAGCCCTCTTTGCCGGATCAGACTGCAGGAACCTAGCCCCAAAGATAGTGACGTCAATAGCATTGCCGATTGATTCAAGGAGTGAAGGGAACCAGTCAGCAGGCTCGTCTGGAAGAATAGAAAGCGGGAGATTATGAATGAGGAGTTCGACACTTGTAGGTGCCTCCCTAAAGACCAGGAACGGATTTTCTCCAACCGGGAAACTCTGATTGAGCTTCTTGGTCATAGCATCAAAAAACGGGGAGTAAGCAGAAGACGGGATGTAGGGGTTGGCAGTAAGAGTGACAGCGCCATTGCGATTAACAGAGGCAGTGAGAGATAAGGGTAGGGAGCAGTTGACCTCTTTAAGCACAGCGGCCATGATGTCTGGAAGGGTGGCAGTGATGATGAACGAATCATTAGGGGGGGTAGGGGAAGTACGCGGGGCAAAGAAACGACGTTAAGCAGCTGGGAGCGGTGGGGGTCCTTTTGGGACACTACTCTTGCTTGACCCAGCGACTTGTGCTGCAGTGGCGTTTTTCTTGCCCTTTCCGCCCTTCCTGGTAACCTGTGCCCAGGTTTGTTCTTGGGGCTGCGGGGGATAGGAGACTGTATAGCCAGGAGAGGGCCCAGTATGAAAAAGTGAAGTCGTGGGGTATCGTTCGAGTAGAGCTTGGCTTCCTCTGACTGAGGGTGACAAGAGGCAAAGAGGATAGCAGCTTGGGGTGAGTCGGGGTGGCGTTTGGCGTCTGTATCTGGGTTACCATACCATTTCCCCTCGAAGAGGACAGGAAAATCTGGGGCTGTGATAGTACAACACGAAAGGCGGGTAGAGAGTTTCTTCTTCTGCTGAGTTGGTTTGGTCTGGACAGCAGGGGCGGGTGGAGGCGGGGCTTGAGGCGGTGGGGGAGCCACCTGTGTGGCGTTGTGGGAGGAGAGGGCGGCAACGCGGGAGGACAAATCATTGAGGGACGCCTCAAGGTTGGATGTGGCTGGTGGTGAGGGGGTGGCTGAGCACCCCGCCTGGGTGGAGGTGAGGTTCCCAACCTGGGACGTTAGGAAAGTAACGCAGGCACCGAGGTCATTAACCATGGCGACAAGCTGGGCAAGAAGAGGGGCGATGGCAAGCTGACTATTGCGGAAAGTAGCAGCGGAGGCGTTGTAGACAGTTGGGAAAGAAACCGGGTCAAGGCGTGCAAGCCTGGCAGCATGCCCAAGAATGTTGGCGACATTGTCAGCCTCCCCTGAGAGAGAGGCATGGCTGGATTGGGACGACGTTGAACGAGAGATGGGATCAGCCCTACAGTCCTGTCGGGAGGAGGTAGACCGAGCAGGCCCTACAGCCGAGGCTGGGCCTGCACTAGGGGAAGCGAGAGGGGTAGAAGACATCAGGGCGAGGCCACCGGGCCAGGCCAGAGGACAGGTAGGAGGGGGAGAGAGAAAGCAAAGACAAACTACCAGTTTGACTTTCAAATATCCTCTCAGCAAAGGTGAAATATATATTTCACTTGAAAATGAAGCCCAAGTGCAAAGCCAAAATAAGTGTATTGTGACGAAATAAAGACCAAACCCTGAGGTTTACGATGGCCGAATGCGGAAAGTATTTTAAGCAGGAGGAAAATAGATGGCGCGGAGCGTGGCTGTCTTTGTACCTTTTTCTTTTTATTTATTTTTTTTTTTTTTTAGTATCATTTTAGTATTGTTTAAGGTACAAACCCCCGTATGCAGATAGCTCTAAGACAGGAAAAACCTCCACCTACACACCATCCCGCATCCCTCGTGCTAAAACCCTCTGACCCTGCCTGACACCAAAGTGCCCCGTACTATGGGTAGAAACTACAGAAAAGCGTACAGGCCTGAATACAACGAACCAAAAAAACCTCCACAGACGTGCAACCCATAACAAAACCCTCCACCCCAACAGTGAACAACCAAGGAAAGTACAGAAACCTCAACAAACTCAAGAAAGAAAAATCCCAGCCGAACCCATAAGTAACCCACCCATAGCCCAACGACTGACCTCATTCTGCCGCAGCAGGGGAGGGGCCAAGGAGCCAGCAGGAAAATGCCGTAGGCCAATGATCACACACTAAGATGTAAATATATATATACCTGCGGCTCTTACGTCCCGGACCCAAGGGCAGACAAGACCACCAAGAGAGAGATCGGTAACCGAAACCAACTCAAGCGGAAGTGTATGGTAGGGCGAAGTAGCGACCGTAGACCCACAGGAAACGAGACCGGAAGGGAGTGCATGTCACCCGGAGGCAACAGAGGCGGCAGGCATGAAACCCCTACCCCAAACACAGGCAAAAGCCACGCACGCAGCCATGACAATCACCCAAGCCCAGAGATC
>Ga0307509_10009559_pt1 | contig 12085 bp, 5 predicted proteins | sample 10_EM_MG_FD_202245 | JGI IMG/M metagenome (GOLD analysis project Ga0307509, IMG submission 202245) | Populus trichocarpa ectomycorrhiza microbial communities from riparian zone in the Pacific Northwest, United States - 10_EM | ecosystem: Host-associated > Plants > Roots > Unclassified | place... | reverse complement strand
ATTTTTTTAATTGATTTTTCTTTTCAACTTCACCCTTTAATCATAAATATGTTTGTTATTTTATATTTCAATTTTAATCCTTATTCTTTTAATCCTTATTCTTTGTTTTTGATCCTTTTGTGTAATTGATATTCTTATTCCAAGTTAATCCTTCAACATTTAATTGGTTGGGAATTGGACTTCGTGGTTTTTACTGATATGGTGTTTTTGGTCTAATGACATGGGCCACGGGTTTAAAAAGTTAACGCGAGTTGACATTGTTTTTTATTTTTAGTTTTTTAACTTACTTTCTTTTTAGTTTTGTGATTTTTTATGTTTTCTTTTCTACTAAGTTATCCCGGTCTCATGACCTAGGCCGCAGGTTTGGCGGGTTAACCTAGGTTGGCTTGTCTCTTATTCTCAGAGTTATAAGTTTGTCATGTTAATTCGGATATATTCGAGCTTTTTTTTTGTCCTATTTTTATCTAATCTCGCTCTTTCATATTTAATGGTCTAAAAATTAAGTTGCGTTGTTTGTTCTCTTTTACATAAAATATTTTCACAATTTATTGTTATCTTTTTTTTTTTAAATTGGTCCATTTACTATCACTACTTATTTTTTATCATCTAATTAAAATAAAATCAACTTATTTGACATATTCTAGTCTATAACTCGAGTAGTAGATTTTTTTTCCTTCTTTAAAGCTCATTTGCACTACTTGAACGTCATTTTTAACATAAAAAAAGCCTCACAATGTAGTATAGGTACACGACTAGTAAAACCTAAAATATAATAACATTACAACAAAAGCATAGGGACACAATCCTTTGAGAATGAGGTTCAATGGTGCAAAAGCAACAATAGTGATTGTTAATTTATATATTTTATGTTTAGCAAGCAAAGAAAGTTTTGCCAGTTGCAAACAAAATTATGCAAGTCTTTGGGTTTTCATAGAAGACATTTTTGATATTGTAGTAGTTGTCCCTAGCAAACAAGAAAAAGTGAATGAATCTACTCTAATAAAGTTATATGGACCTCAAAAGGCATGCCTTATAGGTTTTAAACCCTTTTGCACTAAAAACAAAACCAACTGCAATTAAGATTGACATTTAAGTAAAGGCAATGAGATAAAAGAAAGTTTCATCATCAATATGCAATAGGAAAGAAATAAGAAAAAAAAAACATGGATTATAGTTATGGGTTGCACCGATGAAGGTGAGGATTGATGTTTATAAAGCAAGTATTTTATGAGCTTGGAACTAAAAATAAAGTAGAAATTGACTCCAAAAAACAAAAACAAAGCCAAACTTTATATAGAGTTTCCAAAAGCTCGTGAGAAATGCCAAAACACCAGCTTTGGTGTTAATATAAATAGAGTTCCTATAAGCTTGGTTTCTTTGAGCACATTTCATAGATCAAGCTTGTTTAAACATACATTTAAAAATATAACAAAGATATGGTCATTTAGTAAAAGCATTGTGTCGCCACTTGACAATAGATTATCGAATGGTACAAGAGACATCTCGTGTTTATGTTGAGCCCTAGTTGAGTGGTGAGAGTTACAATTCTTAAACATGTGATGAAGTAACTTTAGCATAAGTTGCATGGGACCATTGATATAAATTTTTTGTTTTGTTTTGTCTAAGACCATCAATAAAAATCATGTGAGCAAGATTGATGTAAACATGTTTTGTGTCAGTAGGAATAAGAATTATGACGAGTCTTATTGTAAAGACATTTTTATTATATTATGCAAGTAATATTGTAAGTTGTCTGTGTTAGCTATCTATATAGGTAAAATGTTCATTGAGTTTACGGTTAAAAAAAATAGAAAAATAGTACGCAAAAAGTAACAACAAAAGCAAACTCTAAATAAAGCTTCCATAAGCCTATGTGAAATGCTAAATATCTACTCTAGTGTTAATATAAATAGAGTTCCCATAATCCCATCTTTTTTAGTACATTTCATAAGTCACGCATACTGAAATAGAAATTTAAATGTGTAAAATATAATTGATTGTAACGTCAAAGATCAATGTGAGAATTTTAATAGACCATAACAATGGACCTATTAACGGGTAAGAAAGAGCTAGCTATTTGGATGGAAGCTATAAAATTTAAATAAGATGAGCTAGTTGTTTGGATAAGGGTTATAAAATTTAAATTAAACAAGTCAGTCATTTGGACGAGGGATATAAATTCAAAATATTTAGTTGAACGTATGAGCGGGGGCTATAATTTTAAACAAATAGAGCTGGTGATTATTTTGAACTAAAAGGTGGTGTAATGAGTCAAGAATGGGCATATGAATAATTGAGATTTCAAAAATTTATGAATGAGCCATAATAAATATTTGAAGTTTAAAAATACAGGAACGAGCAAGAATGGGCAATTGAATATTTTAAACTAGAAAAAAACAAGAATCAGCCATAAAATGGCTATTTGACAAAAATTAAATAAATGTATATGTTGAAAGCCGAAATAGCACAAAATGTGTTAGGATGGAATAAATATCTTGGGCTAAAGTGAAATAAATTTAAGGGGAACTTGAAGGGCATAATTTATGAAATGACAAAATTAATGTTTTGATTAAATGAATAAATTAGTGGCAAGAAAAAGGGGTGTGATGTATATGTAAATTAATGAAAGAATGAGTTAAAAAGCCCATATGAGACATAATGAATGTTCAAAATGAATTAATTAAATTTAGTTGATCAAATGGTAGAAAAGAGGTTAAGATTAACTAAAGAAAATAATTAGCTGAAAAAAGCATAACAAACATTTGAATTGAAAGAACATGGTTGGTGAATCAAGATAGCTTCTACGATGTTGAAATGGGATTAAACAATTAATGAATCCAAAATTTAACTAGATCATAAATCTAATGTATGACATGATATTAAAGAATCCCTAAATGAAATTAAGTATAATTTATAAATAGTGAAATGGAAAGTGATATGATGGATTTGATATTCTTATGTATATAAATATATTATAGATGAAAAAATGGCAAAACACGTGTAATTCAAGGAAAGGAGGCTCATTAAATTATGAATCGAGTGAAACAGGTGAGGATTATGGTATAGGTAAAAAAAGTTAATGAAATGATACTCAGTGTTTATTAATTCTAGAATTTGATAAAGTGATTAGTTGGAAGGGATTTTAGTATAAAAAAAATCTTGTTTTTTGTTCTATGTGTTTTATAGGTGTATCCATCCAGGGTATCTTGAGTTCATGCTCCAAATCTTTAGTGGTTTATTTTATTTTGGGAGAGATTTTGTAAAACTAGCTAAACTTATAGAGTAAATTATTATATGTAATTAAGCCATAAATAATTTAAGGATTGAAATAATAATGAAAAAAAGGATGAATAACTTGTTATGGAAGTAATGTATCTAGAAGGATATCATAATTTTATTATCTTGTATTTAAAATTATGTATCTTTATTATATATTGATGAAAGTGTGAAATTATGAGACTTGGGCTACCGATATGATATTGTGAGTGTGTGTATAAATTTACACATTTCTCATGCATATTATAGCTGAGATTTACAAGGCATTACAATTGTAGTTCTGTATGCATTTAAGTTATAGTCTAGTATGTAAATGTAAGGTATACTTACATGTGTTTAATTATTGTCTACCTTATTAAGTATTTCAGCTCCATCTTATCCACCATCATCTTATCCAACTCTCTATTTTTTTTCAACCATAAGGATTGTAAAGTGATGAAAATAAAGTTTTGATCCAAAAAACAAAAGTTTCAAACTAAAAAGATCAAAAATAAAAATGAAAAAAATCATGCTGACAAAGCTTTGTAAAAGGGCACCTTATGAATAACATAAAAAAGAATTGCATTTTTTTTATCACAATCAAAATTAGTCCGTGCAATTTTAATTTTTTATAAGCAACAAAACTGACTTTTATTTTGCAAGATGGAACATCAATAAAATATTGAGAAGTTTTTTTAACATCACGATGACCCCATAACATGCAAATTGAAACAATATATCAAGCCAAAACCCTTGTCAAAACAACATACAGAGATGAAATTGGAAAAAAAAATAGTAATTAAATCATAAAATTCTAAAAAAAAAAGACTATTGAAATCCACATTGATTTCACTCACAACACACAATATATTGTTAGTGAATATGTCCTGTAGATAATAGTTGGTTACACGTACCACTGATTTTATCAATGTAAAACATATTTATTATTAATAAATACTTTATTTATCTTTAATATTTATTTATATTTGATTAATAAATCTAATGTATAATTAATGAATATAGAGTAAAGATAAAACTCATGGGACAAAAATACTTTACAAAGAAAATTATGAAGTTATTGTAATTATGAGATTCTTGTTGCATCAAAGCATTGTTCAGAACAATTTGTTTCTAAATGTTCCTGGTCAATGTTCTATTAAGATTGGACATTAATTAGAGTTGTTGAGATTAATGCATATTATGTTCCTTCCTTTATGAAAAGAAGCAATTGCTCTAATAAACTGAGGTATAAGGAATACCTGAAACTGATATGCAAGTGTTTGTTAGATGACATAGACACTAAACTGACTCGCAAGAGAATTCTATGTGGAGATCACCTTGTCTATGGAAATGTTCTCGTGATAGTCGTATAAGTTATTCTTGGACTTGATATCACTGAACTATCTTATATAGAGAGTGTTATGCTTTGATCCCGACCACACATTGTTATAATCAAGAGTAACAAACTGGCAAATATTGAGTACAACATAAACTATATGAATGTATTTAAGTAATTAAGAGATGATTCACCACCCTAGGTGAATTAGGAAAAATGTTACATTTGTTTTCAAATAGTATTGATTGTGAAATTCTTGGCCAATGTGAAAAGAGTTTCAAAATCGTATTCAAAGAATCAATGCCTATAATGTTGAGAACTAAAATTATTTAATAAAGCAGACATACTCCAATCCATGCTATAATGTTTAAATTGAAACATTCATGGTGAAGCGATAATAATTACATTGAAAAACTAGTCACTAAAAAGTTAAGTCAAATCACTTATGACTTTCCTAATATTTGGAGAATCATGACATGTTGCTAGACATTGTACTTGATCTTCAAATATAAATCAATTAAATATTGAATTGGTAATAAATTAAATTGTTTAATTAATTTAATCTTATTTTATTTAAAATTATAATTTATATTAAAGCCAGCTTATTAGGGAACCTAATGGGTTACACATATAAGAACTATTGATCATGAATTAAAATGGAATGATTAATCAAGTGTGACTTGATTGTAAATAAATTTTAGAAATTAAGGACTATAATATAATTAATACAGGAGATTACAATTATATACATAGAAATAATCAAGTAAGGACTTGATTTGATAAATTTCTAAAATTAACCTAAAATAATATATGTGATATTATCTAAGAGGCAAATTGATATTTTATCATTTATATTATTTTTTAGGTTTACTTATAAATAAAAATTATGCCTTTTATTTCCAACGTGTAGAGAAGAGTGAAAAAAGTACAGTATATAATCACTTAAAATATAAAAAGAAAAAAACTAGTACTCTAAGTTATAATAATTTCTATCTTTTAAAAGGGTTTAGGAGTTCTCACTAGTGGTCCGTGTGGATTATCGTTAGTAGCAAGACATTTAAAAGATTTGTGGTTTTCGATAACTCAATCTTGAAGCAAATATTCAATATCCAAAGAACACCTGATCTCTAGGTAATATTCGCATAAACCTTAAACAACTCTAGATATGTCTAACATGATCATTTGGAGTCTCAAAAAATTTTAAATTTATTATTTCCGCTGCGTATATGTGTTTCAGGAAACGCAACATATACTTAAAAATAAACTCACCACAACAATTTGTTTTCTTCTTAATCTAAGTGTTTGGTATTGCGGTAGCTTTTGTGATTGTGGTATGAAAAAAATAAGTTTAGAAAAATCACTTTTAATTATGGTTGTTTTGATTAAAATATGTGCTTGATTAAAATTGTGGTTGAAGTTATTGTTCAATAAAAAGCATGTCCAAAATGTTTGGTTAAAATAATGATTGAAATTGATGGCGGTAATAAAATGATCTAAAAGTATAAGTATTAATTTTTTATTTTACAGTTACATTAATGTGCATTTTATTATTAATATATTTTAAAAAACAATCATGCGAATTACAACATCAATTTTATTGTTCTATTAAACTTATTGCAATACCATCACAAACATGGTTCATATAGAAAGACCTCTAGTTTTAATGGGATTGTGAACATGAAACCACATCAATAAAAAAACTTCTTAGGAACAAAATCAAGATATGAATCAAATTATATAAAAATTGGTGAGAATTAAAAAATATATATATTTTTATAATTTACAGATATAAAAACTTGGATCCTGGCAAATTTTTAACTTATACAAAAACTATACAACATTAGTTTTTTGTTATTTTGGTTTTTGTAGCAAATTTAACAATAATAAAACACAGCTTAATGAAAAACAGAAGAAAAATATAGCAAAAACATGTAGAAATAGCTTCTCATAAACTGAGTTCAACACTCATTTAATAGCAAGGTCCATTAAAAAATAAATTTTAAAAAATAAAAAAAAATAATATTTTAAAAAATAAAAAATAGCTTTTCAGATAATTTTGATATATTAATATTAAAAATATATTTTAAAAAATAAAAAAGTAATATTTTAATATATTTTTAAATAAAAAATATTTAAAAAAACAATCAAAAAATTAAATATCAAATTGAATTTTTATACGAAAACTTTTTAAATCCTATAGAAATCTAAAGGGGCGTTTGTTTGCCCGAAAAGTGGTTTTTTAGAAATCACTTTCTAAACTTTCCTGTGTTTGTTTGTCATTAGAAAAGTTGGTCAACGGAAAACACTTTTCAGTCAAAAGAAAATTTGACTTGATTTCTAGGAAAGTGTTTTTCTTTTATTTTGGACGAAAAACACTTTCCAGAAGTTGTGAAAAATTTAAAAATATCATATCATTTGCTGATTATATTAAATTTGGTCCTCAAACTTTTGATTAATATATATTTTGTTTGATTTTGTTTTAATTTTATCCCTTAAAATTTGATTTAATTTTCTTTTTATATTAACTTTAATCCTTATTTTTATGACAGTTATTTGCTTTTCTCTTATTATTTTTTTAATTGAAATTTTTTATCTATCAAATTTAGTCCTCATTCTTTTGATTGGTACTTGTTTTATTTGAAATAATTTATGAAATTGTAATTATTATTATTTTAATTTCATCACCTTTTAATTTTTTTATTTGTTAGATTTAATCTCTATTATTTTGATTATTATTTATTTTATTTGAGATAATTTATAAAATTAGATTTTTTTCAATTTCATTCTCATTCAACTTTTTAATTTGTAAGATTTGTTACTTATTATTTTAATAAACTTAAAAAAAAATAAAACATTAATAAGTTATTTTCCAGTTTATTTTTCATAACATAACCAAATAATAAAAAATATTTTCTAACTTATTTTTCATTATATTATCAAAGATAAAAAATAATTCATTTTATAAAAACTATTTTATTTTATAAAAATTACTTTTAAACGGGGCATAAGTGAAACATTACTAAAATGCAGGGAGAAAAACATAAATTATGTAAAATTTTCAATTACCCGTATGTCCTGAGCCACATTCAAATCAAATCAACAAATTAGAATTAAAAAGAAAGAAAGAAAGATGAAAAAAACGCAGATAAATTGAGCGGGCTTTCGCTAGGGTTTTCACAGAACAAAAACCCACTCGCTATCTCTTCTTCTTCTTCGAGTTTTTCCCCGGCGATTTACTATTCTCATTTGTCACCACCATTGCGTTTTGAGCGAGCAGACGCATTACTCCGTGCACTAAACAGCACCGTTTGCTTTCCCTAGAACCTATAATACACAACTGGACTCAGGTTCTGTTTCCTTTTGAAATTCTTTTGATGATCACGTAATCCGAAGTCCGAGAAAGTACACAGTATGTTTTTGAGCTGTTTTTTTATATTATATTATTTGAATTTAATTTAGTAGACAATTTTTATTTTTATTTTTCATGGAAGGAGCTGCTGTTTACTTTATTTTCGGGTGACATGCATGAATGCAGTGTTATTTTGCATAATTTTTTTTTCGCGGTGTCAATTTTGTTTAATTATGCATAAATACAGAGAATTACTGTGGCATCGGTATGCCATTATGGAATTAGTTTTTGTCTCTAATAATTTGAAACATATCAGCTCTTGAGGTTTTTTCTTGCGATGTTGTTATTATACCACAGCTGCATTTCATTTCACCAAAAAGAGGGGGGAAACCTAAAAATTGATTTTGGAAAATCAGGGAGGGGTTGTTTTACCCCCCAAAATTGCCGCACCGTGGCGATATTCTTGAATGGAATTTAATAGTTAAGGGACTAACGGCGTACAGTTCAAACTGTAATGTTGTGTCCCTGCACTGTCGGATTATGTGGTGTAATGTTTGTCCAAGGGTTTTTTTTTTGTCAGAATGCTTAGAGTTTAAGTTAGACAAGCTAACCGGCAAATTAATGCGTGATTGCAGGGAAAACTAATTATGCATGGTGAATCTTGATGAATAAGTTACCTGTGGATTGGAAATGCTAATGTGTTTCCAACAGAAAGTGTTACATTTAGATGTCCTCTTAGAGCTTGAACTTTCTTGAAGAACATGTATGTTTATCGATGTCGTTAATTGGTGTTTACACACTGTTTAGAAATGATTGAAGTGTTCTTACGTATGGCTGTCCTCATGACTCTGTTTTAAAATACTGTAGCTATCTTCTGATATGGCTCTAGCTTCCTTGCTTATTTTTGAAATGTTTTTCCTCTTTTCTGTTTTTTTTTCCCAGCTTGATTCTACATGTTTTACTGAACACAACAATTTGGAATAGCCTGTTATCTGAGTATGGTAGAAGCAGAAAAAGTTGACTGCATTGAATTCAAGTGGTGTAAAAAGAGAGGAGTTGGTGGGAAAAAGAAAGATGTACAGTTTTATGAATCTTTCTTTTATGATGGTGTGGACTATACTCTTTACGATTCTGTTTATATGTACAAGGAAGGTGAGCCAGAGCCTTATATTGGCAAGCTCATAAAGATATGGGAGAATGCTGACAAGACAAAGAAAGTGAAGGTTCTATGGTTTTTCCGTCCTCGTGAGATTTCAAATTATCTTGGAGATGAGAAGACTCTCAAGAATGAATTATTTTTGGCCTCTGGTGAAGGTGTAGGCAACGCAAATGTTAATCCTTTGGTAATCATTTTAGATTATACCTTTTTTTAATATAATTTTGGTTTGTCTTCGGTAGTGACTTGTTATATGACTGTAATGACATATGGTTTGGATGGTTTATAAATTTCAATGGGGGAGTGGAGAAGCTTAGTATAAATTTTGTGACAATTGATATTGGAATAATGTTCCATGTTTGGTCAAACGTACATAAATATATGCTGCATGTTGAAGTTCTACATGAAGCACTTTCATAACATCATACTCATCTAGTTACCTCGTAAGTGCTAAAAGGAGAATAGGTTTCATGGAGAAAACAAGAGAAAACTAGAGGGTTCTATATTTGCAAAGACATGCTCAATTTTTGTTTTAATGTTTGGGCCCTATGTTCCTCAGACCTTCCATTATATTTGACACATGAAGTAGAATTTGGACATAACATCTTTGAGGGGCCTTGCCTGATCTCACATTGAGGGGAGAGAAGGCACGATGAGGTTTTTTTCCCTTTTTTAATTCGTTTCTTTGATTATGTTGGGCTTATAGCAGTCCTCCATTTTTTCTCTGGATTGTTTTACTTAGGGTTCTTGTCAAGGAAAATAAGGTCATCCATTCTTAAAATTTAACGTATTGTTTTCAATATTTCCTACACTTTTAATTACATCTATTTCATTCTTAATTTGTAGCCAAATCTTCAATAGGTCCTTCTGGCATAATAAGATGTCCACTGACAATCATACATACAAAATGTAATGCTTTTGAATAGAAATGAAACAGTGTATTTCTTAGCACCTTAAAACATCGTCTTGGGTGTTTTCTGTTTATCTTTTACTGAAATTTAAGAAATTTTCGTACTGGACTTCAAATTCAATTTTTTTGTATTGGAAACATGGTTGGTGCTTTCGAGGTGCTTGTTCTAGTCAGGTTAATTTCTCATGCATCAAATCAGGAAGCAATTGCTGGAAAATGCAATGTGGTATGCAGTTCAAAGGATAGTAGAAATCCACTACCATCAGATGAAGAACTTCAAGAGGCTGACTTTGTATTTTACCGTGCATTTGATGTTGGGAACTGTAGGATCTTGGATATGATAGATGAAAAAATTGCTGGGATTGAAGGTATGTGTTTTTTTTGCCTTCAGTACTCCTGTACTATTCTTTTATGAATTGATTAAGACTTTATCATTACATTCCTGTATGTTTGCTGTGTCTTCAATTGTTGCAGTGAAGTTCTTATTGAACAGAGTTGGTAATCAGAATTCCAGTGGTGTTCCAAAACTTGATTCGAACAAGAAAGAAGTCAGTGGAAATGCTGGGGTTACTGATGACACAAGGATTTTGGCCAAGAAAGAATCTTATCTTGGAGAGAAAGCTGCTTCTAGTTCAGGTGTACAGTTTGATGAAGTAGCTAAAACCAATGAAAGGCAGGTAGATATTTTTGGTGAGACTGGGAAATTTCAGACACGTATAACCTTCATTGGTCAAGAACAAATCTTCACTAATAGAAAATTCTGTATCTAATTTAGGCGCAGGGTTAGGTGAAATTACTAAAGATAATAAAAAGGAAAGCATATTGATTGACATCTCTTCAAGATCTAAAGATGATGTTGGCGAGAGTGACAGTAAAGTTGGTAATGTCTTTGTTGATCAGGTTTTAGTTGAAGAGGAATTGAAAGTTGCCAAGGCTTCTGGTGACTTGGATGACAGATTATGTAAGAAAGCAAAGCTTGATGACTCGGCAAAAGCATCTCATGATAACAAGGTGAAAAGCACACAGAAATTAAGACATGATTCCAATGACAGTAGTTCCAAGGCTGTGGCTCAAATAACTCCTGCTGCTGAAGATAAATCAAGGCCTAACCTTACTAAAGATCCCCAGGAGACCAACAATGCACTTTCCGAGAAGCCAAAGCCTGATGAGAAGCTAGCTAATGGCAAGTTTCCTGAAGCATCTCTAAGACAGCCTTCAGAGGAGGGCAGTAAAACTAACTATAAAATACAGGAACCCACTCGAAGGCCAGCAACTGTAAGTTGCATTGCCAGAAGTCCTTTTTTTCCCTTTATTTATCAAGGTCTGTTGTTAAATAACTTTAATGTTGTACATCCATTTACTTAGCATCGATGCTTCTATTAAGCAAAAATAATGCCTTTTGACTTAAGTGAAGAGCTAGAAGGATAAGAGTACTAATGCTGAACTGAGAAAAGATGGAAGACGAACAATAGGAACCTACCCCTTGAACACAAGGAGTTTTCTTCAACACACTGAAATACACCTGAGAGTTGAATCTGATTCTCAATTCATTATCATAAATAGTTGTCCTTAAAATACAGCTTAAGGTTTTTCATAGGTACCAACCGTAGAACAGTTCTAAAGAGAGTGGGAAAGAAATAAAACTTTCTATGGTTTACTGTTTAATTAACAAGTTAAATAACAAACTTCTTAAACAATAATACAATTTCTAAAGTAATACAGTTACAGAAAAAAAACCTAAATAACCGATCCCAGATTGCCTTGAGTAGATTCTGCATGGTGCCAACTATAATTTTTTGGAGTGTAACAGACTACTGTAGTAAGGTTATAGAAAAGAAAGGGTGAATTCTGGAAAAAATATGTGCTATATATGTTTGAGATTTGGATTGCAGCAAAAGGAAAGATGTGTTCAAGCCTCATTGGTTTCCTGTATCTCCTTCATTTTCAGCTCACTGATGTCTTGCATTCCCTGCTTTTGATTGTGCTCATTGACCTCTTATAGTGCCTGCTTTGTTGTTCTTGATGAGTAACCTGTGGTGAAAGTTAGATTTAGTACTTACATCTTTGTTATTGATATGT
>Ga0307509_10009558_pt1 | contig 12086 bp, 7 predicted proteins | sample 10_EM_MG_FD_202245 | JGI IMG/M metagenome (GOLD analysis project Ga0307509, IMG submission 202245) | Populus trichocarpa ectomycorrhiza microbial communities from riparian zone in the Pacific Northwest, United States - 10_EM | ecosystem: Host-associated > Plants > Roots > Unclassified | place... | reverse complement strand
TGGGCGGAACGCCAGCACCAGGATCACGAGGGCGAATACCGCCACTTCGCGCCACTGCGCCTGCCAGAGGTTGACCATGGACTCGAGAACGCCGAGCAAGAAACCGCCAATGACGCAGCCGCGTGGGTTGCTGAGGCCTCCGATCATTGCGCCTGAGAATCCCTTGAGCCCGACGGTCAGCCCCATGAAGAGCGAGGCTTGGGCGATCGGCGCGAGCATGAAACCCGACAGACCCGCAAGCGCCGAGCTGATCACAAAGGCGCCGATCATCACGGCGTTGGTGTTGATGCCCATCAGGCTCGCGACATTGCCGTTGGCGGCCACGGCGCGCATGGCCTTGCCGACCATCGTTCGATTCATGACTCGATCGAAGCCGATCATCACGACGATCGCGACGCCGAGCATCAAGAGCTCTTGCGGACGCACGCCGATGTTTCCAAGACGGATCACCGCGTCGCCTACAGGCGCCGGGACGACGACGGGCTTCGGACCCCAGATCGCCAAACCGATGCTTTGGAGGATGACCCCGAAGCCCAGCGTGCTCATCACCCATGCCATGCCCGGACGGCCGGCGAAGGGGCGTACGCCGAGCACATACAGCAGCCAGCCGAGCGCCCCCATCACACCCAGCGCCGCCACCAGTGCGAGCAACTGCGCACCCGCGCCCGGGATGGCGTCCCCGAAGGTGGTCGAATCGAAGGGCTTTCCAAGGACCAGGAAGAGGGCGCTCATGCCGATGAAGGCGCCTGCCGAAACGAACTCGCCGTGCGAGAAGTTGAGCGTCTTGGTCGTCGTGAACGTGATGCTGAATCCGAGCGCCACCAGAGCATAGGCACCGCCGACGGCGAGCCCGCTGATGAGCGCTTGCAGTAGCGCTTCAACCATGATTTGTCTCCTGAGTTTTCGGCGAGGCCGCAAGCGGCCGGGCGCAACAGCTCTTGTTTGTTCGACTACTGCTTGAAGTCAGCCGGCGCCAACGAACCGATCAGGTTGTCGGTGTAGGGCAGCAGCTTGCCGTCCTTCCACCGAATCCAGACCAGGTCCTTTGCGGTCAGCGCTTCGTGGTGGGTCTTGCTGAACGGCTTGTCGTAGGTCTTCAGGAGACCTGGCACCGGCGTCTTCAGATCCTCGAGCGCGAGTCGGACGGCCGAGCCATCGGTGCTGTTGGCCTGCTTCATCGCTTGAGTCAGGACCAGAATGGAGTCGTAACCGTGCAGGGCGAACGAGAACGAACCAGGCGCCTTGAGCTTCGTGCCGATGCGGTCGAAGAGTTTCTGTTGCGCCGGAGTGCGTGTTTCGCTGACGGTGCGCATGAACAAGGGCTTTTCGGCCAGAGTCTTGCCGGCAGCGTCGTAGAAGGTGATGTTGTCAGCCGCCCATGAAGTGAGGGTCAGCGGAAAGTAGTTGATCTTCTCCATGCTGCGGATCACTTGCGCAATCGGTGTGCCCTGCGCCCAGATGACCACCGTGTCGACGCCGGCAGCTTTCAGCTTGCTCAGCTGGGATGTCATGTCGGTATCGCCGACACCGAAGCGCTCGATGGCCGCTGGCTTGATGCCTTGCAGCGCGGCGATCTCTTCCATGTCTTTGAGGCCGCCCTGGCCATAGCCGGTCGTCTCTGCCATCAGGCCGACGACCTTGGAGGTGGCCGCGTTCTTCTTGACATAGGCCATGAGCGCCGCAACCTGCTCGCGGTCGACCATCGAGACTCGGAACATGTAGTTGTCCGCGCCAGGGCTCATCGGCTTGGTGATGTCGGTACCGGAACCCACATTGCCCAGCACCGGAATCTTCTTTTGGTTCGCGATGTGCTTCCACGCCATCGCGTTGCCCGAGTTCGTGGGGCCGAAAACTGCAACGACCTTTTCGTTGTCGACCAGGTCACTCATGTTCTGGATCGACTTGGGCGGCTGCGAAACATCGTCGCGTGTGATCAGCGAGAGCTTCTTGCCGAGCACGCCTCCGGTGGCGTTGATGTCGGCGATGGCAGCCTCCATGCCGAGCACCGCGGCCTGCCCGCTTTGCGCCGACGGCGAGGCGGAGAGATCACCGTTGTAGCCAAGCTTGATGTCTTGCGCCGAGGCGCCCAACGATAGCGCGGTGAATGCGACGGCGGCGATCAGCGAGCTGCAAAGACGAGTGAGTTTCATGATGTCTCCAAGAACTAGTTGATTTGAGGGATGAAGGTCCGCGCGGACAACCAATGCGGTGCCGGATGCCGCGCGCTTTCAGACGGCGAGAAAGCCACCGTCGACTGCCAGGGTGACGCCGGTCACGTAACGTGACATGTCCGACGCGAGAAAGATCACCGGACCGATCAGGTCTTCGGTTTGCCCGACGCGTCCCATCGGAATGCGCGTCATGAAGGACACCAGCTTCTCGGGGTTCTCACGGGTCGCGGCGGTCATCGGCGTTTCGATCACGCCGGGCGCAAGCGCGTTGACTCGCACGCCTAGCGGCGCGAGTTCGGCCGCGAGCGATTGAGTGAACATCTTCACCGCACCCTTTGATGGCGAGTAGCCCAGGCTGCCGCCTTGACCGGCGTATGCGGCGATCGACGCGATGTTGATGATCGATCCCTTGGTCGCCTTAATCGCCGGCAACCACGCGTAGCTGACGTTGAAGGTGCCGTGCACGTTCACGTCAATCGACTTCTTCCAGTTCGCTTCGGCGTTCGGGCTCGAGGTGCCTTCACGAATGATGATGCCGGCGTTGTTGACAAGCAGGTCCACCTGGCCGATCTCGGCGCCGACTCGTGTCGCCAGCGCCTTGCACGCCTCGGGCGACGTCACGTCCAGCACGAACGGCCAGGCCTCGCCTCCTTCATTTCGCACAGCTCGCGCTGTCTCTCCAGCCGTGTCCGCGTTCATGTCGGTGACGATCACCCGTGCGCCGGCCTGTGCGAGACCCAGCGCGAGCGTGCGGCCGTTGCCTTGACCGGCGCCGGTGATGAGAGCGAGGCGACCGGTCAACAAACGCGGCGCGACGGTAGCGGGGAATTTCATGAGATTCCTTTCGGCGTGGGCAGGTGGCTCAGGCGGCGCGGTGGACCGAGACAGTCTGCTTCTTCTCGATGTTCATCGGGACCTCGACCGCTGCCTCGGCTGCGGCGAGCTGCAACCCGGCGATGTAGCCGAAGGTGAGCGCCGGGCCGAGCGTGATGCCGGCGCCGGGGTAGTTGCCGCCCATCACGCTGGCGGCGTCGTTACCAACGGCGTACAGACCCTTGATGGGATTGCGTGATGCGTCCAACACACGTGTCTTTTCATCGGTGACGAGACCGGCGAAGGTGCCGATGTCGCCGATGACCAGCTTGATCGCATAGAACGGACCTTCGACCAGCGGGGCGACGCACGGATTCGGTGTGATGAGCTCGTCGCCTTGGTAACGGTTGTAGGCCTTGCTGCCCTTGCCGAAGGCGGGGTCCTCTCCCTTCGCTGCGTCGCGGTTGAACTCGTCGACGGTGGCTTGCAACACGGCTGATTCGATGCCGATGTTCTTGGCCAACTCGCCAATGGTGGCGCCGCGTTTCAAGTAGCCGGTCCTCAGGTGCCGGCCGAACGGCAACGGGAATGGGGCGACACACCCCAGGCCGTAGTTGCGCAGCACGCGGTGATCGCACAGCAGCCACGCAGAGATTTCCGGCTCGCCCTTGTTGGCCGCAACCATGGCTTGCACGAAGTCGTGGTACGAGTTGCCTTCGTTGGTGAAGCGCTTCCCCTTCGGGGTGACCGAGATGACACCAGGTTTGGCGCGGTCGATGAAGTGCGGCATCACGCCTTTGCTGCCGTCGGGGCGTGTGGTCACCGAGGCTGGCACCCAGGCTGCAGCGTTTGGAATCGTGCCGTCGACGCGGCCGCCAACGGCTTCGGCCAGACGCAGGCCGTCTCCGGTGTTTGCTTCCGGCGAGGGGGAGAAGTGCTCCTTGCCCGTGGGAGCGTGAGGAAACAGCTGCTTGCGACGTTCCACGTCATGCGGGAACCCGCCACAGGCCAGCACCACGCCACGCTTGGCGTTGACACGAATGCGCTTGCCTTCGCTCAGCACGATGGCTCCGGCGACACCGTCGAATTCGACAACGAGCTTTTGCACGGGCGAAGACAGCCATACTGGAATATCGAGGTCCATCGCAGCCTTCGCCAGACGACCGGCCAGCGCGTTGCCGTTGGTCAGCGTCATGCCGCGGCCGTGGCGCAGCACGTCCAGCAAATGCAAGCTCAAGCGCTTGGTGACGTAGACGAAAGACTCGACGGACTTGAAGGCGCGCATGAAGTGTTTGATCTCCTTGCCCGAGCCCAACATCATGCCGAAAACGGTCAGTTCGGGAAGGGCCGGCGCGAGGTACTTGATCCGCTGGCCCAGTTCGCGGCCATCGAAAGGTCGCGTCACCATCGAACGCCCACCTTGCTGGCCACCGACAGCCTCCGCGTGGTAGTCGGGGAACACGGCGGGCATGTCGAACTGCACTGGCGTGTCGCGAGTGAAGAACTCGACCGCCTTGGGGCCGTATTCCAGGAAGGCGTCGACTCGGGCAGCGTCGAAGTGCGTCGTGGCTTCGTGTTTCATGTAGTCGCGGGCCGCGCCCGCAGGCTCATGGATGCCTTGCTCCGTCGCCAGCCGCGTCCCGGGGATCCACAACCAGCCGCCCGAGCGAGCGGTGGTGCCGCCGAAGCGCGGCTCCTTCTCGACCACGAGCACCTTGAGGCCCTGTGACGCAGCGGTCACCGCCGTCGACATGCCCGACGCGCCGGTGCCAATCACCAGGACGTCGCAATCAAACGTCTCTTGATCCATTCGCTTGTCTCCTTTGGCGCCTTGGCGCCTGCACACATTGACGCCAAGTCTAGGCGAGCAATTCACAATAGTCAATTGCATCTGATAATATCGTGACATCAGCAACTGACAAATGGAGATGACTATGTTGGTAGAAACCCTGATCGATATACTTCCGTCACCCTCCGTCCCCAGCAAGCAGTCCATGGAAAAGGCCCGCCGAGGCATTCAATCGATCGAGATCGGCACCCAGTTGCTGGTGGCGCTGGGTCGGCACGTTGCGCCGATGGCGTTGCGCGACCTTGGCAAGGCGGCTGGCGTCGCCGTGGGCAAGGCCCATCCGTATCTGGTGAGCTTCCTGAAGGTGGGCTTCGTTGTCCAGGACAGCGCGGGACGCTATGAGCTGGGCCCCTTGGCGCTGCAACTCGGGCTCGCCAAATTGCAGCGTCTCGATCCGATCAAGGAGGCCTCGCCCCTGATCGAGCAGCTGGCTGCGGATACCGAGGCGAGCATCGCCGTCGCGGTCTGGGGAAATTTCGGACCGACCATCGTCCGCTTGGAAGAGCCGACGCAGCCATTGCACGTCAATCTCCGCACCGGCACGGTGATGTCGCTCGCGTATACGGCCACCGGGAGACTCTTCGCTGCCTACATGGCGCCCAAGGTCGTCGAGAAAATGATGATTGAGGACCTCGCCCGCCTGGGCGGTCGCGGGCAGCCTCAATTGACCCAATCCCAGATCGAGAAGCTGCTGAGCGAGACGCGGATGCACGGCATGTCGCGCACGGTCGGACAGCCGATCCCCGGTATCGATGCGTTCTGCGCTCCCGTTTTCGATTCGGGCAACAGCCTTGTTCTTGGCATCACGGCGATGGGGCCCGAGGCGACGTTCGACAGCGCGTGGGATGGGAAGGTGGCGGTGCCGCTCAAGGCATGCGCATTGGAGATTTCGCAGCTGCTGGGCCACGTGCCGGCGACGTTCGCGCAGTGACCGTCGCGCAGTAACTCCCGCGAATCGCTCCGCGCTTGGTCATGCAATCTTCGAAGCGGTGGGCCGGGCAACAGACTCGTCGCTTTGGCTGCCGATGATCGAGAGCCCACCCCGCCCGTCTCACACCGCGTTTCGCGAGGGAGAGGGGGCATGACCACCCAGCCCGCCCGTGGGAGGGAGCGAGGCGTCTCTCAGCCGAAGCCGGCCCCTCGCTCGGGCTGGACCGAGGGAACCCATGCACCTGCAAGAACCTCGTGTTGTCGACGGGTGTAAGTCCGCCTCCCTTTGCCGGCAAGGCCGCGGTGTTGCGACTGCGATCGGAACGGACGCGGCAACGGCGCCGCTTCTGTCGCGTCTGTTGAGGGGGCAAGCCCCGGCCAATCGCAGGCTTGCCCTGGCGCGGCGCGGAAGGATCGGCCAACAGGGGGGGCGGAACTGTTGCCTGAAGCTGGTGACCCTCTCGCCCCCTGCTGAATCAACGCAGTCGCGACTTCAGTTCTTCGCTCGCCTGGTGCAGCGCCGCGCGGGTCGCCGGCACGCCGCTCAGCACGTTGAGCAGCCCGAAGTCGTGGATCATGCCGTTGTAGCGTGTGGCGACCACAGTCACGCCCGCGGCGTCGAGCTTGCGGGCATAGGCCTCGCCTTCGTCACGCAGCACGTCCTTCTCGGCGGACTGCACCAACGCCGGCGGCAAGCCCTTGAGCTGTTCGGTCGTCGCCAGCAGCGGCGAGGCGTAGATCTCCTGGCGTTGCTTCGGGTCCGTCGTGTAGGCGTCCCAGAACCACTTCATCATGTTCTTGGTCAGGAAGTGGTCGTTTGCGAACTCGTCGTAGGAGGCGTTCTCGAAGCTGGCGTTGGTCACCGGCCAGAACAGCACCTGCGCGCGCAGCGCGGGGCTGCCCTTGGCCTTGGCCATCAGGGCCACGACCGCCGCCATGTTGCCGCCCACGCTGTTGCCGGCCACCGCGAGGCGCTTGCCGTCGATGTTGATCTGCGCGCCGTTGTCGGCCACCCATTTCGTGGCCGCATAGGCCTCGTTGATCGCCACCGGGTAGCGCGATTCGGGCGAGGGCGTGTAGTTCACGAACACGGCAGCTGCGCCCGAGTCAGCCACCAGGTCGCGCACGAAGCGCTCATGCGTCGGGAAGTCGCCGAGGATCCAGCCGCCGCCGTGGAAGAACATGAACGCCGGCAGCACGCCCTTGGCGCCGACCGGCCGCACGATGGTCAGCTTGATCGACTTGCCGTCCACGGTGATGGTCTTCTCGCTCACGTCGGCCGGCGGCAGCTTGGCCCCGGCCTGCGCGCCGACCAGCACCGCGCGCGCATCGGCGTTCGAGAGGGTTTCGAGCGGCTGGCCGCCGCCCTTGGCCAGCGCTTCGAGGAAGCCCTGGGTGGTGTGCTCGACGCCCGGGCTGCCGGCAGCCAGTGCCGCACCGGCGGCGAGCGAAAGCAGTGAAGTGACGAAGACCTTGCAGGTGCGGTTAATTTTCTCGATCGACATGACATCTCCTTGGAAAGGGCTGGAACGAATCCGCGTCTTGAAACTGCGACCGGTGCGCGACGTCGGCCTGAAGTTTTCGTGCTATTAAATCGTGTGCGATCTACTGCATCGAGAAACGGGCGCACGTCGCGCCCGCTTCGATCGACCGTCAGGCAGCGTTCTTGTACAGCTTCGACCTCATGTCTGTGAGGCGCGAACGAAGTACGTCGATCTCGCCCGGGGCACACTCCATCGCCGCGGCAACACAACCCGGAATCGCCACAGCGCGTTCGCGCAGGCGCTTGCCCGCGAGGGTCAGCGAGACGATGACCTGCCGCTCGTCAGCGCTTGACCGGTTCCGCACCACGAGGCCCGCGACTTCCAGGCGCTTGAGCAAAGGGGTGAGCGTTGGCGAATCCAGGAACAGTCGCGCTCCGATCTCGGACACGGTCTGGTCGCTGCGTTCCCAGAGCACGAGCATCACAAGATACTGCGGATAGGTCAGGCCGAGGTCCTTCAGCAACGCTCGGTAAACCTTGTTCAGGCCCAGCATGGTGGAGTACAGCGCGAAGCACAGCTGCTGGTCCAACTCGAGGGACTGGATCGGAATCGAAGCTGACGATGACCGGGCCTTGTTCATGACGCGAGATATTACATCGTGCACGAACTAATTGCAAGCTATGTTGTTACTCGCCCAAGCACGAGCACGTGGAATGCGGTGCGATCCCGCGAGCAATCAGCCAAGCGTCGAACGGCTTGTCCAAGAGGACCGTCTCCTCATCCAAGATTTGGACCTTCGGGGCCCCACGAATTGCCTGCTTCCCAATCCGGTACCGGAAGGTCGACTGGATATCGGGTGTCATGGGCTACGGAAGGCCGCTTAGCGGGCACCAGGACACGTGCCGGGCCAGGGAATCCAGTCCCGGCGCGTTCCTGGCGACGCCTGGATTCCTGCTGGAAAGCACCGACCCAGCCGGCTCCACTCGGCTCATGCGTCGAGCACGATGTCTTCTGTCGGCACCGCCTGGCAAGTCAGGCAGGTGTTCGGGTCGTCGGGTTCGACGCCGTGAAGATGCCGGACTTTCCCGGCCAGCAGCCGCGCGGCGCACGACTCGCACTGCCCCACCCGACAGCCGCTGGGGAGTTGCAGCCCGAGCGACTCGCCGAACGAGAGCAGCGTGCCGTTCGCGGCGGACCAGGGGACCGCCAAGCGTTGCGAGCGAACGAAGCTGATCTTGAACTGCCGGTGGTGGTCGTCCGGCGCCAGCTGCGGGGGCGAACGGAATACCTCGCTGAAGATGTCGAAGCGCGGCAGTCCGCGCTGCAGCAGGTCGTTCCGCACCGCGTCCATCATCGGCGGCGGCCCGCACAGATAGACGAGCGGACGGTGCCGAAGCAACTCGTCATCGATCACGGAGCCATCGATTCGAGTGGTCGTGTCGTGGTCGACGCCCAGTTCGTCCTCCGCCAGCGGCCGGTTGTAGGCATTGAGCACGCGCAGCCGGGACAGGCGATCGCGGTGGAACGCGATGCGGGATCGAAACGCGTGCGTGCGGCTGTTCTGGTTGGCGTAGAAGAGGTGGATCTCCGCGCCGTCTCCGTCTTCCAAGGAGTTCAGCAGAGACATGAACGGCGTGATGCCGATGCCGCCTGCCACGAAGATCAAAGGCCGGGCCGAACGGCGCGGCAGCACAAAGGTGCCCGAGGGGGGGCGCAGTTCCACCATGTCGCCGACATGCAGCGCGCGATGCAGGTGACTCGACACCAAACCCTCGTAAGCCGCGCCGTCGGGTGCCCAGCCCTTCTGATGCCGAACCGCGATGCTGTAGCCGCGGCGCTCGGGCACGGTCGCCGCGCCGGTCAGCGAGTAGGTTCGGCTGACGGCGTTCCCGGCGATCGTGACGCGGGTTTCGACGTGTTGACCAGGGCGATGGTCGGGCACGAGCCCGCCGTCCTGCGTGACAAGATGGACTTCAAGCACGCCGTCCGCCTCGTTCTTCAGCTTGCTGACGACAAACGGACGATGGCCTTGCCAGGGTCTGCGTCTCGGATCGTGGCTCGGCTCCAGCCCCACCTCGCAGCGGAACGAACGATGCGGCACCGAGCCGCTGACCGGGTCGCATGAATCCGCGCTGATCAGGTTGTTGAAGTTGCTGTTCTCCGGCCCATCGTCGGGCATCGGCTCCCGGGCGAGTTCGGTGCACGATTGCCACCAGCCGAACTCGGCCACGACCACGTCGTCGGCCAGCGACGGCGTGAGGCGCGCGACGAAGCGTGCGTTGCCGACCCGCGAGGCGACGCGCACCCAGTCGCCTTCTTGAATGCCGCGCTGCTCGGCGGTTGCCGGGCTCAGTTCGACCACCGGGTCCAGCGCGCGCTGCCGAAGCGAGACGAGGCTGCGGTGCTGGCTGTGGCAGTAGTAGCCGTTCTTGGCCGAACTGAGGATCAGCGGATAGGCGTGCGGGCCGCGGTCGATGGCACTCTCGGCGACTGGAACGTAGGTCGGCACCGGCGGCTGCGCGTGTCGATGAAGGAGTTCGGAGTAGAGCTCCACGCGCCCGGTCTCGGTGGCGAAGCCTTTCACGGCGCCCGGCCGGTCCGGATCTTCCCGTGCGAACTTGCGCTCGCGCGCATCGATCGGGTAGGAGAGCCCGTCCGGCTGTTGCCGCAGCTCCGCCACGGTGATGCCGAGCGGGCTGAGCATGTGGTTCCATCCGGCTTCGACACTGCCGCCGAAGAAGGCATCGGCCATGCCCAGGCGGCACGCGAGATCGAAGACGATCTCGTTGTCGGAGCGGCTCTCGCCGCGTGGCGAGACCATGCGCGGGCGCAGCTGCACGAGCGCCGCAGCGCGGTCGTTGATCTCGAAGCCGATGCGCAGGCCCTCGCGCTCCCACGGCGTATTGACCGGCAGAAAGATGTCGGCGTAGCCGGCGGCCGGGGTGAGGTAGAGATCGCAATGCACATGGAACTCGAGTGTCTGCAAGGCCTCGCGCGCCATCCCCGTGTCGCCCTGGGAGACCGGCAGGTTGGTGCCGAACGCGATCATCGCGCGCACCTTGTACGGCGTGCCATCGAGGATCGCACGGTAGGTGTCGCGCGCCGTCACCCAGCCCTGCGCCGGCGGCCCGATCGGCCGCTCCGCCAGTCCCAGCGCCTTGGCGCGCTGCGCCGTCGGCATCAGCGCGAGGTCGTTCACCGTCCTCGCCAGCGGACCGCGGCGGACGCGATTGCCGCCGATACGATCGAAGCTGCCGGTCAGCGCATACAACGAGGCGACCGCGCGTTCCGATTGGGTCGCGTTCGTGTGCTGTCCAATGCCCGTCCAGGCGTGGTACGAGGTGCGGCGACTCGCGGCGAAGAGTGCGGCGGCCGCGGCCAGCGCTTCGGGAGCCACGCCGCAGACTTCTCGCACGCGCTCCGGTGTGTAGGGTGCCGCCCCTCGGGCGAGCAGTTCGAACGCGGGTTGGCAGGCGACCGGCGACCGCGTGGCATCGGTTGATGCAAGCTCGACCGCCACCGTCCCGCGCAGCAGAAAGCCAGCGGCCTGTTCGGATGAGACGCCGGCATCGGGGTCGTACGCCACCGGCCGGTTCTCGGCCTGGTGCCACACCATGCATCGGTTGGTGGCCGCCGCCGGCGACAGGTCGCGCTCACGCAGGAACAGGCCGTTGTCGCCACGCACAAGGAACGGGCCATTGGTCCACTCGCGAACGAACGCATCGTCGAAGCCGCCCGATTCGATCATCAGGCGGACGATGCCGAGCGCGAGTGCGGCGTCGGTTCCCGGCCGAACCGGCAACCAGACATCGGCTTGCCGGGCGAGTGCCGTGGGCCGTGGGTCGATCACGATCATCTTGGCGCCGCTTGCGCGGCCCGTGGCGATGGCACTGGCCTGGGCCAGCCAGGTGTTGGCGGGGTTGTGGCCCCACAGCACGATCAGCTCGGAATGTTCGTAGTCGGCCACCGGGATGCCGCAGCCGAACGTGAAGACGTGCGCCACATCCTTGTGCCAGTTGCAGATCTCGGTGGCGTAGCAGGTGTTCGGGCTGCCGAACAAGCGCACGAAGCGCTCGATCCAGTCGATGCTGTCGGACAGCGGCGTGCCGCTCGGCGTCGTCACCGCGAACGCCACCGCCTCGGCACCGCTTTCGTCCTTGATCGCGCCGAGGCGCTGCGCGGTTTCGCGCAGCGCTTCCTCCCAGCTGATGCGGACCCAGCCGGGATCGGTGTCGCCCTTCGGGCGGGTCCGGCGCATCGGGTGGTGCACGCGGTGCACGCTGTGCACCAGCTCGGGCGCGGCGCGGCCCTTCATGCACATCGCCTGACCGGTCGGGTGCGACGGATCGGGGTGCACCGCGACCAGCATGTCGTCGCGAACCTCGTTGACCGTGCCGCACCGCGACCGGCACAGCGTGCAATAGCCCTTCTTCTGTTCAGTGGCCACGGTCGACGGCGCGGAAGTGTTTCGTCACGCGATGCGAACGCGGCATCAAGCTTGTGTGCTGCGGTACACGAGCGTCGCCGCCGCCAGATCTTCCAGCGCGGTGCCGACCGACTTGAACACCGTGCGGCCGACGCCATCGCCCCGGCCCTTCGCCTCGCCGCGCACCAGCCGGGCCAGGTCGCCGGCGATGTCGCCTGCGCGGAGCACGCCTTGCGCCATCGGCTCCAGCAGATCCCCGCTCTTGGCCAAGGCCTCCGCGGTGTCGACGTAGATGCGCGCACCGACGAAACAATCGTTGTCGGCCTCGCGCATCGCCGGCGTGAAACCGCCGATCAGGGCCAAGTGGCTGGTCGAACGCAGCCAGGCGCCGTGTATCAGCGGTTGGGTTGCCA
>Ga0307509_10009557_pt1 | contig 12086 bp, 9 predicted proteins | sample 10_EM_MG_FD_202245 | JGI IMG/M metagenome (GOLD analysis project Ga0307509, IMG submission 202245) | Populus trichocarpa ectomycorrhiza microbial communities from riparian zone in the Pacific Northwest, United States - 10_EM | ecosystem: Host-associated > Plants > Roots > Unclassified | place... | reverse complement strand
GCGGCCGGTGTGGCCGGCATCCTGATCGCGGTGATCGGCTACGGCTTGCGCAACACCGTGGCCCAGATGCGCCACATCGAACGCGGCGACACGCTGCAGCGCGAGCGCTCCGAACTCCAGACCCTGGCCTGGACCGACGCGCTGACCGGCGTGCCGAACCGATACTTCCTCGACGAAGCGCTCGACCGCGTCTGGCGCCGCGACCTGCGCGCGCGCCGGCCACTGGCGGTGCTGATGATCGACATCGACCACTTCAAGCTGCTCAACGACAGCTACGGCCACCCGGCCGGCGATGCCTGCCTGCGCCAGGTCGCGCGCGTCCTGCAGAACGCGCTGGTGCGCCCCGGCGACGTGCTGGCGCGCTACGGCGGCGAAGAGTTCATCGCGCTGATCCAGGACGCCGATGCGGCCGGCGGCCAGATCGTCGGCGAGCGGCTGCGCGCGGCGGTCGAGGGCTTGCGCATCGAGCACCGCGGCAGCCCGTTCGGCATCGTGACGATCAGCGTCGGCGTGGCCAGCGCGACGCCGGTCGGCGACACGTTGGCGACCAGCCTGATCCAGGTCGCCGACCGCGCGCTGTACGACGCCAAGTGCGCGGGCCGCAACCAGGTGCGCAGCCTGCCGGAGCTCGGCGCCTGAACCGGTCGACAATGCGGCGATGACCCCTGCGCCGCTCACCGATTCGCTGCTCGCTGATTCGCGCTATGCCTGGATGCGGCTGTCCGTCGTGCTGCTGCTGATGACGATCGGCAGCGGCGCGATGTACGTCATCGCGGTCGTGCTGCCCGCGGTGCAGGCCGAGTTCGGCGTCGCGCGCGCCGAGGCCTCGCTGCCGTACACGCTGATGATGCTGGGCTTCGGCCTCGGCGGCATCGCGATGGGCAAGCTCGCCGACCGTTTCGGCGTGATGCTCGTCGTGCTGATCGGCGCGGCTGGGCTCGGCGCGGGCTTCATCCTCGCGGGCATGGCCGGCAGCCTGATCGGGTTCGCGCTCGCGCACGGCGTGCTGCTCGGCGCGCTCGGCAGCGCGGCCACGTTCGCGCCGCTGGTCGCCGACACCTCGCTGTGGTTCGTGCGCCGGCGCGGCATCGCGGTGGCGATCTGCGCCAGCGGCAACTACCTCGCCGGCGCGGTCTGGCCGCCGATCGTGCAGCACTTCGTCGAGCTCGTCGGCTGGCGCCAGACCTACATCGGGCTCGGCGTGTTCTGCGCGGTCACGATGTCGCTGCTGGCCTTGCTGCTGCGCGCGCGGCCACCGGCGCTGGCCACTGCGCCGCTCGGCGGCAAGGCGAACGCGGTTGTGCCGTCGACGCGGCCGTTCGGGCTGCGCATGGGCCATGCGCAAACGCTGCTGTGCATCGCCGGCGTCGCGTGCTGTGTCGCGATGGCGATGCCGCAGGTCCACATCGTCGCCTACTGCGGTGACCTCGGCTACGGCGCGGCGCGCGGTGCGCAGATGCTGTCGCTGATGCTCGCCGCGGGCATCGTCAGCCGGCTCGTCTCGGGCCTGATCTGCGACCGCATCGGCGGGCTGCGCACCTTGCTGCTCGGCTCGGTGCTGCAAGGCCTGGCGCTGCTGCTGTTCCTGCCGTTCGATGGGCTCTTGTCGCTCTACGTGATCTCGGCGCTGTTCGGGCTGTTCCAGGGCGGCATCGTGCCGAGCTACGCGATCATCGTGCGCGAACACTTTCCGGCCAAAGAAGCCGGCGCGCGCGTCGGCACCGTGCTGATGGCGACGCTGTTCGGCATGGCGCTGGGCGGCTGGATGTCGGGCAAGGTGTTCGACCTGACCGGCTCGTACCACGCCGCCTTCATCAACGGCATCGGCTGGAACCTGCTGAACCTGACGATCGCGCTGTTCCTGCTCGGGCGCATGCGCGGCTTGCGGCGCGCGTCCGGCATGGCCCGGATCGGCTAAGCTGCGCCCGGCAAACCGGCGGAGGACCGTGGGCCCACTTCAACATCCGTTCCAGGCACACGACCACTCGACCGATCTGGCGCACCCGGCTGCGCCGGCCGGCGGTTGCGGGCCTGGGGCCTCGCGCTCGCCGAGCCCGACCTGTGGCAGTGCGTCGGTCACGGCGCTGCCGCACACCGGTTCGCCGGCCGGCCGTCATCTCGACTGGTACGGCGCGCTCGATGCGATCGACTTCCCGGCGCGGGTGGCGGCCGTGCACCGCGCCATCATCGGCGCGAGCGCCTACCTGCCGAAGGCGCTGTTGGACGCGACGGGCCACGAGCTGCACCAGATCGTCGCCGGCATCCTGCCCGGCCTGCTGATGCTGATGGCCGTGCTGGCCGCCACCACGGTGATCGGCGCGGCCGCGGGCGCGGCGATCGGTGCGCTGGCCTTCGGTGTTGGTGCCGCGCCGGGCGCGGTGGTCGGTGCCGGCCTGGGGTTCGAGGCCGGCATCGCGATCCTCGACTTCCTCGGCATCGCCTTTCTCGCGGTCTACATCGGCCAGAGCCTCGTGAAGGCGACGAAGCTCGCGGCGCACGCGGTCTCGCTGGCGTGGCAGAGCGTCGACCGCCCCGAAGGCCAGCGGCGGGCGGTGGTCGACACGGCGTCCAAGACCCTGGCCGCGGCCGTGGCGGAGCTGATGCGCGGCGTGCTCCAGGGCATCGTCGCGTTCCTGCTCGCCAAGGGCACGGCAGCAGTCGCCAGCCGCGTGCCGGGCCTCGTGGCCAAGCTGCGCTCGAGCAAGCTCGGCGCGACCTTCGCCGAATGGGTCGAGCGCAACTGGGCTGAGCTGGTCAACAACCCGAAGCTGAAGGACGCGCCGCCGGCATCACCTCCGGTCGCAAGCAGCCCGCCGCCTGCGCCACGGGCCACAGCGCCGAAGGCCACGAAGGCCCCCGCGGTCCCGCCGCCTGGTCCGGTGTCACCGACCGTCAACCCGAAGCCGGAGATTGGCAGTATAGGAACCGCGGCGGAATCTGGCGCATACACAGAAATTCGTTTGGGAAGTAGTGGAGAGGTCTATGCCAAGCTTCCGGCCCCCTCGAATCCTGACGTCCTGCGTTGGCAGCGCATGAATGGAACTGGAGCTTCAAATCGAGATATGTATATGGGCGGAACCCCCTCTAAAGACTCAGGTGTTGGGTTGCAGGTTCAAGACAGAATGCGTGGCGAAGGGACTCTGATTGGTGATGGTGAAAATCGCTTGGTGTTTGGAGCCGATGAAAATTGGCATCCGATCAATAAAACAGATATGGGGCACATTGACGCCGCAGTGGACTACTGGAACAATGAGGGTCGGTTTTATGGGCCGAGGTCTCCGGAGGTGCGTAGCTTCATGAGCAATCCGGATAACTACGCACTCGAGCCTTCGTCGATAAACAGAAGTAATGGTGCATCCATGGGGAGAACGTATCTTTCCCCTGCAACGGATGCGGAGAAGGCTCAGTTCTTCAGTCTCGATGGATTGGAGTAATCTCTATGCAATTGCCAGACGAAGTACACAAGCAAATTGTCCTGTTGTCCAAGGATGGTGATTCGTTGCTGAAGGCAAGGGACTTTGTTTCGGCAAAGACGAAGTATGTTTCAGCACTGCGTCTCCTACCGGGAAATCATCGAGATTGGAAGGCGGCCACTTGGCTGTACGTCTCGCTCGGAGATGCTCATTTCCATCTTAAGGCGTTTGATAAGGCATTTCAGTGCTATTTCAATGCGGTTCAATGCCCTGATGGGCTCGGAAATCCTTATATTCATCTACGGCTTGGGCAGACGTACTACGAAAATCACAATCTCGACAAGGCTGCAGACGAGTTGACGAGGGCGTACATGGGCGGTGGTATGGAAATCTTCATGGAAGACGACCCTAAGTACCTAGAGTACTTGGAAACCAAGATAGAGATTTAATTGAAAACCCGCTCGAGGCGGGTTTTTAGTTTGGTAATGTCGGAAGTGCAGACCTCGGCACGCTTCGCTCATGGGTAGTCGAGGAGTTCGGAACACTGAAATCCTGACCGTCACGCAGGGGCAGCAGTTCTATCGGCACGTTGGTGAGCTGGGTTTAACCCCAACGACTTCCCCGTCAGCACGCACGCCTCGGCCTACTCGGACAATTGGGACAAGGTGTTCTTGGGGCCGAATATGTTCAAGGCGATCGAAGGTACGGGACGGTCAATTCCGCGTTCGAGCGATGACATCGCGTGCCCAGCGCAGGAGGCCAACCCGGGAGGCGACGAGCGTCCAGGCTTCGAAGCGGGTGACGGAATGTCGAATGCCGCTCGACCGACCGCTTCGTGCAAAGCGCTCGGCGGCGACATGATGCACTTCGACTTCGACCTGCTCCACCTGACGGGCGCAGACACGCTGAGACGGTTGCGCGAGGAAATCTCGCTGGAGGCGCTCACGTTCACACGGGATCTGAGCGACCCGACCCACATGGCGACCCTCGTGTCGGAGCTGGGGCCGTAGCGGACGGCGCGCCGTGTCGCACGCGGCCGGTGCGGCTTCGTCGTGTATGGTCGCGCGCATGACATTCACGGCATCTCGATGGCTCGCGCCGCTGGTCGTCCTGACCGCGGTGCTGGCGGGCTGTGCGAGCGGCCCGCGCTCGATGCCGGGTCGCGACGGCCCCGAGGCCAACCCGCCCGGTGACCTGGCCCGCGTGCCGAATGCCGAGCCGCGTGTCGAAGCCATCCGCAACGGCGGCCCGAACAAGCCCTATGACGTGCTCGGCCGCAGCTACGTGCCGATCACGCAAGACGCGCCGTTCACCGAGCGCGGCCTGGCCTCGTGGTACGGCAAGAAGTTCCAGGGCAAGCGCACCGCGAGCGGCGAGGTCTACAACATGTACGCGATGACGGCCGCGCACCCGACGTTGCCGATCCCGAGCTACGCGCGCGTGCGCAACCCGGCCAACGGCCGCGAGGTGGTCGTGCGCATCAACGACCGCGGGCCCTTCCATGCCGGCCGCATCGTCGACCTCAGCTACACCGCGGCGCTGAAGCTCGACCTGCTGCGCGGCGTCGGTCAGGTCGAGTTGCAGCGCATCACTTTCGAGGACATCCGCACCGGTGCCTGGAAGCGTGGCGACACGGCGACGACGGAGGCTGTGGCTGCCACCGCTGTCCCGGCCGAGACCTCGGCGGTGGTGCCGGCCTCCGCGGCGACGCCGGTCGTGGCCGTGGTCTCGCCGGCACCGGTAACGGCGCCGACCCCCGCACCGTTGCCCGCCGAGGTCGTGCCCGCCGTCCCCGATACCGCAGTGGCGACCGCGCCGGTGGCCGATGCACCGAGTGCCCGCGCCTTCACCACGCCAGCGCGCGGCTTCTGGATCCAGCTCGGCGCCTTCCGCCAGCGCGAAGGCGCCGAGAGCTTTCAGCAGCGCGTCGCGACCGAGCTCGATTGGCTCTCGCCGCTGCTCGCGGTGTTCAGCGATGCGGCGATGTTCCGCCTGCAGGCCGGCCCGTATCCGAACCGCAATGACGCGCGCGTCGCCGCCGAACGCATCCGCGACGGCTTGCAGCTCGTGCCGGTGATCGTCGAGCGGCGCTGAAGCGTTCGGTCCGGCTCGGTGCGACTGCTCAGCGCACCGCCAGCGCGTCGCGGCGCTGTTGCAGGAAGCGCCGCACGGCTGGGTCGGCTTCGAGGCCGATGGCGCGCTGATAGGCATGCTCGGCCTGCGCGATGTCGGGCACGCGCGCAAGCAGGCTGGCGCGCGCGGCCCAGTAGGGCTGGTAGTCGCTCAGGCGCGCGTCGCTCGCGATCTGGTCCAGCGCCGCGAGCCCGGCCGCCGCGCCGCGCGTCTCGGCGATCGCCACCGCGCGGTTGATCGCGACCACCGGCGAGCCGGTCAGTGCCAGCAGCGCGTCGTAGAGCTGCGCAATCGCAGCCCAGTCGGCGCGGCCGGTGCGGCGCCGGATCACATGCGCCGATTGCACTGCGGCCTCGAGCTGGAACCGGCCGATCCGGCCGAGTCGACCGGCGCGCCGCAGCAGCGCCTCGGCGTCCTCGATCAGTGCCTCGTCCCACTGCGCCGGGTCTTGTTCGTTCAGCGGCACGTAGCCGCCCTGTGCATCGCGCCGTGCCGCGCGGCGTGCCTGCGCATGCAGCATCAACGCGAGCAGCCCGAGCGCCTCGGGCTCGTCGGGCATCAACACGCTGACGAGGTGGCCGAGCCAGATGCCTTCGTCGGCAAGATTGCGGCGGCGCGACTCGGTGCCCGCCGGGTCGGACCAGCCTTCGGTGAAGGCGGCGTAGATCGCATCGAGCACGCTCGCGAGCCGCTCCGGCAGGTCATCGTGATCGGGCAGGCGAAACGGGATGCCGGCGAGCTTGATCTTGGCCTTGGCGCGTACCAGGCGCTGGCCCATCGCCGCCGGTGCCACGAGGAAGGCCGATGCGATCGTCGCGGCATCGAAGCCGAGGATGGTCTGCAACATCAGCGGCGCGTGCACGCCGGCCTCGATGGCCGGGTGGGCGCAGGCGAACATCAGCAGCAGCCGGTCGTCGGGGATGACGCGCGCTGTGTCGTCGTCGGTCGAGAACTCGGTGAGCAGCAGCAGGTCGGGCACCGCGTCGTCGCGGGTCTGGCGGCGGCGCGCGGCGTCAATCAGCTGGCGCTTGGCCGCGGTCATCAGCCAGGCTTCGGGATTGGCTGGCACGCCGCTCGCTGGCCAGTCGCGCAGCGCGGCCTCGAACGCGGCCGAGAGCGCGTCTTCGGCCGCCGCCACGTCGCGCGTGCGGGCGGCGAGGAACGCGACGAGCTTGCCGTAGCTGCGTCGCGCGGCGGCCTCTGCCGCCGCCGCAGCGTTATCACTCACGGCAATGGGTCGCCGAGTCGCCGCAGCTTGCCGGCTGGGGCATCACATCTCCCAGACCGGCCGGACCTCGATCGTGCCGTAGCTCGAGCTCGGGCAGCGCGCCGCCCACGAGAGCGCGGCGTCCAGGTCAGGCACGTCGATCAGGTAGTAGCCGCCGAGCTGCTCGCGGGTTTCGGCATACGGGCCGTTGAGCACCTCGGTCTTGCCGCCCTTCACGCGCACCGAGGTCGCCTCGCTCGACGGGCGCAGCCGGTTGCTGCCGAGCAGCACGCCAGATTTCGTCAGCGCCTCGGTGTAGGCGCCATAGGCCTGCATGATGGTGCCGATGTCGGTGGGGGTCATCTTGGCCTCGTCGGCCTCGTTCGCGTAGATCATCACCAGGTACTTCATCGCGGTCTCTCCGGTTCGGGGCGCGGCGACATGCCGTGCCTGATCGATGACGTTCGCATCGGGCGGGTTTCGACAGCCGGTGCGGTTTTCTTTTTGATTCATTCAGTATGCGCGCCGCTGCGGCCGGCCAACAAGGCTTGGGGGTTGCCAGCGGCCGTGCTTCGTTTCATCCTCGCCGCGATGACTCCGCACGCCTTCATCGCCATGCCCTTCGGCGCCAAGCCCGGCAGCGACGGCCAGCCGATCGACTTCAATCGCATCTTTGCCGAGCTGCTCAAGCCGGCGCTGGTCGAGGCCGGCTTCGATGTGTTCCGCGCCGACCAGGAGCAGCGCGCCGGCGACATCCGCTTCGACATGTTCCAGGAGCTGCTGGTCGCCGACCTGGTGGTGGCCGACCTCACGCTCGACAACCCGAACGTCTGGTACGAGCTCGGCGTGCGCCACGCGCTGCGTGCCCGCGGCGTGATGCTGGTGCAAGGGCCGCGGCCGACGCAGCCGTTCGACCTCTACACCGACCGCAAGCTGACCTACCACCTGCTGAACGGTGCACCCGACCCGGCTCATCTGAACGACGACCGCGATTCGATCACCCGCATGGCGCGCGCCACGCCGGGCGCGTGGTCCGGGCGCAGCGCGAGCCCGGTCTACCAGCTGCTGCCCGAGCTGCGCGAGCCCGACTGGCGCAAGCTGATGCTGGCCGAGAGCAACGAGTTCAGCGACGCGCAAAAGCGCTGGGCCCAGCGCCTCGAAGTGGCACGCCAGAAGGGCCGCCCCGGCGACATCCTCGTGCTTGCCGACGAGACGCCGAGCCGCGCGCTCTGGCTCGAGGCCAAGCGCGTTGCCGGCGATGCGCTGCTCAAGCTGCAGCGCTACGAGTTCGCGCTCGAGCAGTACGAGGCGGTGCTCGCGGTCGAACCCGACCACGTGCAGTGCAGCCAGAAGAAGGCGGTGTGTCTCGGTCGCCTCGGTCGCTTCGAAGACGCGCGCGAGTGGGTGCGCCAGCTCACGCAAGACCACCCGCACGATCCCGAGTGCTGGGCCCTGGCAGGCCGCGTCGAGAAGGACCAATGGATGCAACGCTGGCGCGCCAGCGCTGCCGATACCGCGGGCGGTCGGCCTACGTCGGATCAGCTGCGCGAGGCCGCGGCGCTCGAAGACGCGAGCCTGTGCGACGCGATCGAGGCCTACCGCACCGCGTTCACGCGCGACCCGTCGCACCACTACTCGGGTGTCGACGCGCTGATCCTGCTGATGCTGCAGAAGCACCTCGGCGGCGAGACCGACGAGGCCGCGCTCGAGCGCCTGCGCGGCGGCGCGCTGTGGGCCTGCCTGGCGGCCGCGCTGCGCGACCCGAGCGACTACTGGGCCCGCGCGAGCCTGGCCGAAGCGGTACTGCACGACCAGCCCAAGGACGTGATCCTGCACAAGTACATGGCCGCGGTCGCCGCGGCGAACCAGGACTGGTTCGCGCTCGACTCGACGCGCCAGACGCTCGCGCTGCTGCTCGACCTCGACTACCGCCCGACTGAGACGGCCGCCGCGCTGAAGATCATCGACCGCGAGATCGCGCTCGCGCAGCCGCCGTTCGTGCCGCGCCAGGTGCTGTTGTTCTCGGGGCACCGTGTCGACGCGCCGGGGCGCGCGCATCTGCGCTTCCCGCCCGAGCATGTGCCGCAGGCCGCGGCCGCGATCGCACGGGCGCTGGATGCGCTCGAAGCCGGTGCCGATGACTTCGCGCTCGTGCAGGGCGCGTCCGGTGGCGACCTGCTGTTCGCCGAGGCCTGTGCGGCGCGCGGTGTGCGCGTGCAGTTGCTGCTGCCGCTGCCCGAGCCCGAGTTCATCGAACAGTCGATCGCGAGCTCGATCGGCGGCGACGACTGGCGTGCACGCTACTTCGCACTGCGTACGATGCTGAAGGACCCGCCGCGCGTGATGCCCGACGAGCTCGGCCCGCTGCCGGCGCATGCCAACGCGTTCGAGCGCTGCAATCTGTGGCTGCTCTACAGCGCGCTCGCACGCGGCGTCGACAAGGTGCGTTTCATCTGCCTGTGGGACGGCGGCGGCGGCGACGGCCCCGGCGGCACCGCACACCTGTATCGTGAGGTCAAGCGCCGCACCGGGCGCGTGACCTGGATCGACACGCGCACGCTGGCCGCCCCATGATCTAGGGCTGTTGCCGTATCCGCTGCGCGACCATCATGCGCGCCCGGCACGAGTCAACAAGAGACAACAAGGAGACCACCCCATGGCCAGCAAACCCGCCGCCGCGAAAGCGATCTCGCTCCACATCGGCCTGAACGGCGTCAGCGCCGCCGCGTACAGCGGCTGGGACGGCCCGCTCGCCGCTTGCGAGTTCGATGCCCATGACATGGCCGCGATCGCCAAATCCAAAGGCATGCGGTCCACCGTGCTGCTGACCAAGAAGGCGACCCGCGCCCACACGCTTGCGGCAATGCGCAGCGCGGCCAGGGCGCTCAAGGCCGGCGACCTGTTCTTCATGACCTACTCCGGCCACGGCGGCCAGGTGCGCGACACCAATGGCGACGAGGCCGATGGCCAGGACGAAACCTGGTGCCTCTACGACGGCCAGCTGATCGACGACGAGCTCTACTTCGAGCTCAGCAAGTTCGCCGCCGGCGTGCGCATCCTCGTGCTGTCCGACAGCTGCCACAGCGGCACCGTCACGCGCGCCCCGCCGCCGCCCCCGGTGCCGGGCATGCGACCGAAGGCGATGCCGCCCGCGGTCGCCGCGCGCGTCTACCGCGATCACGCGGCCTTCTATGACAAGCTGCAAGACGACGTCGCGAAGGCGGCCGGCAACAAGCCCAGCGTCGACCCCGACGCCGCGCTCGCGCAGGTCGGGGCGGCCGCGCACGCGACCGCGCTGGTCGGCGCGTTCAAGCCGCTGGTCGTGCTGATCTCGGGCTGCCAGGACAACCAGACCTCGATGGATGGCGACCACAACGGCGCGTTCACCGAGCAGGTGCTGAAGGCCTGGAACGACGGCGGTTTCAAGGGGGGCTACGCGAACTTCCACACGCGCATCCGCGCGGCGATGCCTGCAACGCAGTCGCCGAACCTGTTCACGCTCGGCAAGGCGGCCAAGTTCCTGGCGCAGACGCCGTTCACCGTCTAGGAGCCGAGCATGGCGACGAGCGAGATCACCTTCGCGATCCCCGGCGACCTGGAGCCGGCTGCCACCGCCACGCGCGGCCAGGTGAAGGCGGCGGTGCGTGTCGGCACGCAGCGCGGTGCCACGGCGGTGCAGCGGGTGACGGCGCGCGTCGGCGAGGACGTCGTCGTGCTCACGATCGTCAATGGCCCGACGCTGGTGCTCCACCCCGAAGCCGCGCGCGACCTGATGCGCGCCCAGCAGAGCGCTGCGACCCGCGGCGGCCCCGGCTCGGCGGCGGGCGACGACGTGACTGTCTCGGCGCAGCTCGCCTGGCCGGGCGTCGAGGCCGGGGCGACGCGCGGCGCGACACGTGGTTGGCTCGGGCAGGCGGTGCTCGGCGGCTTCCATCTCATCACCGGCTTGGTGAAAGACCCGGCCAAGCTCGCCGCCGCGGCGGCCACGCGGGCGGTCGACGGCAAGGTCAACCCCGGCGTCTACGCGCTGAGCGCCGATGCCTTGCCCACGACGCTGAACGACCCGCACAAGCCGCCGCTCGCATCGGGCGAGCTCAAGCCCGCCGACGGCGCGCTGCTGGTGCTTGTGCACGGCACCTTCGTCGACACCATCAGCACCTTCGGCAAGCTCTGGGCGCAGCACCCGCTGACCGTGCGCGAGCTGTTCGCGCAGTACGGCAACCGCGTCTACGCGCTCGACCACCCGACGATGGGCGTGAGCCCGATCGCCAACGCGCTGACGCTGGCGCAGGCGATGCCCACCGGCGCGCGGCTGCACCTCGTCACGCACTCGCGCGGCGGCCTCGTCGCCGAGGTGCTGGCGCGCGCCTGCAGCGGCACGCCGCTCGCGGCCGACGAGCTCAAGCTCTTCGACGCGCCCGGCTACGCGCAGCACCGCAGCGACCTGCAGGCGCTGTACCAGCTCGCGTCGACGAAGCGCCTCACGGTCGAACGCGTCGTGCGCGTCGCCTGCCCGGCGCGCGGCACGCTGCTCGCGTCGAAACGCTTCGATGCCTACCTGTCGGTGCTGCAGTGGGGCCTGACGCTGGCGAGCATTCCGGTCGCGCCCGAGCTGGTGGACTTCCTGCACGAGGTCGCGCTGCGCCGCGCCCAGCCGGACGAGCTGCCCGGCATCGAAGCGATGATGCCCGAGAGCCCCGTCGTCGCGTGGCTCAACACCGGCAACCAGCTGATCCCCGGCGAGCTGCGCGTGATCGCCGGCGACATGGAAGGCGACTCGATCGGCTCGTGGGTCAAGACCCTGCTGACCGACGCGTTCTACTGGACCGACAACGACATCGTCGTGCAGACCCGCTCGATGTACGGCGGTGCGCCGCGCGCCATCACATCGGGCGGTGGCGGCGCGAGCTTCGTGCTCGACCGCGGCGCCAAGGTCACGCACTTCAACTACTTCTCGAACGACAGCACGGTGAGCGCGATCCGCGCTGCGCTGCTGTCGGATGCGCCCGCCGGCTTCCAGGCCATCGGCCCGCTGAGCTGGGCCGGTCAGGACACGAGCGGTGTGCGTGGCCTGGTGCGCGCGGCGCCGCAGCCCGACAAGCCGGCGGTGTTCGTGCTGCCCGGCATCCTCGGCTCCAACCTCGCGGTCGATGGCACGCGCGTGTGGCTCGGCATCCATTTTCTCAACGGCCTGAAGAAGCTCGCGTGGGACCCGGCCACCGCGAGCCATGTCACGCCCGACGGCCCCATCGGCCTGTCGTACGACGCGCTGATCGCGCACCTGGGCGACACGCACGAGGTGATCCCGTTCGCCTACGACTGGCGCCGCCCGA
>Ga0307509_10009556_pt1 | contig 12086 bp, 5 predicted proteins | sample 10_EM_MG_FD_202245 | JGI IMG/M metagenome (GOLD analysis project Ga0307509, IMG submission 202245) | Populus trichocarpa ectomycorrhiza microbial communities from riparian zone in the Pacific Northwest, United States - 10_EM | ecosystem: Host-associated > Plants > Roots > Unclassified | place... | reverse complement strand
GCCTCTCGGGACATACTCTACCGTGATAAGACTCATACCTCTAGAGTCCAATAACAACCCATAGTAATGCTACAAATCAAGGGGAGAAGGTCCGGGCTGGTTACTGAGGTATTTGTCTCGCAAGCACCCTGGCCTTCTGAGACTACCTGAGCACCACTAGGAAGACTACCCTACAACCCGTAGGCTAGAATAGACTCCTAGATGCCCGAGAGACCATATATGAGCGACCTCCATTTTGGCGGTTACCCATACTCCCCTTATATATCCTGCGAACGACATTCAGTCGGACGGACGGCGACGACTTATATGGTGTTACGGCAGCTGCTCCAATGACCTCTTTTAACTAGCAAACGAGCAACTACACAGCCGTCTGCCTATGACGCGCCGTCCCAACGCTGGGGCCAGCGGGGGGTGTTAGCAAAACCCGCCCAAGTTCAATAGCATGTTCGGGCCACCCTTACGTAGGCGTGGGGCCTCCCCGTGCAGATGTGTGTGCGCCCAAGAACATCTAACAGCCCATAGAATGTGAGGCAATCGACCTCTAAGTTCTAGGATGACTTTGCCGGTGAAGGTAGGGTAACTTGGACACCTCAGTAGGGTAATTGGGGTCCATGGGCATAATGACCAAATTCCCAAGGTAGGGTAACTTTGCCTTCTTATGCCTTTAACCGCTCAGGAAGTCCTCCAGGCGACCACAGAAGTTGTCTCGGAGGTCCGTGTAACATTCCCATAATTCTCTTGACCTTATGCGAATGTTCTCCCGAAAGGTTACCCTGCCTAGTAGAGTACCTCAAAGCTACTCAACAGTTGCCTAGGCCTTATCCTAGGTTTACCAGCTATTTGTATAAAGTATACGAGACCATACCACCTCTGGTTACCTCTTGGTATACCATTTGGGCTAAGGTGATAGTGATTGTAGCTACCTATCGTAGGGTCATTACACATGGTGGATCTCCTCCTCTCTCGGGCCTCTTCCCTCGTCAATGGGTCGGTCGCAGTTTCGGGTTATCGTCGAAGTTGTGGCCACAGTGGTCCTGCTGCCTGATATCGCACTCCCTTCTGGCACCATCGATCGGTACGGTCGGCTTTTCGCAAATTCGTGTTCCTGTCACAGTCCACCCTCCCTCGTACTTCTTGGGTCGTTTGCTCTTGTGTCCTGTGTTTCGTTCCCGTCCCTCGGTTACAGCTATCTACACTCTCATTAGAGGTATCCTGATGCCACCCTCCTCACTGCCCACCGCCCCATGGTGACACCTCGGTTGGCCCCATCGTCGTATTGCTCTATCTCGGTGACTGAAGTTAGGCCTTGGACTCCGTTGTAATGATGGCGTTCATCGGCTGTTTCGATGTTTTAGCCTCCCCCTTGCTTTGTTGCTTTAGTTTATTGCTACGGGTTGCATTATCTTTCTTTTGTTCGGTTGGGACACGGCTAGGGTTTTCCTTTCATTTCCTCCCCACTTTGTTGTTTAGGATTTCTGCTAGTTGCTTCGGTTAGTTGGTAGTTTTCTTATTTTTCGAGGTGGCTGGCGTGCCATTGGTCTCAAACCAGAGGGACTTGGGGTGTTTGTGTTTTTTCCTTAGGCCGGTAAGAGGGGGATTCACAGAGGGTTTGTTTACGCCATAGCTCACCGCTGCATGCGAGTTCTTTGTCCCTAGTTAGCTTCGCCCTATTGGGCTCAGCCGAAAACAAATGAATACATGACTTAAACAAAAATAAAATAAAATCTTGGCTTACCATATATCTCGATAGCGCAAGCTTAGAATTCTACCTTAAAGTCTAAAATATCTTGCGTTCAACCTTCAATGCCAACAGTTATCGCTCTGCGGGCCTCAGGAGTTACCAATATTTTCACCAGTTAAGCTGCTGCACCTGGCGACAGGTCGAGGCACACTCGGCCAGTCGCTTTCCTGATTCCCAACCCACATCATTTCTCGGTCTCTAACCCGCCCTCTCTCTCGAGCTCCAACAAAGTTACTGGAATCTACTTTATATGGGGGAATCCACGCAAAACGGTACCTTTTGGACTACGTGGTATTGCTTGGGCTGAAGTTGTTTGACGACTGTAATAGCCACATATCTTCTAAAACCCTCTGCAAAGCACGGAAAAAGTATATTTGACCTATTGGTTTTGGTAAGATTTCCTTGTTCGATGGACTGCACTGCGCATTATCTTCGGGATCGCTAAGACTGGAGCTAGTTTAGCAGAGGTAGAAAGTTGTCATATCAGCTAAAAGACACATGGGCACACCTCTCTGGTGGGCTGCTGCTCATGGGGAAGTGGGAGTGGTTAAAATACTACTTGGTCGCGACGACATTGACCCCAACAAGCCAGACGAGTACAACGAAACACCGCTGCTGACGGCCACTCTGTATGGACACGAGGGAGTAGTGGAATTACTACTCGGTCGAGACGACATCGACCCCAACAGGGCAAATCGCGACCGCCAAACGCCACTCTGCGGGGCGGCCCTCAAGGGGCATTTGGAGATAGTGGAGTTACTGCTCGAACGGGACGACGTTGACCTTAACCGGCCAGGTGAGGACGGTCAAACAGCACTCTGTTATGCTGCTGACATTGGGGAGGAACGAGTGGTGAAGATATTACTCGGACGGGGCGACGTCGACCCCGAAAAGCCAGATGAGTATGGCGGAACACCACTCACATGGGCTGCTGACCATGGGCGCGAGGACATTGTGAAATTACTACTCGGACGGGACGACGTCGACCACAACAAGCCAGGTTTATACGGCGAAACACCATTCAATTGTGCCGCTCGCAATGGACATGAGGCAGTAGTGAGGTTACTGCTCGGGCGTGGCGGCATTGACCTCAACAAACCAGGTGATGACGGCCGAACACCACTCTTGCGAGCTGCCTGCGACGGGCAAGAGGGGATAGTGAAATTGCTCCTTGGACGAGGCGAGGTCAAACCAGATAAGCCGGACGAGAACGGCCGAACACCACTCTGTTGGGCTGCCCGTTTTGGGCATGAGGGAGTAGTGAAGATGTTGCTCGGACTGAGCGATGTCAACCCCGACAAGCCAGATGAGGACGACAAAACACCGCTCAATTGTGCTGCCCGCCATGGGCACAAAGGAGTGGTGGAAATACTACTCGGACGGGAAGGCATCAACCCCAACAAGCCAAATAAAGACAGCAACACGCCACTATTGTGGGCTGCCCGCAATGGGAACGAAGGGGTGGTGAAATTACTACTTAGACGAGACGATATCAGCCCTGACAAGCCCGATAATTACGGCCGATCGCCGCTGTTGTGGGCTGCCTGCTTTGGGCACGAGAGAGTTGTGAAATTACTCCTCGGACGGGAAGAGGTCGACCCGGACAAGCCAGCCGAGGACGGGCAAACACCACTCTTGTGGGCTGCTCGCAATGGGCATGAGGGAGTGGTGAAAGTACTACTTGGACGGGACGACATTAACCCCAACAAGCCAAATAAGGACAGCTACACGCCGCTCTGGTGGGCTGCGCGCAATAGGAACGAAGGAGTGGTGAAATTGCTACTTGGACGAGATGACATCAACCCTGACAATCCGAACAAGCACGGCGAAACACCACTCAATTGCACTGCCTGCGCTGGGCATGAGGGAGTAGTGAAATTACTGCTCGGACGGGATAACGTTTATCCCAACAGGTCAGATGAGGGCGGCCGAACACCACTCTGGTGGGCTGCCTGCAATGGGCACGAGGGAGTGGTCAAACTATTACTGGGACGTGAAGGTATCAATCCCGGCAAGCCAAATATCCATGGCAGAACACCCCTCTGGTGGGCTACTAAAAATGGCCACACGGGAGTGGCAGCTCTACTACAGTCTCCAACATCTTCCACCCACAGCATAGCCTAAGCGCGAAGAGGCACTATCCTCCCCACCACCCCTGAATACTATACTCATTACCTATGTGCTATTTCTGCGAGGACCGCAACAGCTCTAGAAAAGTGTTTATCGCCTCTACCGCCCTCCTCTCATCTCCGTCCAACCCCCCTCCTCTAGCTTAAGGCACACTTTGCGTTAGTTTCCGCCTTACCCCCCCCCCGAGCAAGGCTGCCGGGAAGCACAGCTTGAATACTTTTCCCGGCCGGAGCAAATCCCACGCCATGGGAATGAACACACTTATCACATACCCTTTCAAACCTCTATTCAAAAATTTCTTATAGAGTCAGATCCGGAATTGTGAGCTCCCGGCTTAAATGCAGTGTTTAGCGTCAGTGGGGGTCCACAAATTATATCTTGAAATTTCCATTAAATCCCCATTTTTTCAAAAACCCTTATAATTTTTCCCCTTTGATGATTTATATTACAATCTGTTGTTCCCCCTTTCCTCTTTTTGCAGTGTAGGCGCGATGATTGTTTAAATATAGAATAAAAACACACAGTGCATGCATTTCTCACCTGCACAGAGTGACATAAAACTAGTTGTTAACTAAATACTGAGGTATCCCCTGCAGTGTTGATAGTGCCGAATTTCCCTACATCACGCTGAAATGAGAACAAAAAAACTAGCTTCGCACTTTTCTACAAATGTCATCCAGTGATATCAAAAGAATTTCAGGTCAAATTATTAAGTAGATATTTTTCTACTAACAGGCACTAAACCTGATATGAGAGAGAGTGATGTTGCCAGTACCGTAGCTGTGAGGTAACCTGTCAATATTTATTAACAAACATCCAGCATTACACCTCTTTGAGGTTGAATCTACCAATTAAAGAAAAACGCCAATATCACTAGTGTCTCTTTAGCACAGTGTAGGGAAATTCGGCACTATCAACACTGCAGGGGATAGTGATGATTGGTTTCCACTATGGACACGATTGAGCGAAGATCACGCCTATCTAAAATGTCCTCCAGTGACGAGCTTAAAGGTGAGGTTGGGGGGTTATTCGTACCATTTTGTCTTAGCCATCGAGGAAGCTAATACAGTAAGGACTCTTTTAACTACCACGTTGACTCCAATTCTGCAAGCCCATAAACTCCAAAAGCCTGGCATGTAGTCAACCTTTCTGCGCCCCCTCGGATGCCACCCGCACGCATGGTGTGCTATTCCGGATAGTAAACTTCAACTGCGACAGCGATACAATACACGACGAGTGACGAGTGGTGAAACAAAACGCACCACCAACAACTCACAACTACAACGATAGCACACTCTGGTGCAGGGAAAATCATTTCACTAACAACCACAGGCTCACGCTCAACGACTCAACGGTGCTCTATGCTCTATGCTCTATGCTCTATCTAACTGACTGGCAAAGACAGGAGTATATATCAACATCAAAGACATCATATCTATGTGAGCCTCTCCTTCCTCCGTGAGCATACCCTGGCTAACTAAAGGAAAACAAACACTTTCCCACCTCCGGGCTTCCGGCGGTCCTTTCTGGCTGACCCCACAGTGCTTCCACTTTTCTCCCGGCTTTCCCGAAAGCTATCACAATCCCAAAACTATCACGCATTCCTGCATTCACGATGCTTTCCACAAACACGCCCGTAGCCAAACCGCATGCCCGTAGCCAAACCGTATACCTGAAGCCAAAGCGAGTCTCCGGAGACAAACCCATGCCCGGATCCTCAGCGCATATCCGATAGCAAACCTATGCCCGAAGCCGGAGCCATATGCCCGGATCCGCGCATATCCTCAGCCACAAACATCGGCGCTCCCGGAAGCTACCCTAACAATAGAATTATCATGAGAGTATGGCGAGCAGCATCATTTCGAACATAATCCCCAAGTGCCAAATCTACCTTCCAATCCCCGTCCTGTCCCCCCACCCCAATCCAACCTACCCAATCCCCGCCCCAACCGGCCAAGATATACACGGAACTCAAGTACCTATGCTATCCTATGCTATCATGCGCAACCCATCCTTGTCGCCAGGGTTAGGTTTCATTCCTCGATGGGAAAATAAAAATTGAAACAAAAATTATTGATAGGATTTGAACCACTGCTCGCCAACGAAACGGATTTCTTGTCTGTTGCGTTAACTACTCGACCACAATGTCCTGTTTATTGTATTTTGGTGGCTACTTCAAAACCGGAAACGGGGGGTATCCGAGTCAGATAACTCAGCACCAAGAACCCGCAAAAACCCTGAGGGCAGCTGCAGGGGTGAGGTCCTGATAACTTATCATGATGAAAAAGCGAAAATAGAATCCATAAGAAATGATTTTTCTTTCTCAAGGAGTCCGACCCTGGAGTACTGTTCAGCTTCGTCTTGGGTACGGCAAAGACTGCATTACCGTATCCCATGGACTGTATGTGAGATGCAGATTCCGCTCATTTTGTGTACGGTAGTTCTCTGCTGTGGCTCAGTGAGAAAAAATCATGAAATATCGAGCTTTTGTTACGCGAGTAGTGGAAGGTTGCTAAGCCACAGCATAGAGCGCGTTGCATCCATCGCTTCCAGGCTCGCACAAAAATCATTTCCACTCAACAGGCGCCTCATAATACCTGCTCTTTTCTTATTAAGGCTGATGGTGGTATTAAGTACTGATTACTGCCATGTATTTCACTTATTTTTCTTGGTTGGGTTGGGGTGGTGGTATCGAGGAGGTTGAAAAGGTCAGGGTGAAAATTATGAGCGTCCTTTGATCGGCTAATCTTGTCCACACACAATACTTCGGAAGTAACACCAAGCTACCCCCTAACCAATACTTATCCAGAGGCTGCTAGTCTCGCTGAGTATAAATGCGATCCTGTAAAAAAAACCACAATTTATCGTAGCGACAATGACTCAACGCAATGGTCAATGGCTGGCAGTCGGCGGACGTTTATGGTGCAGCGCAAGGCCAGGAAAATGGACTAAGTTAATTAACTTGAATAAGAGAGGGGTAACAGGACGTCTGAATTCCATGTGCTGGTGGGGACAGGAGAAAATACGAGCAAAATAAAACGATGCGTTACCCAGAGAGGAAACTCAGACGTCCTGAGACAATTCTTTCTTATTCAAGTTAATGCGGGCAGGTTAGACAGGGAGGAGGAAAGGCTTGGCATACTCACTTGGACGATGTGTCTCTCCGGCGGAGCGGCCGTCTAAGTCCCCAGCACCCGAAATAAGATCCCCGGATCTCAATAGTGGCAATAGTCATTCAATTAGAACATCGCTAGCCTGTTACCAAAGACCTGTGGTGGTGGTAGTGGTGGTGGTGGATAAGGAGGCTCCGACTATCCGGTGAGTCTGCATTACCCCTCAAGAGTTAGCCCTCGAATCCAACTCGCGCTACATTTGCAGAAGCTCTATTTACACTCTCTAACTTCGCAGCAAGTTGAGGCTCTCTCAGCTAGTTGCTCTCCCGATCTTCAAGGCACATCCTTTCCCAGTCTCCAGCCCGCTCTCTCTCTCGAGCTCCAACACACCCTTACTGGAATATTCTTCTTTATATACGGGAATCCACGCAAAACGGTGCCTTTTAGATTGCGCGGTATTGCTCGAGCTGAAGCTATTGGACAACTGCAACAGCCGCATATCTACTGAAACCCTCTAGAAAGCACGGAGTATGGTACCCTATTGATCCTGATAAGACCCCGCTGCTCGATGGTCTACACTGCGCCTTAGCTTCGGGATTGCTGATATTGCATCTGATTTAATAGAGGTGGAAGGTTGCAATATCGACCAAAAGACAGCATGGGTGAAACGCCTCTCGCGTGGGCTGCGTGGAATGGGCACTTGGAGGTGGTTAAAATACTTCTCGAACGGGACGACATCGACCCTAACAAGCGAGGTTACTACGGTCAAACACCACTCTGTGGGGCTGCCTGCCAGGGGCATGAGGGAGTTGTGAAATTACTACTCGAAAGGGACGACGTTGACCTTAATAAGCTGGGTGAGGACAGCCACACACCACTGCTGTTAGCCGCCCAGAAGGGACACGAGGGGGTGGTCAGATTACTGCTCGGCCGAGACGAAGTTGATCCTAACAAGCAAGATGGCTACGGCCAAACACCACTCTGTGAGGCTTCCTCTAAGGGGCACGAGGGAGTGGTGAAATTACTACTCAAACGGGACGACGTTAACCCCAACAGGCTAGATGGGGAAGGCCAAACACCACTCCATTGTGCTGTTTTCACCGGGCGCGAGGGGGTGGTGAAGATATTACTCGAACGAGACGACGTCAACCCCGAAAAGCCAGATGAAGATGGCGTATCACCACTCACACAGGCTGCTTACTATGGGCGGGCGAGAGTGGTGAAATTACTACTCGGACGGGACGACGTCCACCCGAACAATCCAGCTGAGAACGGCCAAACGCCACTCAATTGTGCTGCCCGCGCTGGGCAGGAGGAAGTGGTGAAATTACTGCTCAGACGGGACGATGTCATCCCCGACCAGCCAGGTGCGGACGGCGACAGGCCTCTCTGGTGGGCTGCCCGCAATGGGCACGAAGCAGTGGTGATATTACTGCTCGGACGAGGCGATGTCGACCCCAACAAACCAGGTGACGACGGCCGAACACCACTCTTGTGGGCTGCCTATAAGGGGTATGAGGGAGTGGTGAAATTGCTACTTGGGCGAGACGACGTTAACCCCGATAGGCCAGATAAGCGGGGTCGAACACCGCTACTGTGGGCTGCCCGCAATGGGCACGAGGGAGTGGTGAAGATATTACTTCGACAGGGCGACGTCAACCCCGACCAGCCAGATAAGGACGACAAAACACCACTCAATTTTGCTGCATGCGCTGGGCATGAGGGAGTAGTGGAAATACTGCTCGGACGGGACGACGTCGACCCCAACAAGCCAAATAAGCACAGTTACACACCACTCTGGTGGGCTGCCCGTAATGGGCACGAGGGGGTAGTGAAACTGCTTCTTACACGAGACGACGTCGACCCTGACAAGCCAAATAAGCACGGCGAAACACCACTCAATTGTGCTGCATGCGCTGGGCATGAGGGATTGGTGAAATTATTACTCGGAAGAGATGACGTCAACCCCAACAAGCCAGATGAGGGCGGCCGGACACCACTCTGGTGGGCTGCCTGTAATGGGAACAAGCGAGTGATCAAAATACTACTCGAACAGGAAGGCATCGATCCCGGGAAGCCGGATATCCATGGCAGAACACCACTCTGGTGGGCTACTAACAATGGCCATACGGGAGTGACAGCTCTACTACAGCCTCTAATACCTACTACCCACAGCACGGCCTAAGCCCGAAGTGGCGCTGTCTTCCTTACCACCCTCGAATACTATACTGATGACCTGTGCCATTTCCGCGAGGGGCGCAACAACTCCGTTAACGTGTTTGTCGCCGCCGCCACCTCCCTCCTCTCACCCCCGTCCAGCCCCCCCTCCGCCTTTAAACAGTCTCTTGTGGCAATTGTCGTTTTACCATCCCTCCTAGAGTAAGCCTGCCACTAAAGCATAACTTAAATCTTTTCCCTACGGTGAGGAAATCCCACGCTATCGGAATGCGCATACCAATCACATACCCGTCCAATCCTTTATTCCAATAATTCTTATAGAGTTAAATCTGGAATTCTTTCTCCCGATTTTTCTTATGGGGTCAAGTCTAGAATTGTGAGCACCGGTTGAAATCTAGTGTTTAATCTTAGTGTGTGGGGGGGTGGGGGGGCTATATCTACTCTATCAAAATAAGCCAGTGTATACTGAAATTTCCATCATATTTACTTCAATTGCTATTTTTTATTTCCCTTTTGCTTCAATGATTTACTGCAGTCCATTTTTTCTCCTTTTCTCCCCTCTAGAGTGTAGGGGCGCTTGTTTTTTAGATATGGAGGAAACATATGCAGTTCGGGTATCCCTTAATTCGATAAGAGTAATTAAACGGGCCCCCGGTGTCGCGCAATGTCGATTTACGAGCGAGCTGAGACATCTTATCCTCTTCAAGTCTCCTTTTGCCTATTGCAATTTTTTTTAATCTTAGAGAGCATTTGGTTCACGTGCAGGCTGGGCGCCACAAGCCCATATGATCTCCCAAGCCAGGCAGGAAAATCCTCGTATGCCCTACGATAGTGGTGTTAGAATAATGCCATATGCCACCGTATTGTACAGTACCGTACCCAACTGGTACCGAGCGGTAAATTACATCCGTAAGACGCGGTACTGTAAAATGGCAGCTGGAAACTATAAATTTGATGCCCGACAAAAGTCCTCTTACGATAGAAGTTCATGCTACAGAAAGTTTCAAATGAATTACTCTCACCCTGCAAAAGTGTTCCTGAAACCCAGTTCCACTTTAGCCCGGGGGTGCCGTTTCACAAAGACTCTTGTTGAGTAACGTATTTGACCTAGTTATGGGACACTTTTTAGTTCCAGTGTCCCATGAATAAATAGATGAATAACTCAACCAATACTAAATGAAATTGTCTATTAATTCATTCTTAGATAGCTAACATGCATGTAAAGATACTGTAGAAATTATTCAGTTATATTCTCAACAGAGCAAAAGCTATAATACAAAGTGTTAAGAAAGTATCAGGTTGCAATAAGGTGAATAATTAATTTTATAGAAAATTCATAAAGAATGGTAAAAGTATTCTGTTTGCTGGAGGAGGTAGAGGGATATCCTCTGTTGATTTTACATGTTGCAAAATATAGGTTCAGGTTCTAAAAGGACCAAGTTGTTAATTTCAATAAAGGTTGTTTGACAAGTAGATATTATTTTGTTTTTATAAGGACAAAAATCTTGATATCTCATTCAATACTAAATGAAATATGCTATAGGTTCATTATGAGATAGCTGATATTATTATGAATAAGCCTTATAAGAGATTTTATTCATTTGACTAAGTTGTATAATGGATATTCTAATTTGAATATAGTGTATTGTAATTTCCATGGTAGTAAATTGGAAATATTATATAAAATTTAAGAAAAAAAGTAAAATTACTCTAGTGATGGAGTGGTGTAGAGACACATCATCAAATACAACCTGATAACTTAAGAGTCTGTTACAGGGCCCCACAGACCCTTAAAATACTGGGCCGCCAATTTCTCATATTGACCTGCCGACAGGATGAGAGAATTGCATTTTTCCCTTATTGCCTGCCTGTACCTCTCTCTAGTAACTAATCAGACCAATAGCTCTATCAGACTATAGTTTAAAATATATTATGAGGAATGCAGGTCTGTTCAGAAAGTGATTGGTGTTGGGTCTCAGGCATGCACTAGACAGAGATAACTAAAGAAATATTCCCTCTAGCCCCATCTAAAGGATGAGCCTTATGAGTGTAATCTTGCTTGACCCCATCCTGTAATGAACACTAGACATCTTACAATTTTGATTAAGACTAAAGAAATTATAAACAGTGTATCTTAAAAACTGTAATGATAAAAGAGAGAGCCAAGTAGAATAAAAGTATCTTAAATGTAATTTAGTATATATAATTAACTTGTTTGATAGTTAGTAGACATTTAGTATTATAAAAAGGAGTAACAACATGATCATTAAACTATTAGAATACTTAAACATATAAGTAGAATATGTTTCAAGATATAAATATAATACAATTTTCTTGATGAAAAATACATTGATTTAAAGTAATGACTTGACTTTTACAGTACTTTAATCTATATTCTGCAACATGCAGGATTAAGTAAGAATCATCCTCCGTCTCCACTACACCTCCGGCGATTGAAATCTCAACACCACGAGAAATCATCTTCACTTCCATCCACCCTCCTCTCCTCAGACACGCCACATTGCCTCTGTCTGAGTGAAGCCATCTCGCTTCCCTCTTCATTTCCTAGGGGTTGGTTGAAACTGCCTTCACCCCTCTTCTTTGGGCTCGCTTAGGTAGCGCTCCACGGTTAGCAACCCCTCACTCGTTAACGGTCGGTCTTTAGTCTCGGTTGATCGGTAAAGTAGTTGTCCCCGGTGGCTGTAACGACCCTACGATAGGGAGCTACAATCACTATCACCTTAGCCCAAATGGTATACCAAGAGGTAACCAGAGGTGGTATGGTCTCGTATACTTAATACAAATAGCTGGTAAACCTAGGATAAGGCCTAGGGAATTGTTGAGTAACCTTGAGGTACTCTACTAGGCAGGGTAACCTTTTGGGAGAACATTCGCATAAGGTCAAGAGAATTATGGGAATGTTA
>Ga0307509_10009555_pt1 | contig 12087 bp, 12 predicted proteins | sample 10_EM_MG_FD_202245 | JGI IMG/M metagenome (GOLD analysis project Ga0307509, IMG submission 202245) | Populus trichocarpa ectomycorrhiza microbial communities from riparian zone in the Pacific Northwest, United States - 10_EM | ecosystem: Host-associated > Plants > Roots > Unclassified | place... | reverse complement strand
GCTGTTCTTCATGTACGCGACGATGCTGATCGCGGTGCCCACCGGCGTGAAGGTCTTCAACTGGATCGCGACGATGTGGCGCGGCTCGATGACCTTCGAGACGCCGATGCTGTTCGCGGTCGGCTTCTTGTTCGTGTTCACCATGGGCGGCTTCACCGGGCTGATTCTGGCGATGGCGCCTATCGACATCCAGCTGCAGGACACCTATTACGTCGTCGCCCACTTCCACTACGTGCTGGTGGCCGGTTCGCTCTACGCGATGTTCGCCGGCTTCTACTATTGGGTGCCGAAGTGGACCGGCGTGATGTACAACGAGACGCTCGGCAAGTGGCACTTCTGGCTGTCGCTGGTGTTCTTCAACGTCACCTTCTTCCCGATGCACTTCCTCGGGCTGGCTGGCATGCCCCGTCGCTACGCCGACTACCCGATGCAGTTCGCCGACTTCAACATGATCGCGTCGATCGGCGCCTTCGGCTTCGGGCTGACCCAGGTCTGGTTCTTCTTCTTCATCGTGCTGCCGTGCATGCGCGGCAAGGGCGCACCGGCGCCGCAGCAGCCGTGGGAGGGCGCGGAAGGCCTGGAATGGGAAGTGCCGTCGCCGGCACCGTTCCACACCTTCGAGACGCCGCCCAAGCTGAACGCCAGCGCGACCAAGATCCTCGCGTGAACGGGCCTCGAGCCATGACGCCTGAACAGAAGAAGAACAACGCCCGACTCGGCCTGATCCTCGGGTCGATCGCGGTCGTGATCTTCATCGGCTTCATTGCCAAGAGCGCCCTGATCGGGATGTGAGCGCGATGAGCGACGCCGCGACCGCCACCGCCCACGACGCCTTGATGCGCCGCGACAACTGGCGCATGGTCGGCAAGCTCGTCGTCGTCGTCGCGCTGATGTTCGCGTTCGGCTACGCGCTGGTGCCGATCTACCGGACCATCTGCACCGCGCTGGGCATCAACGTGCTGTCGCTGGCCGAGCTCGATGTGCAGGGCGGCTCGCGCGCCAAGCAGAACACCCAGGTCGACCTGAGCCGGTCGATCACGATCGAGTTCGACGCCAACTCGCGCGGGCCTTGGGAATTCAAGCCCGAGAAGCGCTCGGTCGTCGTCCACCCGGGCGAGTTGACCACCGTGATGTACGAGTTCCGCAATGTGCAGAACCGGACCATGGCCGCGCAGGCGATTCCGAGCTACGCGCCGATGCAGGCGATGCCGCATTTCAACAAGCTCGAGTGTTTCTGCTTCAACCAGTACACGCTCAAGCCCGGCGAATCCAAGCGCTGGCCGGTCGTGTTCGTGATCGACCCGAAGCTCTCGAAAGACGTCAAGACCATCACGCTGTCGTACACCTTCTTCGAGGTCGGCGGCACGGTGCCGCCCGAGCCCGCGGGCCGCGGAGGGCAGTCATGACGACGCCCGTCGTGCAGCGCAAGGGCTCGTTCGTCCAGACGATGAAGGCCGTCGCGTGGTCGTTCTTCGGTGTGCGCAAGGGCAGCGACTACGAGAAGGACGTGAACCAGCTCAACCCGGTGCACGTGGTCATCGCCGGCGTGATCGGCGCCGTGCTGTTCGTCATTCTTTTGCTGCTGCTGGTCAACTGGGTGCTGGCCAGCGGCGCCGCCAAATAAGCAATTCAGACAGGTCTCAGGAGAACTCTATGTCGGCAGCGACACCTCACGGGCAAACGCCTTACTACTTCATCCCGGCGCCGTCACGGCACCCGGTGCTCGCGTCCACGGGCCTGCTGTTCGTCATTTTCGGCGCCGGCCAGTGGATCAACGGCCACACCTGGGGCATGTACTCGCTGATCGCCGGCTTCGTGCTGTGGGCCTTTGTGCTGCAGCAATGGTTCCGCCAGGCCATCGGCGAAAGCGAGAGCGGTCTGTACAGCGACAAGATCGACGTGTCGTTCCGCTGGAGCATGAGCTGGTTCATCTTCTCGGAGGTGATGTTCTTCGGCGCTTTTTTCGGTGCGCTGTTCTGGACCCGCATGCACGCGCTGCCCAACCTCGGCAGCCTCGAGAACGCGGTGCTGTGGCCCGACTTCCGCGCGATCTGGCCGAGTTCCGGCGTCGGCATCACCGGTTCGCCGGGCGGCATCGTCGAGCCGTTCCAGACCATGGGTCCGTGGCCGATCCCGACCATCAACACGCTGCTGCTGCTGAGCTCGGGTGTGACGCTGACGATCGCCCACCATGCCCTCGTCGCCGGTCACCGCGCCAAGACGATCGCCTTCATGTGGATCACCGTGCTGCTGGGCATCACCTTCCTCGGCTTCCAGATCTACGAATACCACCATGCCTACACCGAGCTGAACCTGAAGCTGTCGTCGGGCGCCTACGGCTCGACCTTCTTCATGCTGACCGGCTTCCACGGCTTTCACGTGTTCGTCGGCATGCTGATGCTGCTGTTCATCACGATCCGCCTGATGAAGGGCCACTTCACGCCGCAGCGCCACTTCGGCTTCGAAGGCGCCGCGTGGTACTGGCACTTCGTTGACGTGGTCTGGCTGGGTCTTTACATCGTGGTCTATTGGCTCTGACCGGGTACTGCTCAGAAACAACAAACGCCGCTGAACGCGGCGTTTGTTTTTGGGTCTGTCGGGTGGGTCACTTGCCGAGCGGGATTCCCGTGGGCTGGATCCAGCCGGCCCAGTAGCTGAACAAGATGCACACGAACAGCAGTACCGACAAGCCCACCCGCACCGCGAGCGCGCGCACCATGCTGCCGGTCTTGGGCTTGCCGTCGCGCCCGTCCCGCATCATGAAGACGCCCGCCATCACGAGCGCAGCGATGATGCCGACGAAGGCAATGCCGATGACGTATTTCATGCGCACCGATTATCCGCCGCGTGGCGCACGATGGCCTTGAACGCCACCGGGCGCGCCGTGGTGATTGCCGTCGCAACGCTGCTCGGCGTCACGCTCACCGCCAACCTCGGTGCGTGGCAGCTGCGCCGCGCGGCGCAGAAGATCGCGCTGCAGGACGCGCTCGAGTCGCGTGCGAAGCTGCCCGCGCTCGGCGCGTCGGAACTCGCACGCCCGCCCGAGCAGGCCGCGCCGCAGCACTACCGGCCCGTGCACCTGCGTGGTCGCTGGGTGCCCGAGCGCACGGTGTTTCTCGAGAACCGGCAGATGCGCGCGCGGGTCGGCTTCTACGTCGTCACGCCCTTGCAGTTGACCGACCGCCCCGAGGCGGTGCTGGTGCAGCGCGGCTGGGTGCCGCGTGATCTGCTCGACCGCACGCGGTTGCCCGCGGTACCCACGCCGGCGGGCGAGGTCGAGGTCGACGGTCACATCGCCCCGCCGCCGGCGCGGCTGTACGAGTTCGCCGGCGGCGGCAGCGGGCCGATCCGGCAAAATCTCGACCTCGACGCGTTCGGTGTCGAGTCGGGTCTGAGGCTGGCGCCGTTGTCGGTGCAGGCGTCCGATTCCCCCGCGACCGCAGGCGATGGCCTGTTGCGCGAATGGCCGCGTCCCGCGGTCGATGTTCAGAAGCACTACGGCTATGCGTTCCAGTGGTTCGCGCTGTGTGCATTGATGGCAGGTCTGTATGTCTGGTTCCAACTCGTCCGCCCCCGGCTCCGCCGCGAATGAGCGCCCCCAGGCCGCCGCGCCGCGGCGTCCGTCCCCCGAGGGGAGCCAGGAGCCTTGGAGCGGTCCGGCGGCTCCTGAGCCGGCATCGCCATTGAGCTTCGCGGTGCACACGATGCAACCGCCTGTGCTCGACGACGACGCACGTCGCACTGCGAGCGGTCGGCTCAAGATGCTGCTCGTGCTGCTGATCTGCGCCGCACCGGTCGTGGCCTCGTACTTCACGTTCTATGTGATCCGGCCCGAGGGCCGCACCAACTACAGCGAGCTGATCTCGCCGTTGCGGCCCGTGCCGGCCGACCTGCCGCTCACCGACTTGCAAGGTGCGCCGGTGAAGGCCGAATCGCTGAAGGGCCAATGGCTCATCGTCGTGGTGGCCGGCGGCGCGTGCGACGCGGTCTGCGAGAAGCACCTGTGGCTGCAGCGACAGCTGCGCGAAACCCTGGGACGCGAGAAAGACCGCGTCGACAAACTCTGGTTGATCGCGGACGACGCGTCACCGCGCGCGCAGACGCTGGACGCGATCCGCATCAACACCGAGATGACCATCCTGCGGGTGCCGACGAGTGCGCTGTCGGCTTGGCTCGCCCCGGCGCAAGGCGGTGCGCTGAGCGACCACCTCTACATCGTCGACCCACTCGGCAACTGGATGATGCGCTCGCCGGCCAACCCCGAGCCCGCCAAGCTCAAGCGCGACGTCGAGAAGCTGCTGCGCGCCTCGGCCGGCTGGGACAAGCCGGGGCGCTGATGACCGCGACGGTGCCCTACAACCTGGCACCCATCGCCAGCATCCTGCTGCTGGGCGCACTGCTCGCGTTTGGGCCGGTGGCCTGGCTCTGGCATCGCCAGCGCGGGCAGGGCGTCGCGGCGCGCCTGCGGGCCTTGACCGTGCTGACGCTGTGCCTGACCTTCGACCTGGTGCTGTTCGGCGCCTTCACGCGCCTGACCGATTCCGGTCTGGGCTGCCCCGACTGGCCGGGCTGCTACGGCCAGGCGAGCCCGCTCGGTGCGCATGCGCAGATCGGCGCCGCGCAAAGCGTGCTGCCCGACGGCCCCGTCACGCATGGCAAGGCCTGGGTCGAGATGGTTCACCGCTACCTCGCGACCGGCGTCGGGGCCTTGATCGTCGTGCTGACCGCGTTGAGCTGGGTCGAGGCGCGCCGGCGAAGCCTCGCGATCTCGCCGTGGTGGGCCAGCGCAACGCTGCTGTGGGTCTGCGTGCAAGGCGCGTTCGGCGCGCTCACGGTGACGATGAAGCTCTACCCCTTGATCGTCACCTTGCACCTGCTCGGCGGTATGGTGTTGCTGGTGCTGCTGGCGGTGCAGCTGCCGCAGCGCGAACCGCTGGTCATGTCGCGCGGTCTGTTTCGCGGCGCGGTCGCCCTCGCGGCGCTCAGCGCACTGCAGATTGCGCTGGGGGGCTGGGTCAGCACAAACTACGCGGTGCTCGCCTGCGACGGCTTCCCCGCCTGCCAGGGCAGCTGGTGGCCGGCCATGGATTTCGAGCATGGCTTTGCGCTGCTGCGCGAACTCGGCGCCGGCAAGGACGGCGGGGCGCTGCCGTTCGCCGCGCTCACCGCGATCCACTATGTGCATCGGCTGGTGGCGTATGTGCTGCTGGTGGCGATGGCCGCATTCGCGTGGCGCCTGCACCGGCATGCGAGCCTGCGTCCCTGGGCGCTGGGCACAGCGGCCGTGGCGCTGTGGCAGCTCGCGAGCGGCTTGTCCAACGTCGTGCTGGGCTGGCCATTGATCGGTGCGGTGGCGCACACCGCCGGCGCAGCCGCGTGGGTGACGCTGCTGACGCTGCTGATCACCCGGGCACTTCGGGCGCCGGCCTCGCCGGCTCCGTAAAATGCGCGATTCCCCATGACGACCGACACCATCCTCCCCGTCGCCGCCGACAGCACCTCGCTGCCGTCGCGCGCACGCCAGTTCTACGCGCTGACCAAGCCGCGCGTGGTGCAGCTGATCGTCTTCTGTGCCGTGATCGGCATGCTGATGGCCACGCCCGGCCTGCCCGACCTGAAGGTCGCGATCGCCGCGACAGCAGGCATCTGGCTGGTGGCCGCGGCCGCGGCCGCGTTCAACTGCCTGGTCGAGCAGCACATCGACGCACGCATGGCGCGCACCGCGTGGCGGCCGACGGCGCGCGGTCAACTGACCAACACGCAGACGCTCACGTTCTCGGCGCTGCTGTGCGTGGCGGGCAGCGCGCTGCTGTACTTCGCCGTCAACCCGCTGACCATGTGGCTGACCTTCGCCACCTTCGTCGGCTATGCCATCGTCTACACCGTGCTGCTGAAGCCGATGACGCCGCAGAACATCGTGATCGGCGGCGCCTCGGGCGCGATGCCGCCGGTGCTGGGCTGGGCCGCGATCCGCGGCGACGTGGGCGCCGAGGCGATGATCATGTGCCTGATCATCTTCCTCTGGACGCCGCCGCACTTCTGGGCGCTCGCGCTGTACCGTGCCGAGGACTACCGCAAGAGCGGCCTGCCGATGCTGCCGATCACGCACGGCGCCGAGTTCACGCGACTGCACGTGTTCCTGTACACGCTGGTGCTGTTCGCCGGCACGCTGCTGCCTTTCGTGCAGGGCATGAGCGGGCTGGTCTACCTGGTCGCGGCGGTGCTGCTCAACGCCGTGTTCGTCGGCTATGCGTGGAAACTCTGGCGCAGCTATTCGGATCAACTGGCACGCAAGACCTTTCGCTATTCCATCGTCTACCTGTCGGCGTTGTTCGCGGCGCTGCTGGTCGACCACTACCTGAGGGCGTGGCTGTGAAGACTGCTCGTCATACCGTTGTTCTCGTGGCTGCGCTGTGCCTGGCGCTGGCCGGCTGCGACAAGCTGGGCTTGACTCCCAATGCACCCAAGGCGGCGTACCGCGGGGCCGACATCACCGGCGCCGAATACGCCCGCACGCTGTCGCTGCCCGACGCCAACGGCCAGCCGCGCACGCTGGCCGACTTCAAGGGCAAGGTCACCGTGGTGTTCTTCGGCTACACCCAGTGCCCTGACGTGTGCCCGACGACGATGGCCGAACTCGCGCAGGTGAAGAAGTCGCTGGGCGCCGACGGCGACAAGCTGCAAGGCGTGTTCGTCACCATCGACCCCGAGCGCGACACGCCGGAGATCCTGAAGTCCTACATGGCGAGTTTCGATCCGAGCTTTGTCGCGCTGCGCGGCACGCTGGAGCAGACGCAGGCCGCGGCCAAGGAGTTCAAGGTCTTCTATGCGAAGGTTCCGGGCAAGGTCGACGGCAGCTACACGATGGACCACACCGCGGGCGCGTTCATCCTCGACGGCCAGGGCCATGTGCGGCTGTTCGAGCGCTATGGCGGTGGGGCCGATGCGCTGACGGCCGACGTGAAGGCCTTGCTGGCCGACGGCTGAGCGCTGGCCGGCGCGGCAGCAAAGAAAAACGGCCCCGCAGGGCCGTTCTTTGTCGAAGCTCAGGCGTTCGTTCAGGCCGTCTCGGCCAGCGCCTTGCGCATCTTCTTCATCGCCGCCACCTCGATCTGGCGGATCCGCTCGGCGCTGACGCCGTACTCGTCGGCCAGTTCGTGCAGCGTCATGCCGCCCGAGCTGTCGTCGTTGACCTTCAACCAGCGCTCCTCGACGATGCGGCGGCTGCGTGCGTCCAGCGCGTCCAGCGCCAGCGCGATGCCGTCGCCAGCCAGCCAGTCGCGGTTGCGCGCTTCGAGCACGCGCGTCGGCTCGCTCGCCTCGTCGGCGAGGTAGGCGATCGGTGCGAAGCTTTCTTCGCTGTCGTCGTTCTGCGGTTCGAGCGCGACATCTCCGCCCGACAGGCGGGTTTCCATCTCGAGCACTTCCTCGCGCTTGACATTCAGCGTCTTCGCGAGCGTGTCGACCTCGCTCTGCGTGAGCGTGTTGCGGTGCGTGTCGACGTCATCGGCGTCGTCCTTCAGGCTTTGCTTCATCGAGCGCAGGTTGAAGAACAGCTTGCGCTGGGCCTTGGTCGTCGCGACCTTGACCATGCGCCAGTTCTTCAGGATGTACTCGTGGATTTCGGCCTTGATCCAGTGCATCGCATAGCTGACCAGGCGCACGCCCTGGTCCGGGTCGAAGCGCTTCACGGCCTTCATCAGGCCGATGTTGCCTTCCTGGATCAGGTCGCCGTGCGGCAGGCCGTAGCCGAGGTATTTGCGCGAGATCGACACGACCAGGCGCAGGTGCGACAGCACCAGTTTGCCGGCGGCGTCGAGGTCGCCCGTGGCGCGCAGGCGGGTGGCGTAAGCGACTTCTTCCTCGTGGGTGAGGAGCGGAACGCGGTTCGCGGCCGAAATATAAGCATCCAGGTTGCCGAGCGACGGCACCAGCGCCCACGGATCGCGGACGGCCAAAGCAGCAGTGGAATTGGTGTTCATGGAGAGATCAGACATGCCGAGCCCCTTTCAGTTCCGCAAATATTAGCACTCGATAGGCCGGAGTGCTGATCGTGAGTCCCTATCGCGGCCATTCGCCTTGCCAACTGCGCACGAATCGGGGTGATGTCGGTCAGCTGAACTGGGTTTCCATCCGCTCGAGCTGGTCGTCGAGCACGGCCAGAAGTTCGGACACACTCACCGGCTTGGTCAGGTAATGCGCGGCCCCGGCCTCAAAGGCCGCGTCGATCTGCTGCGCCAGCGCGTCCGCCGAAACCACGACGATGGGGATGCCGCTGGTGTGTTCGTCCGCCTTCAGGTGGCGCAGCAAGTCCATGCCGGAGATGTCTGGGAGGTGCATGTCGAGCAGGATCAGGTCAGGGCGCCGCGCGCGGATCGCTGCCAGACCGTCCAGCCCGGTGATCGACACCTGCATCTCGACCTGGGGTCGTTGCGCCAGGATGCCGCGCATCACCTCGACGTTGGTCTCGTTGTCTTCGACGTAGTACACCACCCGGCGGTGGTACTCGGCCTGCAACGGCGCGAGCGCGTCGAGGTCGGAGCGCACGGTGTCGGGATCGTCCGAGCATGGCAGGGTCAGCATGAACGACGAGCCTTGCCCGGCGATGCTGCGCGCACGCAGCGAGCCCCCCATCAGCTCGGCCAGACGCTGGCTGATCACCAGCCCGATGCCCGTGCCCTGCTGCGCCGAGCGCTCGCGGCCGAGCCGGTTGAAGGGCTGGAAGAGTTCGCCCAGCTGGCTGGGTGTCATGCCCATGCCGGTGTCGGTGACGGCGATCTCGACCGTGTCGGGCGTCGACAGGCGGCAGCCGATGTGCACGCGCCCGCCGTCGGCGTTGTATTTGACGGCGTTGCTCAGCAGGTTGGTGAGGATCTGCTTCACACGGGTGGCGTCGCCGAGCACGGTGGCCGTGCCGGGGCCGAATTCCTGCGTGATCTTGATCCCGCGCTGCTGCGCCTCGGTGGCCAGCATGCCGGTGGCGGCGCCCAGCAGTTCGGCCAGGTGCAGGGTTTCGATCTGCAGCCGCAGGTTGCCCGATTCGATGCGCGACAGATCGAGCACGTCGTTGATCATCTCGAGCAGATGCCAGCCGGCCTGCTGAATCTGCGTCACCCAGGGCTGCTGCTCGGGCTTCAGCGGATGGCGCGTGTCGAGCTCCAGCAGCTGGGCAAACCCCAGCATCGCGTTCAGCGGGGTGCGCAGCTCATGGCTCATGCGCGACAGGAAGTCGCTCTTGGCGCGGTTCGAGGCCTCGGCCGCCTCGCGTGCGCGCTCGGCTTCCTCCAGTCTCAGGTGTTCGGTGATGTCTTCGACGACGCCGACGATGCTGCGCGGCTTGCCGTCGGCAAAGCGCAGCAGCGAGACGGTGGCGCGCACCCACACCGTGGCGCCGTTCTTCGCGATGTAGCGCTTGTTGCGCTGGAACATGGGCATGTCGCCACGCACCAGCTGGCCCATCAGCTCGGTGTCTTGCCGCAGGTCGTCCGGGTGGGTGTAGTCGGACGGGCTCAGCGACAGCAACTCCTGGTCGCTGTAGCCGGTCAGCTCGCAAAAGCGGGGATTCGTCTGCTTGACGTTGCCGCGCAGGTCCGAATAGATCACCCCGATCGGCACGTTGTTCAGGATGTTGCGAAAGCGCTGTTCGCTTTCGCGCAGCGCCGCCTCGGCCATTTCGCGCTCGAGCACCTCGGCCTGCAGCGCGGCGGTGCGTTCGTGCACCGCGATTTCGATGCGACGCGTGCGGCCGGTCACGGTGAGCAGGAAGCCACCCAGCATCGCGGTCGACAACAACCCGACCAGTGCGAACAGCCAGACGTCCGCGCCTTCGACCCGCGGCAGCGCGCTGCGCCGGGCCGATACCCGCACTTCCCATTGCCGGTCGGCGTACTGCAACACGTGCGTGCGTGACAAGGTGCCGGGGCCGGGGCCCGCTTCGCAGCCGGGCGGCCCCGCAAGGCGCGCGACGGGCGAGCCCGGCGTCGTGTCGACCAGGCACAGCTTCAGATGCGCCGGCAGGCGCGAGGTCAGCGCCTGCAGCTGGTCGTCCATGCGCAGCGTCACCGAGACCACGCCGCGCAGCGCATCGACCCGCTGGGCTTCGGTGGGCACGCGCGGCTCATACAGCGCCTGGTACACCACGATGCCGACCTGCTGCTCGTTCGCCGGCTGCTGCGTCAGGCGAAAGCCCGCGGTGGCCGCGGGCCGGGCGCTGCGGCGGGTCACCTCGATGGCGGCGCGCGTGGCCGGAATCGACAGCACGTTCACGCCCAGCGCACCCGCGTTGCCGACCAGCGGCTCGATGTAGTGGATGGCCATCACCTCGTCGGTGCGCGTGTTGCCCGCGTCGGCGCGATCGAACACTGCATAGTGCTCCTGGCCCTCGGCCCGGACCCGCGCTTCGAATGCCGGCACCGCGTCGCGCCGCACACGTTCGGTCCACGCCATCGCCTGCAAGCCGCCGGGCTTGAGCCAGGCCCGCGTGGCCAGGCGCATCTCTTCCGACGTGACGTCCTCCGAGGCCAGGAAGACGCCGTGCAGCGCTTCCAGCGCGGCCAGCGGCTCGCGCAGTTGCGAGGCCAGCGCGAGCGACGCGTTGCTCGCGTCGTGGTCGAACGCGCTTCGCAGGCGTTCGGCGTTCCAGTGCACCACCTGGCGGATGCCCAGGGCCAGCAGCACGGTGACCAGCGTGAGCGTCAGCCCCACGCTGCGCAGGCGCGGAGCCCACGCATTGCGCGGCTGGCCGATCAGGGTCAGGGCGATGGGCGCTGCGATCACCACGCCGAGCAGGTCGCCGATCCACCAGGTGGCCAGGCTCTGGACCAGGTCACCGGGTCTCAGCGAGTAGGCCCACCACATGCCCAGGTTGCCGATGCTGGTGCCGACCAGGCACGAGATCATGCCGAGGACCAGGAACACCAAGACGTCGCGCGGCTCCGACAGCGTGAGCGGCTGCTGCACGTGGCGCTTCACCAATGCCGCGCCGACGAAGGCCTGCAGCGCGGAGCCACCGGCCATCAGCAGCGGCAGTGGCAGCATCGTCAACTGCAGTGGTCCACGCTGCAAGGGCACCGAGAGGTTGACGCAGAACGCCGCCAGTGCCACCGCCGGCAGCATGCGCCAGCCGAAGACCAGCACACTGGCGATCGCCACGCCCGCCGCCGGGTAGAGCGGCGACGCGTAGCCCGGCGGGATGGCCAACGGCCGCGCTGCCAGCCCCGCCAGCAGGTAGCAGACGAAGGTCAGCGCGAAAGCTGCGGCCCAGTGCAGCGTGTCTTCGGAAGTGGGGTTCTTGGCCAAACGCGCAGCAGGTCGTGGTGAGGTCAGAGTCCGGCGATCCGGGCCGTCAAAGACCTGGATTCTGCGCGGCCCGCGGCGCGATTTGCGGTGCCCGGCGAAGATTTCGTCGAAACATGCGCGCTGCTCCGCGCCAGGCTAGACGTTGAACAGGAAGTTCAGCACGTCGCCGTCCTTCACCACGTATTCCTTGCCTTCGGCGCGCATCTTGCCGGCATCCTTCGCACCCTGCTCGCCCTTGAAGGCGATGAAGTCCTCGAATGCGATGGTCTGGGCGCGGATGAAGCCGCGCTCGAAATCGGTGTGGATCACGCCCGCAGCCTGCGGCGCGGTGTCGCCGACATGGATGGTCCAGGCCCGCACTTCCTTCACCCCCGCGGTGAAATAGGTCTGCAGGCCCAGCAGCTTGAAGGCCGCGCGGATCAGCCGGTTCAGGCCCGGCTCGGTCTGCCCCATCTCCTGCAGGAACATCAGCTTGTCCTCGTCGGCCATCTCCGACAACTCGGCTTCGGTCTTGGCGCAGATCGCCACCACCGGCGCCTTCTGGCCCTCGGCGTAGGCGCGCAGCTTGTCGAGATACGGGTTGTTCTCGAAGCCGCTCTCGTCGACGTTGCCGACGAACATCGCGGGCTTCGCGGTGATCAGGCACAGCGGCTTGACCAGCACGAGCTCTTCCTTGCTGAACGGGATCGCGCGCACCGGCTTGCCCTGGTCCAGCGAGGCCATGCACTTCGTCAGCACGTCGACGATCTTCTGGGCTTCCTTGTCGCCGGAACGCGCGACCTTGTTGTA
>Ga0307509_10009554_pt1 | contig 12088 bp, 14 predicted proteins | sample 10_EM_MG_FD_202245 | JGI IMG/M metagenome (GOLD analysis project Ga0307509, IMG submission 202245) | Populus trichocarpa ectomycorrhiza microbial communities from riparian zone in the Pacific Northwest, United States - 10_EM | ecosystem: Host-associated > Plants > Roots > Unclassified | place... | reverse complement strand
TATCACATCAAGGTTCAAGGTCCGAAGGTTCTGTCACGTGACCCTCGAGAAGCGCTTACGCCGTTATTGATCCTTGCTCCTGATCAGAGATCTCCACTACACATATAGGTTATGTAAATATTATCTCTACCATTTCTGATTGACCGGTAAGGACCGTAAGGCTCCCAATGCGTCGTCCTTTGTCGTTAACCTACTTCCTATCTCTTCCTGTGTTTTTACCTCTAACATAAATATCTCGCAATAGCCGATCGGAAGAAAGATGTGGAGGGAAATTGCATCAAACCTCGTCAGCCCCTGAGCAGTGGACTGTGAGTGCGAATTTTCATTTCCATAGTTGCGCAGACCGTTGTGAATAGGCCTGCGAAAAGAACTAACGTGAAGGGAACACTCCTCGATGTGTCTAAACACCCGAAACTTCGAAGTCGGTATAGAATGTACTATTTCGTGGTAAAGAATCGGCTTGTAATTTTTTTGTTTCCTGCCCTAGTTAAAACCCGTCTTGTTGACCTTCGGGGTTATCGAAAACTGGGTTTCCGGTTTCGGCGCAAGAACAAATCCTCGCGGAGCATACACCGTGGATTTTAGGAGAATGGATGCAAGTCGTATCGCGCGTAACCTAGCAAGGGATCTTATCGATGATCGTCACTTTCAAGTACCAATTCCGAGGGTGAATTCCGATGCGCTCAATCAATTACTATGAAATCACGCGGAGACGGACCCTAACTAGCAAATATCTTATAAAGGGCAACTCGACGCTGCTCAAGAGCCCCAAGGTCTTGCCCTTGCTAACTCTTTTATCCCCGTGAAAATGCCAAAACCTACTCAAGATTCTTACGTACAGAGTTATCGCGAGTTCTTCGTCCAGTTTGCACCTGGAGAAAACCGATCCTCTCTCAAGAGCCTCAAAGTGCGGTTCATGTCATTCTTTTCTTTGATGCGATTGAGTAACTAAATTTCCAAAGGGGTTTAAGGCCGGAGAAACCATGGCTGTGCTCAAAGGGGTGACAAAAGCCCAGAAGGCGTACACCAGCGTCCAATGTGGTCGAGGTCCCGAGGACCACATTGAACTCAACAGCGATCTGGTATACAGTGAGTATCGGAGATTTTTGAGGTGGAATCTACCTGACGAGACCTTCCAGTCAACCATTCGTGCGAGCCCAACGTCGCGTTTGACCTTTCCTCTCCCGACAGAGCCAAATGGCATGTGCGGGCATTAAAAATCATTCAACCGGGAGACACCTGTTCGCACCTTCCATCATCGTAAATCTCCAAGCTTCCTCATGATTGTTCAACAGTGAATTTCTTCTACCCCGGGACCGAATGGGATATGGACCAGCCTTTTAAATGCGAGTGCGGAACGCCGGTATATTTAGTTTTGCCTTGGCTCGTTCGGCCGATCCGGACACAGTCGGACTGATTTTCACTTGACAGTCTTGCCTTGGCACAATCCAGGGAGCAAAATATCTGCCTAAGAGAGAGTTACTTGCACGCGGTTTTACCTCGCCATGGATTTTAGAATCCGTGGCCGAAAGGGATAGCAAAAGCGGCTCTAAGCCGGTATGTCTATTATTGCTGCACAACTAAAAGAAGAAACCCATGAGACGATCAAAAACAGTACAGTGGTCATAACTTAAGGTCGTAAATATAGAAGTCGAGAAGCCATCACCAGTCATCGCCATCAAATCGCTCGAGGACAGTATTCGCATCTTCCACGTCCTTTTGGGCCTTTTTCCGCATGTAGAATATTGGGCAATCTTTACTCGTACATAGAACGTCCTGGGAGTATGTTAACACATAGAATAGCTAGATAAGCCAAATTCAAGTACCTGATGAAGAGAACCCTGGCATCGTTGGCACTGTGTCCACAATCGCGAAAATCGAACTTGAAGGTCAGATGTCGAGGTTACCTGCTTCTGATAGAGCTCTTGCATGCGAGGTTTGCAATTCTTGCACAAAGCTCCATCTATCGAAGAATAAATGAGCGACTGGGATAGCGGGGAATGGTAAACTATCGCACTTGTTTCCTTCCCTCGTAGAGGAGTTTTGCATCCAAGGCAAGTTACCGTCTTCACAGCGAATTTCATGAGGCCCCCCGCTGTTGGAGTAGCAATTTGAATTGTCCGTGTATGGTCACCGGATACTTCGAGAGAATCAGCTTAACAGCAGAAAGATAGACCGATGTGAAAACTAACACAAAGAGCTGGCTTTCTCTCCCAAGATAGGTTCGAAAATCCGCAGAAGGGGTTTGGATAGCTGATTCTCCAGATAATACTTGGTGTCAATTGGGATGTTGTTCTCTAGAACATATAAAGGATCTTCGGATTTCTCGTACGCTGCCGCGCCTTTGATTCCCTTGATAATAACATAGGCGACGCGGTCGCCAAGTGCAGGTGCAGAACCTAAAAGGAAGCTTAAATGAGAGGGTGTTACATAACAGATCAAATCATATACCTGCGTCGCGTTGTTTCATTCTCTCAGCCAGCTCCACATGCGCCTGTTTCCCAGCATAATCTAGACCGAAGCATATCAAAAAATGAAAGGATTGAGGAAGAGAAGCAAAGAAAGAACACACCAACTTTAGCAAGCGCCTTGGTAATCACCAGCTGCGACATATCGACTTTATTCTGCAGAAGATCTGAGATAATTCGCTTGGTGTATCTAGTAGATCCGGTACATTAGAGGAAGTTCCCTAGTGCATGAATTGGGGCAACCTACTCCTCAGCACCACTGACATCGCGATCGATAAGCATTTTGTGCAGACATGTCTGGATGACGGTTGAAACTAGTCGACAATTATCTCGGCGAACAGTCTGAAAGGTGGCATTCGTAAGTTACAATCTGACAAACAGATGAATTGCGCCAACCTCGATACCCTTCGCGTCCATCTTGTCGTATTTACTTGTCTTAGTCCAGTACAGTCCAGCATATCTTTTTTTACTGATCAGCAGATACGGATAGTAAACCTTTTCAAACTCTAGATTGATAGGTTTGATGAATTGAGCCGTGACAAAACTGGCTGCTTCTCTGCCTAAAGCGAAGGCTCATTAATTACATAGACGAAGATTGATGTGGAAACATACCCAAGTCCATGACTCTGGCCAGATCGGTGGGTCCAAACCTCACCATGACGGAGTCGGTGTCACCGTAGATAATTTCAGCGTCATGAGAATGTCCATTCGTAATAGAATATTCGGATTCCACTGCCTGAAGGAATCTGTTCAGAAATCAACTAACATGCGGTAGCTTTGAATGCACCAACATGCTTTGTTTTCTCGATCATTTGGCGCCCATATGCTGTCACACTCGATGAAATAGCTAAACATGGGAGCTTGCCGATTGTTGCACCAGTGAAACCGTACACCGAATTCGCGCTAATCTGTTCATAACATCAGCGGTATGGAAGAGATTCGTTGTCTTTCGCTTACCTTGAGCGCTAACTGCCGGCCATCCAGAACAGCCTTCTTGAAAGGATCCGTTTCTTTCTTCAGATCCGCCTTTGCCTTCTTGCGGGCAGAAATCAAGTCTTCCAAAATAGTCGGAAGTAACCCTTTCCGTTTTTTTGAAGTAACGAAGAGATCTATAAATTGTTTGGGTTGTCTGAATTTGGAATTCCTAAGAGATCAATGGAGGACAGACCATTGTTGGGAGTTTGAATATAATCTTGATCTTTCACCAGTGCGAGGCGGTCGATGGTTGGCTTCTCAACAAGAGTGGTGTAGCAAAGGTTATGGGCCATCATAATGGAAGGATATAGAGAGCTAAAGTCCAGGGTAGCAATAGGCACATCGTAATAGCCTTTCTTGGGTTCGATGACAGTGGCCCCCTCGTACTGTTCGTCTGTGCCTGGAATCCGTCACTATTAATGACATTGAAAAGAGGTTTAACACGTATTCACATACCCTCTCCCTTGCCAGCAGGTACAAGATAGTTTTCTTCGTTTGCTTTGCGATACAGTTGGGACATAACTTTGATCGATTGTCCTCGAGAGAGCAGATAGTTGAAGGGCACGCCAGTGACACGAGACATCTCGATATAATTCACGAAGCACATCAGCTTGTCCAGTAGCCGCTGGGGAAGATATGCATCCTGGGCACATAGGTCAGAAATAATCTGGGAGGGAAATCCAAGAAACCTGCTTTCAAACAATAGACTGCTAACCGTCGTCTCGATTCTGGGGTACCATTTTGCAGCTCCGTAATGACGGAGTGATGTACATCTTCTTTTTGTTCCCCAAGAAATTCAGCGCAAACTGAATTCAATGTATAACTGCGCAGCTTGTGCTCTCTTTGCATAAACTGTAAGACATCCAGCTGGAGTCGTCCATTAAGAGGGGTATCTTTTGAGTCACGCTGGCCATACGCTTTCGAAGAAAAATGTGTGCTTTTCGTCTCAGTTTTCGAGGCTACAAAGAAGAGAAATGTGGTGAAAAAGTGTAGGTAGTAAGGTCTCCTAGACGTCCTTACATTTCATCCTTCCAAGGTAAGGAAACTTGAGAGCTTTGAGAGCCTTGGCCCGATCCATGAGGTAGGGGAAATCGAAACCCGCGATATTATACCCAATTACAACGTCTGGGTCAACCTTTTCAACAAATTCCCTCCAGGCGTGGAGCATATCTACTTCATCGGTGAAAGAGAGCACTTGTGAGCCAACAATGTGAGAACAGGTATTTAGTGTGAAAACGTTGCGGATAAATGGATTCTGTTCGCCTGTGACGAAGTCAAAAAACAAGAGACAGATTGAGTTTGTAAGAGTTAACCTTGTCTTGTGACCATGTTGGCTATTTGGATAACAGGGTCCATAGACGCCTCCGGGAAGATACCCTTGCGTCCCGCGCACTCAATATCGAAACTTAAGATGCGTAAAGGTGCAATCTTTGACCAATTGCCTTCAGGGGCATGTGAAATAAAAGCATCATATCTATGACAGGCTGTTATCTCTTGTTCGACGGCAAAGGCCTTAGATGCTCACCGAACGTCGATTTCCAACTGGCATGTGGATCGTTTGCTCGATGATGGAATGATTTTGTATTTCCCAGCAGGGACTTCAATCCAATTCATGCCAACGACCTGAAGGAATAAAATAAGGCATATTCAGTTAATTTCAAAAAGCAATCCACCTTTGAATCGATCATAAATCGCAAGGTAAATACGATATTGCTCTCGAAAGTAGGAGTGATTCCATCAAACAACCCCCGAAACTCACACTCTCCTCTGTCAAAAAGACGTATTGAAACAATTACTATCAGCCTGTGGGTACAGCAATAATTAACACGAAGAACTTATCTCTAACTTTTGGCACACTTTTTGGATCCGTCAGAGTTATTTTCAGAAATGGAATCCAATCATCTCCATGATAACCCCACAAATTCTTCTTGGAAACTTGTTCAACCTTGATAACTGGGTTGCCTTCATCCAGGTGGTTCTGTAGGGACAAGACTAAGCGGGGTTGATATACAAAGGGTGTGGAAACTAACATTCAGATAATCACGGAAAGGACTGATATCGTCTGTTGTGAAGCCACGAGGAACTCCAACATAGAAATAAGGTTGAAAATCGGTGATATTCGCCAGTACACTATGCCCATCCTAATTTTGAAGGAATTTAGTCACAATGCAGTTGAGGGGCACATCATAACTACCTCGGTGACGCCAAACATCCTCAGAATAATTTTTCCATTGGAATCAGAGGCGGTTTCTATGTCAATCTGCTGGAAAACTAGAGGACATTTTAAATTCGTCTTGTCCAAAAACAGTGGCACGGTCGCACTTATTTTGTCCCGCTTTGCGTTCAGAGGAAGCAGAGTAGGCCTTGCCCAGCTATCCGCGCCACCTTCGGCGCCTGGGTGATACAAATGAGGATTATAGGAGAGAGGAGATATAGAGAGACGCACCAGCACTTCCCTGAATGCCCTCTTCCCTCAATCGTTCAAGCACCTCCGTGAAAGAAGGTTGTTGCATAACCGGTTGCGATCCGAACGACGGGGCTGGTCCTATTTTCCGCTTCTTAGTCGGTTGTGAATGTATCTCGATTTCAGTCCTGGTGTCGCGTCAAATTATGAGATTGGACGCGTAATATTCAAGAGAAACGTACCCTGTCCGTGTAAGTGGCTTATTCTCCTTGGTTGTATCTGGAAGGGCAGACATCGCATTGAACCAAAGTCTAACTGACTAGTCGGAGGTCTTGATGTTGAGGTTGCTGAGTTCTGCTCCGGTGACGAAATTATGTACATTGATCGTGTCACGGTAAACGCACGCGATGTTTTGCCTTCTTTGTTCTGATTCTAAGAACTGGTAGAATTTATGTACTCCCCAAGATACTCCCTTGAGCTCTAGGAGGTAGTTGAGAAGTTTAGTAATTCATATGAACCGGCCATTTAGATACCAATGCTATGTTTTTTACAATTTCCATCCGAATTCTACATAGTATAAACAAGGTTCAAGGATGGGAACACATCGATCTAATCCCTAAGGAAAAGCTCCTGAAGAACCCTTATCGTATCAGCAGGACTTTTCACGCTGTGACCAATGGTTCGAGGATCGGAAAAAATTTCGTAGTCATTTCCACCCTGTCGAGAAATTAGTTCCTGTGTGCCAGGTAAATAGTTCAGGAGATGACCTTATAGGTTTTGTCGCCAAAGAAGTGGATTTCCTCAAACTGTTCGTCCTCTACCCTGCCTAGAGAAAAGGTCTTATCCCAGCCATTTGGGAAGACATCGAACGAGATTTGACCCCCGATGGAATATGTCAGGGGATAGTCAGGAAACTTGTCTTTCAGAGCTTGAACCATTGTGGCTCGCCACCCGTTTTTCTGTGAGAAACTATCAGAAGTCGGCAGAAAATGTTCGGAGGGATAATTACTAAGTCAAGAGTCTCGAAATCAATTCTCTCTTGGATACTAGAATAATCATCTGTAAATTGATCCGCATGCGGGACAGTGTGGATTAATATACCTTGCATTGCGACCAATTGGACTGATGTTCACCATTCCATTGCGGTATTCCACGAATGTGCCCCTAGTAAAAATCCAATGAGTCATAAATTAATGAAGTCAAAAGAAGTCATCGTGCACCGTTTAATTGGTATGTCCATGTCAGCAATGTAATGAAGTGCGAAGTTGACCAACAACTTGTAGCGATCTTCACCCAGGAAGCCGATGAAAGACTGCGATGGCAGTTCTTTTCCAAGTTTGTACGCGGTCAGACCATTCTCCGCAAAACTGTAATCGAAGTCGTGAACGACTGACAAACCAGCAGTAGAGGTTAGTGCTAATCTGCTAATCTGAAGAGATAGAGCATCCGTACAGTCCTCGGTACCGATCTGAAGTTGCTCCCGAATCTTCTTCAAATCAGATCCCCCAACAAATCCGATGACCAACTTTTTGCGAAGAGCACGCAAGGTCTCGATCATTTCTTGAGATACAGCCTAAGAGCTTATGAGTGTCCAAGTGTACGCGACGAGATGGCAGAGCTGGCATGCCTGGCGAGCAGGTGTTAATGTCCCATCCACATCGAATAGGCAAAGTTTCTTCAAAGGCCGGTCGGCGAAAGATGCGGAGACCATGATCTGAAGGTGATGGATTGCCAAGATGGAGTCAAGTCGCTGCGTGTCGGCAATCTCCGGTACGCGAGTCAACGCGGTTTTATCGACGCGTCGGAGCCGCATCACCTGTTAGCACTTACTTACTTATAGCTCAGACTCGAAACGTACATGCGGACATGCAAACTTCACAATACCACATATTTTCCCTGCCTCCAGAACTCCTGGAATCGTTGACACCTCGAAACCTCGTAAATCGGGCACCTTCACGTAAATCTACGCCAGAACCTGTTGCATCTGTGTCAAAGTCAGGTCCACGAGCATGCAATATCTGCCAGGGGGTTATATTTCTTGACCTCAACGAACAACGGGTTCACTTCAGGTCCGATTGGCATCGGTACAATGTCAAGACACGGCTGAACGGGGGACAAACTGTAACAGAATCCAACTTCTCCAATCTTATCGATGGTACGTTCGCCGGCCCATCTCGTGATCCGCCTTTTTCAACATTGTATTATATGTTTTCAGGGCTTGAGGATTCGTTGTCTGGCTCGGAATCATCAGACGACGACGACGACTCGGACGCAGTAAACATCCTTTTAAATAGGACAAAAAGGTTGACCTCCAGGTCTCCATCTCCAAACCGCATAAATTCACCGCGGACTGCACTCTCATGGTTTCATTCTCCTCCTTCGACACAAATTGGGATATATAGATCAATCTTGCCTCTCCACACAGAAACAGATGCATACCTAAAGGAACTACGAATGATGCAGTCTCCTGTACCCGATGGTCGGAGATGGGCGATGTTCATGATTGCTGGAGGCCATTTCGCCGGAGCAGTCGTTAGAGTTGGTAGATTGGATGATGAAGACGTGACTAATGAGAAGGGAAGGCAAAACAAACCCAAAAGGCCCAAACCAGATACTGAGGTGCTCCGACACAAAACCTTTCATCGCTATACAAGTAAATCTTAATTTTTGTACTCGTTTGTCGCTTAACCACCTTCTTAGCTCGAAGAAAACAGGGTGGATCTCAATCCGCCAATGATAATGCAAAAGGTCCGGCAAAGAGTGCTGGTGCTCAACTTCGACGTTATGGTGAGCAAGCATTGCGTGATGTATGTCCCTGCTTGCTGTGAAACTCTCGCCCATGCCTACTAATTTTAAAGGACATCCGCGGTTTGCTGGAAGAGTGGACGGAAGATATTGCGGGTTGCGAGCGGATATGGATGCGTGCGAACATATCTAATCGCAAGATCTTCTACGACTATGACGCTGCGCCTTTCAGCAAGAATGACGAACGTTTGCGGACCTTCCCATTTCCGACACGTCGTCCTGTGAGTCTTTCCAACATTCTGATTGCTCCAATTTCTGAGAAATTGGGTAGACACAATCCGAATTGTTGCGGTGTCTTGCCGAACTTGTCCGCCCAAAAATTTCCCGCTTTACAGAAGAAGAATTACGTGCTCAAGATGAGGCCTATCTTGCTTCATTGCCAAAGCCAAAACCAGCACCAGCAACCGAATACGGGAAGGAAAAGCCCAAGCAGCCAAAACTCTCCAAAGAGGAAGAACTTCTTCGGGAGAAATGGACCCGCCTTCTCGAAATGGTCATCAAGGGCCGACTGGAGGCCTTGAAAGGATTCCTGGAGAAAGAGGGTCCAAGCCTTGGAGGCGTGGATGCACAAATACCTGATTGGGCTGGAGAGAAGCGGGCGTCAATTATGCAGTTGGCGGTCGAGAATGGTCACGAAGAAATGGTTCGCTGGTTGCTGGAGAGTCGCGCAGATCCCACCATCCCCGTACCTGCGCCAAAGGTAGGTGATGCAGACGAAGACGAAAGCCACAAATCGGACGCATCGGAGTCCGGATATTTGCCATCACTGAACTCCCGGCGGACTGCATACGACTTGGCTCGTAGCAAGCCCATGCGAGACATTTTCAGACGTTGCGCGGCTGCTCATCCTACCTGGTGGGATTGGCTTGGTGCTGCCCGTGTTCCGAGCGTCTTGAGTCAGGAAATGGAAGAGGGACGCGAGGAGAAGAAGAAAATCCGGCGTAAAGGTTTGAAGGACCGGGTGAAAGAGCGTGAGGCCAAGGAGAAGGATCGTCCCAAAACCCCTCCTGTCGAGGTTATAAGCGAAATAAAGGAGATTCCGTCAAACGCGAAATCCAACAGACTCGGCGGAGCTTCTGGTGGTACTGAAGGTGTCGCGGGGTTGACGCCAGAGATGAGAGCTAAGGTTGAACGAGAACGGAGGGCACGCGCAGCCGAGGCTCGGCTAAAATCCTTTGGAAGCTCTTGATGATCTTGGGTATCACCCATCTAAGTTACATACATAATAGACAGTTTTATAGACGTTTTCTGTGCCTTCTACATAAATTTCCTAAACTGGGGATTTTCAACATCGATCATTTCCGTCACATTTCTGCGTCTCTTTTCTCCCCACTAGCCTGGGATTCGTGCTCAAATTCCCGGACCCACAACTCCACATTTCCATAGCAATAAAAGTCACTCCTTAGGGGATTCCGACTTTTTCTGTTGCCCAAAATTAGATTCTTGGCACATTCTCCTTGACCCACTGCAATTGTGTGGCACATCATCAGATTGCAGAGTATGCTATGCATACATCAGTTGTCACGCTACGGCCAAGCAACATTCTTGAAATTGCAAAAGATGTGGTGAGACCCAGTGGCTGGAACTGTGAATGGAATGTTTCATCTCCTCAAAAACCATTACCATGCAAAATTACTCTTTCAAGCTGGGATGGTTACATGAAGGTCTGTATCTCACTACTTTTCTGCTCATATTCTTCAATTGCCTATTTTTTCTCCTCTTTTTCTCATGAGGAATATTTATGGCATTAATGTTGGGCAGCATTTATTAGACATTATTTGTGAGGCACTTCCCTCATGACATGTACTACTTATATTGCCCTACAACACTTTTCTTAACCTTCATGTCACTAAGGATTTAGCTTAACCCCTTTTCTTAGCATCTTCTCCAGCACTCTCAACAGCAAAGCAGGGTATGTGTCATTGATCACTCAGCTCTGGTCAACATTATTCACTCTCTTGGTGTTTTAGGGCACCACATTTTCATGCTGTTTGCCCCGGTGCAACATTCCTGCTGGTTTAACTATCAATTCTTACAATGACTTGGTTGTCCACATTCAACATTCACATCTGAATCGGGTTCATCTCTACTGTCCAGTCAAGAGTATGTTCTACTATGGCTTTGGATATGTATTAAAACTCAACCTCCTCTTTCAGACTGTGCTTCACCCAATGTTTCACGTCCAGCATTGTTGGAAGGGCATTTTGTTGACTCTCATCCTGAGCTTGTCAACCAGACTGTAACTCTGCCTTCAAATATCCTTCTACCTTCATGGCGACCATATTTTCCTCCTTCTGAAGATCCACCTCCTCTTCCAGTAGAAGTTGTCCCTGGGTCAATCTTGGTCCCAAGTGTTGAAGGCACAGGCCCGGGTCAGCTTCGCTCCGGAACCCCTTGTTTTTCGGACCAGAGGAGCGAACTCATGACTCTCGGCTCACCAAAGAAGCGGCCAAGGCTCAACCGCGGTGATAATGAGGGTGCTGTACGCGAAAACACTCTGTTCATCTTTGATGATCTGCCCAGTCAACTTAACACTCAAGGGGATTATATCAGGAATGTCAATGTAGACTGTGTCATTCGGAATCAAGGCCCAAGTCTCGATGTTGCACGACCGCAGCCACCACTGGATCCCAATGTTTTTCTCCACAAAACCCCCAAGATCAGTATTCATTATGCCTCATTCGCCGAAAAAATGGAGCAGGATGAATTAAAGCGCAGCCAGCAAAAAAATGACTCATCAAATGTGGCCAGCCCATCGAGGATCGTTGCCAGGTCCGCGAATTGAGTGGGCAGAGGTTTCGGGGTTTCACATTTTCAGTTGGTTCACCTTATTTACATAGAAACCTGCAATCACTCTCCATCAACGTACATATCCTCTTTCTTACACATATTGCTTTATTATAATACATACATACCTGTTATTGTACACAGATTATACTACTTGTAAGTACTTGGCATAAATGTGGGACTCCAGGCCGAATGTCCCAATCTGGTAACCAAATTTTTTTTGGACTTTCGGAACGGTTCTCACAACTTCTCAGAGAGAAATATCCTTATAAAAATTTATACCAGCTAAGGGGCACAATGCCTGTAGAACGTAGGTCTCGATCCAACGTTCATTTGTATTCATCTCACATTATTTCCCTTTTATGAGGTCTTTCATTGGTGGAGCAAATCGCCCAACTCGAAGAAGCCGCTCCGATAGGTGTGTAATCCTGACAAGTGATCCCGAACGAACCGTTAACTATGCGCTAGACTATGATCCAGAGGATCTGCAATCTCGGGGAGTGGAGGTTGACGAGGAAATGAAATTGGACGAATATGCGACGAGAGAGCACTACATGGAGGTTGGGTGCGTCTTACGTCTTTCAACCCACTGCTCATCTTATACTTTGACAGACCCAGTGCTCTGAAAAACCGCTTGCCAAGTGTTTTG
>Ga0307509_10009552_pt1 | contig 12088 bp, 6 predicted proteins | sample 10_EM_MG_FD_202245 | JGI IMG/M metagenome (GOLD analysis project Ga0307509, IMG submission 202245) | Populus trichocarpa ectomycorrhiza microbial communities from riparian zone in the Pacific Northwest, United States - 10_EM | ecosystem: Host-associated > Plants > Roots > Unclassified | place... | reverse complement strand
CTTATGCAGGCATGGGGCCTCCCCGCGCAGATGCGTGTGCGCCCAAGAACATCTAAGAGCCCATAGAATGTGAGGCAATCGACCTCTAAGTTCTAGGATGACTTAACCGGTGAAGGTAGGGTAACTTTGCCATCTTATGCCTTTAACCGCTCAGGAGGTCCTCCAGACGACCACAGAAGTCGCCTCGGAGGTCCGTGTAACATTCCCATAATTCTCTTGACCTTATGCGAATGTGCTCCCGAAAGGTTACCCTGCCTAGTAGAGTACCTCAAGGCTACTCAACTATTCCCTAGGCCTTATCCTAGGTTTACCAGCTATGTGTATAATATATATGAGACCATACCACCTCTGGATACCACTTGGTATACCATTTGGGCTAAGGTGATAGTGATTGTAGCTACCTATCGTAGGGTCGTTACACAGATGGGGGATTACCAAACTGACTTTATCGCAGTCCTTGAGGAGGGATTCCCTAAAATAGTCCAGTTTGATTTGGCAATCCTGTATGAACCGTTGAGTATGGGTAGAGTCACCTTTGAACTGATCGACACCTAATTTCGCAGGCTTCTTCGGTCGATCCGCTGCCTTCTTACGCTTGTGTTGTTTCCGAAGATACTCAGCAAGCTCATGACACTGCCTATCATACCTTTCCTTCTTTACTTCATTCCAGTGAGACTTGCATCTTCCTAGGAATTTCCGCGGATCGGGAAGAGAGGAGTCAGAATCTCCATCTGACGAGGAGTCGGAATCACACGGGCCTCCACCGCCTCCAGCGTTTCCACCACGAGCAGGAAGAATTCCGCCACTGCCACCAGCATTGCCGCTGGGGCCTCCCATAGGGGAATCATACCCACTCAAACCATCTTCGCCCGGCACGTCTTCGTCCATCCTCTCAGGTAATGGGTTAGACGGTGGGGGAGGAGGTTGTTGGCTAGCGGCACCAGTGTTAACCGCATAGTCTCTTAAAAAGTCGGGCAGTTACTATGCCTTGTGTGCCTCACACTCTCACAGTACCCGCATCGGTTTTCTTTTGACTTTGGCAGAGGAGCCTCGTTCAAAGGTCTCCCCCACAGCTTGATCAATTCAAAGTCACTCTTGAGACATGGAAACCTATGTGTATAGCGAACATCCCTTCCTTCGGCCACAACCCTACAGTCAGGAGAACAAATACCCGTAGGCGCTGGCGCCTGTGACCTTCGGGCCAAACCAGGAGTTCCAACATTACCCGAAGGGTTTGCTGGTGTGGGTCATACTACTGCCGAAGCAAAGGCACCTGGGACTTGTGGAGTGTTGGGTAGAGGGGCTTGCCCAGCTACCGCAAAGGGTTGTTCTCGTTCGATACGTATCACCGGCGTATTTTGTTCTACTGCCAGAGGGGCAGGTACTGTCGATGATCGTGGTAAGGGAGAGGGGGTTGTGTGGACAGCCTCTGGAGGTGGCGGCTGTGGAGAATTCTGTCTCGATGATTTTCCCAACGAAATGGAGCTGGATTTGGAAACCCCGAGCGGACGTGACGATGGCCGGAGGTTTTTGACAGAAGGAGTTGTTCCCCGGCAGCGGACAACCACACTGAAGGCCACTTCGACAGGGGTTGGACGTTCATCTGCCTTGGCCACCTGCTTTTGCAATTCTGCAAGCTGCTCTTGCTGTGCGATGAATTGTCTACCTACTTCATTCAACCAAGGTTGATATTTCTCATTAATCATATAGGCTGCAACTTGAGCAGCATAATGAGGAGGGGGTTCTATAGCCAAAGTAAGGGCAGGGGCAGCGTTCATGACCATGTCATTCTCAGCGTCAATGGAGTACTCTGGGCAGCAGCCTGCTCCAAGGCTTCTACCCGTTTCCGAATCATCTGATCGGAAATGGCTAACTGGCGGAAGTTCTTTCTTTGGGATTCCATCCAACGATTAGCCTTTTCCATGATCTCAGAGTCAAATACATGCTGATGCTCTTAAGCAAGATTGAGGAGATGGCTTGGTGCATCTTGCATCTGCCATGTAATTTCCTCAAGTATGTATGGTTCAACAAGGTCTTTTGTGAAATCAGGCAAAGTCATCTTCCGTTGTCTATTCTGGGGTATTCTCCATCCTACTGATGGGTCATGAGTGAAACTTTGGAGGAAGGCGCAAGGGTCTTCAATCTCCATCTCTCTGACTGTACAAGCTATTTCCTCCTCAAAGGTAGGATCATTCTCAATGTGATATGTCAGGAGCTGTTGGATTGGGTGCCAACCTAATCTCTTCAGGTCTGCTCTTGCAGTGGTTCGAGATATTTCTGGCTCAATACCAGTCATACGCTCTGGACGAGAATGAAACCAGGACACAGCCATAGTTGAAGAGATTGTTGTTTCCACCAGATGCTTCTTGTACCAGACAAGCGACTCGTAATCAAACAATGTCCAAACTGTAGGCTAAAACAACAATTCTTAGAAGAGAGTTAAGTGAGTGCGCTTAACTATGGACGGTAACGGGGGCACCCTGTAGAGAGGTGAACTCTAAGGTTGCAACCGCACCAAACACTCAAAGTAAAAGATAAAGATGAGGTAAAATAATTCAGCAGAATCAAAGCTAAAACTTAATATTGATAAGCTCGAAACTTCACTCAATTTAGTTCTCTTGAGGAAAATTTGGTTGTCGAAGTAGAATGCCAAACACTTAAACTTAAGTAGATATCAGATTTAAGCCTTTGACATTTACCACTACTCCGACCTTGTGCGAGTACCCTGTCCTGCTCAGGGCTTGTCCACATTCTACCCTCCATTAGGAATTATCCTTCTGGAGGTATCGGACCTACTCGGGTACACTTAACTCCGTCAATAGGATATGAGTTTCTGCAATCCATCTCCAATACCAGCGCAGGTGGAAAAACTCTTCTTATCAAAGTCATACCAGTGGCTAACTGTTATGACAACAACCAGAATCAATACCTAGGTGCTGGACTCACTGGCCCAGTGGTAGTTTCGTCTATACAAGCTATGCAGTCTAACATTTAATCTACGCGACTATCTAAGGTGATAAATTGACATGCAAGCTCCCCTGGTGAGATGTAGCCGATGGTTGGCTAAAGGGGCGCTACCCATTGCCAGCCTCTCAGAACATACTCTACCGTCATAAGACTCATACCTCTAGACTCGATTGACAACCCATAGTAATGCTACAAATCATGGTGGGAAGGTCCGGGCTGGTTAATGAGCTATTTGTCTCGAAAGCACCCTGGCCTTCTGAGACTACCTGAGTACCACTAGGAAGAGTACTCCACTACCCCTAGGCTAGAATAGACTCCTAGGTGCCCGAGGGACCATTTATGTGAGACCATCATTTTGGCGGTTACCCATACTCCACTTATATATCCTGCGAACGACATTTAGTCGGACGGACTGCGACAACGTATACGGTGTTACAGCAGCCGCTCCAATGACCTCCTTTTACTAGCAAATGAGCAACTATGCAGCCGTCTGCCTATGATGCGCCATCCCAACACTAAGGCCAGAGGGGGGTGTTAGCAAAATCCGCCCAAGTTCAATGGCATGTTCAGACCATCTTTACTCCGGTGTGGGGCCTCCTCACGCAGATGCGTGTGCGCCCATCAACATCTAAGGCCCATACCATGTGAGGCAATCGACCTCTACGTTCTAGGATGACTTTGCCGTTGAAGGTAGGGTAACATTGCCTTCTTATGCCATTAACTTCTCCAGAAGTACTCCAGTCGACCACAAAGGTCGTCTCAGCGGTTCTTCTCACATTCACATAATTCTCTTGACCTAATGCGAATGTTCTCCCGAAAGGTTACCCTGCCTAATAGAGTGCCCAAGCCAACTCAACCATTCCCTAGACTTTGTCCTAGGTTCACAAGCCATTTGTATACGAGGTATACGAGACCATACCACCTCTGGTTACCACTCGGTATACCATTTGGGCTAAGGTTGTAGTTATTGTAGCTACCTATTGTAGGGTCGTTACACAGGACAGGAGATGGATTGGAGCAATTCCTATGCAGCGGAAGTGATGCATCTTACTGGCCAGATTAGAAATCTGTTATTCCCATTGTATGTTCTGTGCAGGTGGCTTGTTCTACAGCTGGGATGCAAGCTACCGTATGATCTCAAATAATTGACCTCTGTGCTATGCTGTGTGGACACAATTAACCACAGATCAACCAAGAGTGAAAAACTTAAGCCATTACAACAACAATACTGAAATTACTAAAACCAAGAAAGAAAAAATAGTATAAGGTAGAATATATAGTAGCAATTAATATTTGAGCTAGATAATGTTCTATAAATGGGTTTGAAAGTCCAGGGTGATAACGGGGGGGTTGCCATCGATCTCTGATCTGCGGTTAATTTTGTCCACTGAAAATATCTTGTTGGAGGTAACTCCTGTTGTAAAGCCTGCTGTTTATTTTGTTCTCATGTTTCTCAGTGGGGCTCTTTTTTGCCGCGCTTTCCCCCCTCTTCCGAGGTAGCGAATTTTCAACTACATAGGGCATAGGGCATAGTTCAATTCCTCAAGATTCTACGGTATTTGCTCACAAGTGATAATTTATGAGGAGAATGACACTATGGGAAAACCTTGAGGACTAGACTAAAAATGTGTTTAATATCAGGAAGGAAGAGTAATTATACCACAGAAGTCAGTTAAGTTAACAAGCCAGCCAAACAACGAAACCATCAAACCACATGATAACTGTTTTAAGTATGCTATGAATATTAGTAGGGTGAAAATACTTTCCCTTCATGCTTGTGCACACTATCCCAACCTTCCGAAAGCCAATGTATCAACACAAACCTTCTACACGCGTGGTATTCAAGAACTGTTTTCAGGTTATCATACAAGTAGAGCAGAACCTCTCGGTTGCGAGCATTAACCGTAAAGACCTACTATTCCCAATTTCGGCGTGAGGGAGAGTGCTTGAAAGGTTAGGAAGCACCGCAGGTACGGCCACAGGGACCGGCACGGTAATAGCACGGGAGCAGGTGAGAATGCCAGGATGCTAAAACGCCCATGAGTCTTTTAGGCAACCAGCACACTGGGTACATGCACCTCTGCTGCACAGTCATGGCTTCCATGGCGCTAGTCAATTCGCATTCCTCAGCCGGTATACCCTGTCCTATGGTTTATGTCTGGCGAAGCATCCAAACATTTTTGTGGTGTTCGATTCGTGCCGCTTGGGTAGCTACAGCCTAATAGAGGTGTCTAGTAGGCTGTTATGAATGTGAACCTGGGCTTGTTAGGGCATCCGCGACCTTTTTTCGAATATTGGCTTTTGGAAAATCACCCTCACGACTATTAGACCAATTATAGGCAGTACGCGATGAGGCATTTGTTTCTCATATGCTTATAACAAAACCATAAAAACAGATGAACTGAGGAGAGCACCACGGCAATTAGGATCAAACAAATATTTCCTCGGGATCCCTCCTCAACTGGAACCTCTTCTCACTGTGGCTGTCCTCCTTCATCAACTTCATAAGAAATGCTGACGGGCAATGCAAAGCGAAACCTGAGGAGTTAACAGCAAAAGAAACTAGGGATGAAGAGAAGTGAAATTAGTGGCGGTGGACGGCGGGGGACGGCAGGCGATGGCTGAGGACGGTTGAGGACGGCTATGGACTGTCGAAGGCGGCCGGTAATTGTGAGGGACGGCGGGGGACTGCAGGGGACGGCCGGGGACGGCCGGGGACGGCACGAGTGATGTCTCATGGGGCGAAAAGAATCCGTTTGAAGGTTGTATGATCTCAACTTAGCTAATACGAGAGGTATAAGCGCTAGGATTATAGTCCTCTATAGTCAGTCCGTCCGGTCCTCACCATCCCGTACGTAGTCCGTCCTAGCACCTTTAAAAAGACGGACTATGAACCGTTGTCCGTCCCGCCCTCACCCGAAGACGGACTGACTGGACGGTTGGGAACCCTGCTCCTGAAGATAAGTATTAACTTATATCGCAGTCAGATCGCGCAGCAGAGGTTCTTAGCGAATAAAACTCACTATCTTAGGGCAGTGGATAAGATGTCTATCCTCAATGCCGTAGGGGAGTTCGGGGTTGCGTTCGAAAGGTCAGGTGAAAGAGTCAAAATTGGTGTGGTTTGCGAATTCCAATCGACACGGAACGGTAGGGGGAATCTAGTAGAGTACGGCACAAATCACTTAAAAGCTGAACCAGGCTGAAACAGAATGAATGGAAACCGCACCAAATTGCCATTGGTTACCTAGCCCTATCAGAGTCTACAGAATGACAACCCTACCAGCCAACCAAGTATCGCACCGAGAACTTTTACCTAGTATCCTATGCTGCGAATATCTGGGAACTTGTTTCACTCTCACCAAAATCTGCAACTTAACCTTCAATAATTTTTCCCAGTTTGCACTTATTCTGTGAAATCGAACCGTGGGGACCAAGCCCTCTTGATTCTCTACCTCTTCACGGTTTCTGCTACTTAAATTCTGTGTTTTGAGTCTGCCATCCGCTCTCCGGTTTGGGCCTATTTGAAGTGTAGGTTTTAAGCGATTCGCGCTCTAGTAGATACTCCTGATAGCACAATACATCAAGTGAGCTTCCTATTGTTTTGGGTCAAATTTAGGGGACAGACTTGGTGATTGGTGGCAATGGAAGAATGCTCGTTTTTTAAGAGCCCGGCTTGCTCGGTACAGAACGTTTTCCTCGAGCTGACTTGAGAACCCCGGGGACTAGTAGATATATAACACAAATGTCAGTGCTGATCACACAGAGAGACCTGTGCATTATGGTGAGCACTGGTAGAGGCTATAAAAGCAGCAGTACAGTGATTAGGCACTCTTAGAATGTCAAGAGTGGGGAGAGAAGCCAATTTGACCGGTGTGTGTTTATAGATTGATGTGATGATAAATGACAAAAGGTCACATGAGAGCTGGGGGCAGACTGGAGAGGAGAAAGAGGGGTTTTTAATTGAAGAAATAAGGAGGAAGTAGCTGACTCTGTCTAACGAAACTTCGGAGAATGGAGGACCCTTCATGAGTATGGCATTGTAGAGGACTTGAACTAAGGCTTAGTTGTTTGTTGGTCCGGCTGTACGCGATGTTTGGCGGTATGGCCACCGTCCCCCTACGGAGAGGTGGCCTCAAATGGCTTGAAGGGTACATCTTATTATGTTTGTTGTTTCAATTCTGGATTTGTGGTATGGAGGATGAAAACAGACCGGTTTTTACACTATAGATAGGTGGGTTGTGACCGTATGTTTGTTATCTATTACGGAACATTGTTACTGTGGCATCTCGATGTATGCTGACCTCTTTAGAGTCCAATTTATATACTGGGGGTTAATCTCACAATAGTTCTCGTTTCCTTCTCTCTCCTCCTCTCTATATCCAACATCACAATCCGTTAGTTTGTTAGTTCTGCGCCTTCCCTCCTCACTCGCTTCCCCAATTTCCCCAATTCTATTTTCATCTAACTCTTTAATTTCTACGACGAGCAGGCGATACCTCGCTGAAAACCTTAATCTGCAACTTATCTGCTACATCCACTCAACCTCTTCGACTCTTAATCCACTTTCATCAGAAATCAAACCCACCTAACAACCGCCACTATAAAATCTCCGAAATGCCCTCTCTTAGATCGACATCACCGAACATTCAGTACTGCCCCTGGTGTCCCTAGGTCATCGTATTCCCGGTCGCTCAGGTGAAGCTGTCTCAACTCTTACCGAGCATGCCATGCGTCATCATCTCGGCTGTCTTCTCGATAGTTCGCATCTTACCTCCCCCGTCCACTCTTCGGGAGCCAATTGAGGGCTATATACTGGCTTTAAGGTTGCGATGGTAACAACAGCCGAAGCCTGCATCAACATCAATTTCCCGCACGTCGACACCCATGGTCCCGGCGATACCGGAAGCGGCGGCGTCTTCGGAGAGGGTTACATACCGGACGAGTACATCTATGCCTACATGTGTCCTGTCTGTAAGGTCTTCATGAATGTGTACAAGGACCCCATGGACGGAATGTGGTATCGTCTTAGACTTAGTTGCGGATGCGCGGAATGTGCCAATGAGGCCGAGACCGATCACATCAAAAATAAGGTTGGGCGTAAGGTCACTAGGGACGCGCTTGCCGATGAGATGTATTTGGTCGACGAGGAGGACGTTGTTCAGCAGAAGGGGACCGAGCAGGGTCCCAAGGGGGTTAGCGATTCGGCTCTCAATGCAAAGAATGAGAGAGGAGGATGGGGAGGAAATGGTGGAATTGAAGTTAACACTACTAGGGCTCAGAAGGGCTTTAGGGTTGGGTTGTTTTCTCACTTTTAAAACAATGCTAGTTTGAGGAAACTACTCGTAGGGACCGATTGCTGTGGATATGTTTTGTGACTGGGGTTTAGCTTCGGGAACACTGCCCCTCTCTATTCATCCCCTGCTTCTGTGGCGCGCCGTAAAACCAGCATCTAGAACCAATCTCAAGTGTTAGCATGTGCTATTGGTTTATCCGGGACTCCTCATAGGTTACCTGAACCTCAACACAATCTCAACCCTGAAAACACCCCAATTGCTTGTCACAATCTAACCCAACAAACCAAGAACCCAAGACATCGCAATGGTAAAGAACTACAGACCAATAGAACTAGCTTTAGAATATCCTTAACCCTGCTAAGTTCCTACCACCCTAAATGTCACAAATCGTGAATAAGCAAGGCAGATTTCACATGACAAATACTTATTAGTCATAAGGGATGTTTATGTTTTGAGCTATGTAGTCAGTTGACTCATAGTTCTCACATGACTCGCAGTTGGGTGTCATTGTTATGGTATAATTGGTAAATGTTTGTATAACTCACGATTGTGAGTCATAATGATGTAAATGACTTTCGCGGGTCACTCACATTATGAGTCATGAGTTTCACTCATGTGATGCGCTTTGCTTACATGACTTGTTTGATGTGTTATGATTGGCTTAAGGCATGGTGCCCAGTGACTCATAGGAGTCAGCTGATGAATTTCGGGTATGACTCATTATGAGTCATAGGACTGCATGACTCGAGTTATGAGTCACCACGATTAGGCTTGCTGCCATCAAGAGTCTATATAAAAGGACTCAGTCACAGTAGATAGAGCTCTTCATGCAACTATCTAAGTACTTTCTTACACTATACTTTCAATATAACTCTTTACCTTTACCTCTCACTTGTGTGCAAGGGACCTAGCTCCTAGTGTCAGAGTAACCACAACCTTGTAAGACAAGGGCAGTCCCACATGTCTCTCTGATGTGAGAAGAGATCAAGAGACGATAGACTATAAGATAGTCTAAAGTACGAACAAACACTATAAGATAGTTCAATATCCTCACATAAGCGATTTGTTACCTGTTGCCTAATTAATCACCACAGGGTAGGATTGTTACACTATATCAGACCACATAATATTATTAGATCAAGCCTTGCAATTATCAATCGCGATAGGGAGCTTACTCTACAAGTGGGTTTGAGCTCTTGGTATCGGAAAACAGAGATATAAAAGATGTGTATAGACTGCTAAGAGTGAGCAATGAGGAAGGCTAAATGAAGGAGGGCACAAAACTTAGTGGTTCCAAATTGTGTGGAGAGAAGTAAGGTTGATCCAGCAAGTGTCATAGAGTCGTTCTTGGAGTTTGCAGAAAAGGAAGTCAGGCTGTTAGACAGCCATCTCTAGGGAAACAGGCCCTTGATTGTCATAGGTTTCCATATAATCACGTTTATCATAACCATCACCTCATGACGAGAAACAGTCAACTGATCTACAACGATCAGTAGCAACATCATTTTCTTTTATCAAACTGTAGCCATGCTTTGTCACTTTGCAAAGCAACATATTCATTTGATTCCTTTTTGGATGGCTCGCACAAATCTCCCCTGGGGGTTATTCACCTGGGATGACGAGATCTGGCATATGATAGAAGCAGAAGAACAAGAGCAGAGTGGTGGTGATACCTCAGTCCAGCAACCAGCGAGTTTGCCGCCTGATGGTTTGGTAAGATATCTGATGAATCGAACTGGAAGTTGCAGCTAATGATAATTTAAAATAGTTGGTCAGGGTGGAAAAGTTAGATAATGTGAATGGATAATCATATTTTTACAACTGTTAAGGTAAGCTTTAAATTGGTTGAGTTTGTAGTATAATCTAACAATATGAAAGAGCTTTAGGGATTATAACAGAGAGCCCAATCTGAGAAATGGGAAGGTTGCCACTGCTCTAGAATAGGGATTTGGCGACCTCTGTGGTGAAAGGAATCTAGAAGTGAAGACCTGTATACTAGAATGGAAGCTACAGGTAGAGACCTGTGTACTGAAATAGAAGCAACAAGTAGGAAGCTGGTAGAGCAAATAGTCAAGTCGAACGAGGAACTTAGACTTGCAATTTCTCAGTCACAGAGCAATATTGATGATGGCATCAAGCAGATCATTTGGAGGATGTGGATGCTACTTGGTAGTAGTTCTTTGGTATGTATTATCTCTATACAATACTCTGCATTCACTCCTAATGTCTATTAGTTTATCATGTACTTTGCCCACCGCTTGTAATGACCCTACGATAGGTAGCTACAATCACTATCACCTTAGCCCAAATGGTATACCAAGTGGTAACCAGAGGGAGTATGGTCTCGTATTGTAACGACCCTACGATAGGTAGCTACAATCACTAGCACCTTAGCCCAAATGGTATACAAAGTGGTAACCAGAGGTGGTATGGTCTGGTATACTTAGTGTATAGATAGCTGGTAAACCTAGGATAAGGCCTAGGGAATAGTTGAGTAGCCTTGAGGTACTCTACTAGGGAGAGTAACCTTTCGGATGAACGTTCGCGTAAGGACAAGAGAATTATGGGAATGGTACACAGACCTCCGAGACGACTTTTGTGTGCGACTGCAGGGCTTCCGGGGCGGTTAAAGGCATAAGAGGGCAAAGTTACACTACCTTAGGAATTTGGTCATTTTGCCCATGGACCCCAGTTCCCCTATTGAGGTGTCCAAGTTACCCTACCTTGACTGGCAAAGATATCTTAGAACTTGGGCAGGTTTAGCTAACACCCCCCTCTGGCCCCAGCATTGGGACGGCGCGTCATAGGCAAACGGCTGTGTAGTTGCTGGTTTGCGAGTTAAAAGAGGTCATTGGAGCAGCACCCGTAACACCGTATAAGTCGTGGCCGTCCATGCGACTAAATGTTGTTCGCAGGATATATAAGGGGAGTATGCGTAACAGCCAAAATGGGGGTCGCCCATATATGGTCTCTCGGGCATCTAGGAGTCTATACTAGCCTACAGGTTGTAGGGTAGTCTTCCTAGTGGTACTCAGGTAGTCTCAGAAGGCCAGGGTGCTTTCAAGACAAATACCTCAATAACCAGGACGGACCTTGTCCCCTTGACGTGTAGCATTACTATGGGTTGTTATTGGACTCTAGAGGTATAAGTCTTATCAGGGTAGAGTATGTCCCGAGAGTATGGGTATGGGTAGTGCGGACTTAGCCAACCATCGGCTACATATCACCGGGGGAGCTTGCATGTCAATTACAACATTGGATAGTCGCGTTGAATAAATGATGGACTGCATAGCTTGTATAGACGAAACTACCGCTGGGCCAGTGAGTCCACCACCTAGGTATTGATTCCGGTTGTTGTAATACGAGCTAGGCACTGATATGACTTCGATACAAAGAGTTTTTCCACCTGATGTTGTATTGGAGATGCATTGCAGAAACTCATATCCTATTGACGGAGTTAAGTGTACCTGAGTCGGTCTGACAGTTCCGGCAGGATAAGTCCTGATGGAGGGTATACCTCAGGCAAACCATGAGCAGGACAGGGTGCTTGCACAAGGTCGGAAGTAGTGGTAAATGTCAAAGGCTTAAATCTGATATCTACTTAAGTTTAAGCGTTTGGCATTCTACTTCGACAACCAACTTTTCCTCGCGAGAACAAAATTGAGTGAAGCTTCGAGTTTAACTATAAGAAGTTTTACTGTTTGTAACATGTATACATGTTCCGGTAACTGTATACAGGAGCGGAGTGCAGGATTTCCTATGTTTAGTTTGATTACTTTGCTTACTTTGATTAGTTTGATTGTTTTACAGCCCCGGAGCTATATTAA
>Ga0307509_10009551_pt1 | contig 12089 bp, 13 predicted proteins | sample 10_EM_MG_FD_202245 | JGI IMG/M metagenome (GOLD analysis project Ga0307509, IMG submission 202245) | Populus trichocarpa ectomycorrhiza microbial communities from riparian zone in the Pacific Northwest, United States - 10_EM | ecosystem: Host-associated > Plants > Roots > Unclassified | place... | reverse complement strand
TGCCACGCGTGGGCGTAAGCGCTGTTGCCAGTGATGGGGCTCTTGCTCACGGAGAGTTGAACGGTCCAAGTAAAAACCGTGGATGGCGGTGATGAGCCACATGAGTTGGCCAACCCAACGGTGCATGGTAGGTAGCTTGCCGAACGAGAATTGGGTGGTATATGGGAGGGCGAAGATCGCGGATGGCACGGCTTTCAACGCAAAGAGGGTGCATAGCAGGAGAATAGAGAAGGCCATGAGTCCTGTTCTCCCGGCCACGGTCCACCAGGCCTTGTGGATGGTATCATGGAGGACATATCGTTGGATTTCTTCGTGGTCCACAGGTTCGGGGCTTGGGCGAGATGAGTAGTGCCGCCAGCCGGGGAGATCGCCGTAGGGGAGTGACGTAGTCAGGACCGACGAAAGAGAGGATCATCACGAGGGTAAAGATGAATCCGAGGGAGAGGAGTTGAGAGTTCGAGGGTAAAGGGACCAGTTGTCGATGAGGCTTCCTTCCTCCCCCGATCTCCCCGTCACGTCCTCCTCCGCAAAGTCCACTTTGACCAATGGGCGAGCTAGTAGGGTCGACGTTTTCCGGTCAGGTGGAGCAAGGCACCGATTAAGAAGAAAACGGCGATGATAATACAGAGAGCGTAGTTCACCCGGTAACTCAACGTACTCATGGAATGAGCTGTCAGATGGGCCGCGATCCAGTCAAGGCCATCTTCGTAGTCGGGTGTACCTAGTTCGGGTGAGTTCGAGGCCATCCTCGCGGTTGTTTGGAATCGCTACCGCCCGGGGAGGATATATGGGAAATGGAATACGACCAGAACGGAGGGCGAGGAGGGGGTGGAGCGGGGGAAACTTTCGTAGACGGCATGACAACCTGCCCTTGAGCTCTGGGTTGCCCCTTCACTGTTGAACATTTGGGCAGCCGATCTGCAGCCTCCTTTCCAGATGGCAGTGCTCACCCAGGGGGGTATCAGCCGCGACCGTCAAACAACGAAAGCAAGGCATCCGTCGTATGAAGGGGGATGACAAAGCTCCCCCATCCTCCCCCCCTCGACACTCTCGAGGTCAGTTCAATGCGAAACCTCTCATTATTCTAGTCGGAGGACGTCCCTCAGAAGTGGTTGAATCAGAATTACGTTTGTGCTTGGGTGATCGTTCTGGTGTGACGCGAACAGCATGCCCACGGTACCGTAAGACTCACCGGTATTCTACAACCTCGCCCAAGTCTACCATGATGGGTGGTGGTGAGCGCTGAGCGGCTGACACGAGGCTGATACGAGTCAAATCGCTTGACGGACTCGCCTCCTCTGCGCGCCCTTCCAACGTGGGGCTCCCGCTGGTGCGAAACGTCGTTGTCGTTGTAGACCGTAAAGAACAAGTGAGGATACGGTCTCTCACATCCACGTACACTCTCACCTCAACCAGGGATGGATTCCAGGAAGATACCAACACCGACCGCCCAGCGACGTCACCCAAATCTCACCTCAGATCCGAACGGAAAGCCATAACTCGTCAGGAAATTAAGAATGTGGTATAGATTCCGTCCCGGAACCGCTCGTTCACAAATGAAAGTAAAAAGGCAAGGTCATTAAACCACAGCGTTAGATTCGTACTACCCTACGACCCAAGGTACTCGAGAAAGATGAAAGATTGTCCGAGAAAACCGTCCAAAAGGGTGTCCGTTCGTCATCGCCTAAGCGTAGGTATAACACAGCTTGCTTCCCGTCGTATCAATCACGTCCCAAATTTTAACATCCCACAACCCATCGCCAGGAATCGCACTGTCATACTAAAAAAAGACGAGGGCGTATCAGATATCGCACAATCACACGGATAGGATAAAGCTACTCACGCTCAAGTGTGGAGGAAGGCCACCCGGGAACGTGGTAAAGAGCGTGAAGTTGGTTCCGAACGCGCTGACTGAGCCTCCTCCATAAGAATACTTGTTCTTAGGACCTTTGTCCTGCCAGTCAGACCAGATCTTATCGACCATCTACGGAACCGTATGGTGAGATGAGAGACGTGCGATGAAACGAGCAGTTGAAGTAACACAAACCGCATGATGCAAGAAGAAGAGGGGATCGTTCGGAGTCCACTTAGGTCCGGCATAACAATCAGGGGGGCCGACGTTGTGGGGGCAGAAGCCAGCCAAATCACTACAAAACGCCGTCAGTTACAAATTCAATACGGGCCAAAGGTCCCGAAACTGCACACTCACGCGGAGACCATGACATGGGGGGCCGTATGAGGACCCTACACAGAAAGGTCAGCATGGGAGGGGAAACCAGGCGCAGGTAAAATTAAACTCACAGCCAACGATTCCATATACGCTTGGAATCCCATGAAATCTCCCTCAAAGTTGTTCACCATAAACTCCACATTCTGGGGGGTAATCGTCGTATTGATCAAGAAATTCGGCGGAATCCCGGGGAACGTCGGGTCACCCGTGAACGGAGGAGGGACTGGGGAGTCCTGGAAGGGGTAAAGCGTAAAGTTTCTCCTGATATGGTGAGGGGTTGGATAAGCCCTGACGACGTCTTTGAATCCGCCCGTATTGATTTGAACATCGTTGGCGGGATCACCCCAGCCACCGAGTCCGTAACGTGGATCGTCGTTGAAAATATCGGAATTGAAAAGGTCCTGTGCGTCTAGATGAAGATCGCCAAGACGAGGTCAGTCGTGGCTCCAAGGCGGTCTCAATGTGCGATCGCGGTGATAGTACCTAAAGTCCAATCCCAATATGGTTGCGCCCCTTTGTAGCCGCACTTCTTCCTGAGCACGTCTTCAAAGTATTGAACGAAAAACCTGTGCCATGGGAGGAACTGTCCCGTAAAGTGGACCTGTTCATCGGGTTAAAACAATGGGAGCGCGAAAGATGACACCAAGCGTACGTCGAAGTTGAGGTCCATATGCAAATAGACGAGGTCTGAACCGACTACATCAGCATCCACCGAACAACCGACATTCAGTCACTGCATACCATCGTAGAAAGAGGTCTGTGGGTTGACCGGTGGGATCTGTGACACGTTGAGCGGGAGAGACGGGGCCAGCTTGGGAGTGTGGGGAAGTTCAGCGAGACACTGAAAGTCACCGGTTAGCATCTCAAACGGTGGAGCAGTAGTGTATCATACATTGACTGCTTTGATCCAGTCTCCCTGCTCACGGCGCGAGAGCTTCCTCCATTCACGTCGGACCTTGGGCTTGCCGCACCCGTTGTTGGCAACAACGGCGGTCACGAAGAGGGAGAGAAACAGAACGCGGAGGACACCTAGGAATGAAGCCATCTGTGAGCGGCGAGGAGTCTGAAGGAACGAGAGCGCGCCCGTACAACTTATATACCCCCCTGTGACAACTGGCAACCGAGATTCACCATCTGTTGCACAAAGAACGACGTGAACTGGGAGGAACCATCACAGGCCCTCCTGTTTCAGGAACGAGAATGAGGTACCGCCGAATGAATCGGCGGAGAACTGGGTGAAAGAATCAAGGATCTAGGGCCACGTCCAGGAAATAACCCATGACAACGTCGGCAGTCCCAATAGGGAAAAGGGGGGGACAGCCGTTCCTCAAGAATATGATTGACGCAACCATGCATGTGAAGAGAGCCCAAATGGAGCATAGTTTCCTTCTTCTCTCCGGGTTGAATGGGCGCCGGACGTCATCTTTCGGTCGAGTGCCAAAAGTGAAGTTGGGCGGCGCACCTCGTTCTCACGCGGTCTACGCCTAAGAAGGTGCGGTCAACCTTCTGGAAATCCATTTATGGTAACTGCCCTCTCACTCGTTTTGTAAATCGGCAAAGCTTTCCAACCCCACAGGGTTCAACCGCACGTGATGTGGTTATTGAACTTCGTGAACAAGGGGGCCGCTGGGCTCCACCACTCGGGAGTCGCGGTTGGAGGTCGCACAGGTAAGTGGGAGTCTAACCCTCGTGAAACACGTTATATTGACACGCGTTTGTGACCTGAGGTTCCCCCGGTCCTCCGGCACAGCTCCGGTTGCCCTCGCCTCCAGGCAGAAGTGGAGGTAAAAGTCCACCTGACGTGGTTGCCGCGGGTGAGCACTTGTTTATTCCTTCTAGGCACCTACTCTGCCGGTCTAGATGAACAGAAACGAGCCCATCTGAGGTCATTCCATGAGCTTTCGCCCCTGCTCAAGCGGATCAAAACAGGAAAATCGCGATGGCGCCAAATCGTAGTGAACCTAACCCGGTATGTAAGTGCTTTTAGGGGGGCGATGGCGTTGGTGCCCCACGTTGACGGCGAGGTCGGTCTGATGGCAAATACCAACAGCTCCATTTTCAACCAGGGTTCGAGAAAAGTAATGTGATCGGCCCGATCAGGGCGGTTTGTCATCAAAATGAAGTCTCTTTTACCCCCGTCAGGTTTCAGGGGAAAACGGTTCGGAGGATGGCAGGAGGGGGAAGGGGATTGCGATGGCATGTCCGTCGTGACGGTCGGGATGCGGTTCTTCAGAGGACCACATTATGTACGCGACGTCGCGACGTTTGCCCCAGGGACGCGCCTCGCATGGACGTTCCGGGCTTCCGCCTACATATGTAACAACGAGCGGTCGAAAGCCTTTGATGGTCACTAAAAGCGGACGTTGTGGTCAACGTGGTTCGGCGCATCGTTACCGAAATGAATATGCTCGCTTGGCAAATATCCCTCAATTCAAAGAATAGACGACGACCCCTGTGCCACGTCTCTGCGAAAAAATCGATCTTGTCTTGGCACCCCGTAGATCCCGTGGTTCTCCAACCAGATGTGGGGAAGCGTCCGCCAACCCCGCGCCCCATGACACCCACGACTCAAACGGCATTCCTCGTTGTGGCCTCCCCGGCGGCCTGGGGTGGGTCTAGGTTCTGCAATTAGGAGACGCAATCCCCCTTCCTTGCATTGAATCTATTCGGAATACAGAACTGAGGGGGGATGACGTCAGCTGCACGAATCTGGAAGCATGGCTGGGAGGGATCTGGTCGCAGGCGACATGGGGATGCAAAAGGTGAAGTTTGAAGACGGAGTTTAGGAAGGTGGGGAAATCGGGGAGGGTCAAAGGGCAGGTGAGCGAGAACGGCGAGGGGAGGGGGATTTCGCGGTTTTTCCGGCGCTTCGATGAATCTGAGGACGTTTCTCTCATGACGAAGTTTAGATTCTTATAACCTGGATTCTTCGATGCTCACCCACAGTGCTTACAAGTCTCGCCGCGGTATCCATTTGACGGGAGAAACGGCGCAGAATCAACACAACACTAGCCGGCGGACTACCGTTTACCCAATCAACGGTTTCCGATTCCTAAAATTACTCTACTCACTACGCTGTAATGACAGGGAACCAGTTGTACTTGAGATGCAACAAAGAATCCGCAGGTGTTTGTGACCGTGGGCGGGTTCAAACGTTCAACGATGGCCGGTTTGGACCCATCGAGGTGAATCGATACAGCTCCATCGGGAGCAGGCTGAAATGAGCGATGACGACCTGAGCGGACAAAAGTCTGGGGTTCCACCCAGCCTTCTGGATCGGAGTCCCGGTCGCGCCACAACATTCATCTCCCAGGATCGAGCCAGCCCAATGGGTGCGGTAGCGAAAAGCGATGTGAAACCCTGGAATATCAACAGGGAAAAAGGAGTGAGCGATGTTTGCGGGTCACCGCCCCCCAAACTTCGCGAACGTACCCTTAGATCAGTCACTGGTGAGAGGCCTGTCAAAGGGAAGTGAGTGAGTGATGAGGGAGGTTTCGCTGACGCCCCCCGTCGCGCCTATCCTGATCGATATCGGAGATTCCCGTACTACTGCCATTGAGGGCACCGCCAAAAGGAGAACAAGCTTGGTTCACCCACAACATCCGTCAATCCACACCTCGCCGGCGCGGAGATTACCCCAACGATCTCCTTGAGATTGACGAAACTCTGGGTGGTATCGTCTCGTACGTAAGATAGCTCCCGAATGGGCCGCCATCAGTGCCTTTGGGCCGCAAATGCTTGGGAATGGGCCTCCCAAGCTTGTCCCATTCCATTCGTGTCCATGGACGCGGTCGATCCCACCGATACGCGCCTTGGCCCAGCGCCCCCCGCGGGCGCAGCCCCGAGCCCGTTCACTTCTGAATCAACGAAACAGGCGACGAGGATGGCGTTCCCGAGCTCACATAACCTGACATGACCCAGTGAGCCGTCCTCTCCCCGTTACCCCTCACTTTCGGCAGTTCACTTGGCAGACGTGCGTCCCTGGCCCGTTGGCTTCGTGTCGCTTCAACACCTGCCGATCCATCTTGGCGTACTCACACACGCTGCCCGCCCTGTCCCCACTTACGACGTGCTTCACTCATTTCAACATGGCCCCGGTCCTCGGCTCCGTTGTCACCAAATTCGGTCACCAGATAAAGGCTCACGGACAATAAGACCGAATGGGCTGCCTATTGGACTTTCGTGGTCGTGACGGGATTTTGACGCTTCCATCAGGAACAATCACTTTCCGTTCTAAGGCCGGACAGGGACGGTGGACCGGGGTTTTCCCAGGAAGAGCGGCGTCTTGGGAGTGGGCCCCGACGAGTTGATGGAGGAGCTGGGTGAAGTAACCCCTCAAGGTCAGCTGGACATGTGAGAGGAATTCAAACAACGTACAGTGGTCTCCTTTGCTTCCTGATAGGACTGGAAGATGGACACTGTGGCGAGGATGTAATGGACGACCATGAACAGACAGCCCTGTGATCCAATACACACCCGAGAAACTATTCGGACTCACAAACAACCGAGCTGCTGCCCAAGCGTCGACCTCCCTCTCAAGGCATCCAACCGCCATAATCATCTCAAGTTCACTTACCAGGCCACCCGTCTCACTCCACGAAATCTCGCACCCTCTCGATTTGACCCGTCCACCGAACGCTTCACCTTCGCGGCACAGCCGCTGCGAGCTCTCCCGGTGGCTCTGGGCCTCCACTCGTCCTGTACCTTCTCTGTTAATCGACTCGACGATATCCTACCTAAAGGTAAACGCTCGTCGACCCCTCATGGTAATTTTTACCGATGCGAGGCGACGCGTTCCCGTCTCAGTTCTGGGACGTCGTTCCTCGCTCCGCAAGGGGGCGGCCCGCATTGGGGGGAACGATCCACAACTCCCGTGGACCCCGCGAAGGTGGCGCTGTCGGAAGAGAAGCCATAGAGGTGGAAGGAAGGAGAATAAAGGTCGTAGTCGAGTGGAGGTGGATGTAGAGGGTCACTTTGGTTTGTTTGACCCCAGCTTCTCACCAGAGAACATCGACGACCTCATCTATGATTACCGAGTTAGTCAAAGTGGACCTGGTCTCAACTTCATGTCATGAAGAATCGAAAATGCCTCAGGGTCGAGAATGGAAGTCACGTCTATGAAGTCGGTCGAAAAAAATGAGACCAGTTGTGGTGTTATCGACTAAATTCAGGAGAGGCTAAGCTGACGCAGTGGCCATGACGCGGCGGAGACCGAGATTATGTTTATTGGTCGGCCGAGCCACCGCTTCATGACGCCGGGGTAGCAGAACCTCGCCATATATTGCGCAACCTCGGGGTGAATATTCGTGAATATTTGAACGCCCTTCAGTTATCCGGAGCACGGGAACGAGGCTCAGTGTATGAATGTCTTATATAAAAGATGGGGCCTATTTCAAATAGAATTCATCGCCAGATGGCATCGCCCTCGCCCATCAACGAACCAAATCGCGGTATGAAACTGGTGAGAGAAAAGGGGACGCCACCCCGAAAACGACGGCGGGCGGCCATTGTTCCTGCTATCCGGTCACCCGCGGAAGCGCGGTAACACAAAGAAGGAGCAAAGCGACGGATGAATCCGCGGAGGGCAGGGATGCCGAAGTCGACCGAGAGGTAGAACCATCGTCGGAAGGAATCCGGCCGTACGGCTACAGACAGGGGAGGGGGATTGCACACATAAATGTCGAGTGGGATTCTGTGCGTGTCCGCGGGTTGGTAGACCGAAGTAAGATGATAAACGTGAGAGACTCACGATCCAGCGTAACCAGCGCTTTCGCATGTACCTCCAGAAGTGTCTCCCCGAGTCGCCCGTATTGTAGTTTCATCTGCAAGACATCACTCTGCCCAAGACTCGGGTTGTGCTGATGAAGGTATTTAAACCCCCGACCCAACTCCCCCAACACACGATCCAGATGGTGGAGGAGATCTTCCTGGTGCCGCAACATCCCAATGCCGCTAAAATCCTCCTGGAGTGACCTGGTCATCTCTTTGGCCCCTAGGACTACAAGATCATTCCACTCCGACCAGACGAGAAGTAGGTATGACTTGAGGGTATCAATGTCTCCGAGGTCGCGGACTGTTCGGACGACACCTTGGGTGGTTCCAGGGCGCCTTCCGGAACAGACAGGGGGGAGAGACGGCCGCTTGTTCAACCACAACCACATACCGACCGGTATGTGCGGCCTCAGGGGGCTGCAACATGCGATCTGCAACAACGCGTCGACCACACTCTGACCAATCTTGTCTGTATATGGTATTTCCAAGCCTGCCGCCGCCCACAGTTGGATCAACCGTTCGCCGTTTCCAAACTTCTTCCAGTCGAAGTAGGGCGCCGCGAGTATTATGGCTTCCTTCAGGGAAACTTGGCTCCCTTCTTCAAGCATCATGACGACAAGCGGTTCAATCCGATGCCACACAGAACCAAACCGACCCAAGTCGCTGGCGAGGCGAAGGAATGTATCAAATACATCGCGTTTTCCGGCTTGCTCCCGCCAGATCGCGTAAGGAAAGAGAGCAGTGATGGCCTCGCACTTGGAGGCGATTGGATGCGGGTCACCGACTCTGATCATGGCTGCGAGCTTCTGGGTTATTAGGGTCGAGACCTCCTCCAATCGGGCACTAGATTTCGATCAGAGAGGTGAGTCAGCGTCTACAAGGCACGAACGTACCTCTCGTCCAGGGTCATTGCTCCGGCACATGAGACATCACAATCCAGGTCAATCGCGATAATCGATAGGCAATCAGTGACAGCTGGGGTGGGCGGAAAGGGGTCCTGGGACAGGGTATAAAGCGCGAAACGAAGGATCCAACGGGGTACCTTCCGGCGCCCTCTCCTTCGATACTCGAACTGAGCGAGCTTTGCAAGGGCACGAGCTACTGTGAGATGTTCATGGCTGGAAGGTCTGTAATCATCCCAACCGAACAATAGATTGCCATAGTCCGAATGAAATAGATTATGAATCGATCCCAATGTGTGGAAAAATGGGAGGCCATCGAAATTGGTCCAGGGTGGGAAAACCCGGTTGTAGCGTTGGCGAACATCTACGAGAACTCTCGATGTGGGATCCATGACCGAGAGGTGTGAAAACGTGCGCAGGAGACAGATGGCAGAAGTTGTCGCAAGCTGTTCTAATCCTTGCGTAGTCACTGCATGGTTATTGATCACCTTCACGCAGCCAGCGAAGACGTTGAAACAATCCACAACAAGGGTGGGGTCGAAGTCGGCCAACGCCACCATCGCCGTAAGATATTCCATAGTTGACAGGTGAACGTCTTTGTCCAGCGATGTTTGGAGCATCCACGAAATGCAGTGCAAGTCCAAGGTCGTAAGTGGGGCTGCTGGAGTGGAAATTGCGAGAAGGAATCGGGCGCACGCTCGGCGAGCGAGGGATGCCAACACCCGGACTATCGTTCGCCCGAGGTGGAAAGCATCGATGGACGATCCGACGAGAATCACAGGGACGATACTGATGACCCCCAGAACCCAGTGACACCCACTCCCATCCAAACACGCGGCGGATAAGCGATACAGGTATGAATTTTCGATGAAAACGAAGAGGGTGCGGAGAGCCGAACGGAGAACGCCAAAGGTGTAGCGAAGAATACGTGCACCAGGGGTTTGATAAGGGCAGCTCACGGATGCCGTCCCTGCAACCACAACGAAAAGGTAGGAAATTGCGCCGAACGAGGTGACGCCGATGACAACCGACGCGGTCGTTACGTCGATCCCCCAGAGGTAGTTGGAGAGGGCGCAACCAAGCAACAGCAGTGCGATTTGGAGCATCAGTGGTAACGATTCCATGATGTGGTCGAAGTACCAGGTGACGATGCCGTTCAACTTCCGCTGTCGATTCTGGCTCCGTTGGATGGCGGACCCTCGCATGTCGGTCGACGCGTATCGGTTCAACCATTGTTTCCCGAGCATCGCGAGGAACGCAGCGAAGAGCGAAGCGGCGAGACTGGCATACAGCATTGATTGAACGTGGATGATAGTTCGTGGAGGGCCCGACCGCTGTGGGACTGTAGGAATGTGGTCGCCGAAAATGGTGTTGTTCATCTGGTGGATGAGGACACGGAGGAGAGCGGTGGTCTCTTCGTTGGGGTCCGGCTGGAACTGAGAGTTGACCTCGATGATGAATGCAGAGGTAACGGCAGAAAATAGGCCGGCCTGTGCTCCCAATTCAGCCCTTGAAGTCGCTTGAGAAGAATACGCGACTCACGAATATCAGGGTCGTGTTTAGGTCCTCGTCGTATCTCTTCATGAATTCCTTGTCATATTCCTCGGCCACGTTACGATAGTCTTCGTAGAACCGAGAGCGAGGATCCTCCGGAGTCGAACCCACATCTTTTCTCCGGCTGATGGAGGAATTTCAGCAACGTTCAGAAGGTACGTGAGGCAAGAGCCTACCTATCTCTTGATGTTCCATCCCGTGCTACGTTTCCTTTCTTTGGATCATCCCTACGGCGGCTGAGATCAGGCGTCAGGACAAACAGCGTTATTGAGAACCGTACTGCGATACATTGCTTTCCCCAGAGTTTTTCGAATCGTTAGTTTTCCGGCGCTTCTTGGACCTGCACCCGGGATTATCAACCAGCAGACCGGTGAATTATCAACAGACATGCATACCGCTTCCGCTTCACGCCCTCCCGCGGACTGGGGGTCTGGTCTTCTCTAACTGTGCCCTCCGCTCCGTCACTTCCGGTTTCCCGACTGAGGGATAAGGATGAGTTGACGAGAAAATTCGTGAAACCGCGGAGAGCTCACCTTTCAACCATGATCCCTTCCAGGATGGCCGTCTTGGTGAAATCGCTGGGATATGGGCAAGCAGACACGGTGGGAGGTGAGGGTCGTGACTCGGGGATGGATGACAGCTGCCAGTGACAGACGCTTCCACCGACCAGGACAGCGGAACCAAGGTCCATGACAACTTTAGTGACCACTCGAGAGTCGAACAGACGAGTGCAAAGGTTGTGGACTAAGGTAAGGTTGGCGTCGTGCACAATCGTCCAATGACGCAATCATCCCACGGCCTTTCCCCAGCCAAACGACACGAAAAGTGTGACGGAAATCAAATAAAAACTATCTCCTCCCCAGTATTTGCATGTGCCAGGCAGTTCGCACCTAGCTTTTTGGATGTAGCACTATATCTACAAGAGCTAGGTCTAAACCGAAGTGTTAAAAAGTGTTTTGAGGAAGAGATAGCTTTTCTTCGACCCCCGGATTATTTTGATTTTGAAAATATGTTGAAAATGAGCAGCCGGGTAACGCAGTGACCCCCCCCCTCCTGAACCACCCCTCATCAGCCGAAACGTGCCAAGAATTCCACCCGCAAACCCTAAAGCAAAAGCGTCAATGTTGAATGGTGGGGCCGGCGCGACTGCGAAGTGGAAACAGGTTGCGGCCAGAAAACTCAAGCTCGGGACGCTCAAGAATGAGGTGAGTCAAACAATGACCTCTCGAAGAGTCCTTGAACATTCCCGGGACGTAAAGTACCGGGTCTTAGCGACTTTTTTCGCATTCCCATCCGCCAAAAACTCCATCCCGCACAAGTCCGTGACACGTCACACTGTGACGAACATTCGACGCTCAGCTGAAACCCTCGCCCACTGATCCCCTTCGTTTTATCCCGGGACCACTAAGCTCCCGGATGAATTCAAGTGTATACGGTCATACACACGTAACCCTTCTACACCAAAAAAATACACCTCGGTGAGGTGGTGCCTTCATCCGCCCTCTGCAGGTGGAGCATACCTATGAATGGGTACTCTGGACAAATTCCCAGAAAACCACTACAATTTACCTCCATCTCCAGTGATCACTAGTGATCACCAGTTATCACCAATGATCACCAATGATCACCAA
>Ga0307509_10009550_pt1 | contig 12089 bp, 8 predicted proteins | sample 10_EM_MG_FD_202245 | JGI IMG/M metagenome (GOLD analysis project Ga0307509, IMG submission 202245) | Populus trichocarpa ectomycorrhiza microbial communities from riparian zone in the Pacific Northwest, United States - 10_EM | ecosystem: Host-associated > Plants > Roots > Unclassified | place... | reverse complement strand
CACAAGCTGCCGGCCTTAAAGCCAGCACTATGTTCCTTGATATCAAAGGCGGATTTGACAACGTGGACCATTCCACCCTGTTACGGAGGCTTCAGACCAACAACGTGCCTAACTATATGGTGAAATGGATATCCAATTTTATCTCCTACAGACAATGCGCTATCATCTTCCCGGGCTCTCCTAGGGAGATGAGAGGTATCAACACTGGCATACTACAGGGTTCACCCCTTTCCCCCATACTCTTTGTGATCTATGTCGAACCCCTGCATGACTACATAGATCCTAGCAGGGAATTCACTTCGTCCTACGTTGACGACATACAAACTACGGTCAGTTCCAACTCATGGTGGATGAACTCTAAGCTGTGGGAAGCAGCGTTCACGAGGATCAAAAACATTACGACCTCCCTTGGATTGGAATTTTCAATGCACAAAACGGACCTGATACACTGGCGGACCCCTAGAGAGAAAGTAGCTAGGAGTGAACATCCGATAGTGGTTGACGGCAAATGCATACAACCGGCACCCAAAGTGGTCAAGTGGCTGGGGTTTTATTTCGAAAATAACCATGGCACATGGACCCATTACACAAACAGACTTGCCCTTGCGCAAGCTGCCTTTGACAGGATTAAGAGACTGTCTTCCCCAGGCGGCAGGCTTATACCATATAGTGCGCGAAGGATGGCGAAGGCTATTATAATACCCACACTCCTATATGGCGCGGAATTTCTCGATCCCAGTACCACCATGAGACACAAGATGGAAGTTCTGCTGAACCGAGTTAAGCGGTGGATTACTAACTGCTTTTATTCCACAAATACCAATGTTCTGTCTGCTGAAGCCTGCATAATGCCAGTGGACCTATACCTCGAACTGGTACGTAACATGGCTGCCATCCGATGGTCGACCGCGTTGCCCAACATTAACATTGCAACGGCCGTTTTTCCACCGGGTTTCCCTCCACACGACAGCTTCCGCCTTCCCTCCAATCGGAGGGCAGCTTTTTCAAAGGCTGGAGGCATGAAACCGAAAACGTGGGACTCAACTTCATGCACGTCGGTCCAAAGGATTCTCCCTATTGACGACGTGGCCAGAAGAGCATGACTACACTTTTTGAAGTAGCCTGTCCCTCGGAAACCGAACATATGGCCACCCCCTGACCCCGACAAGTGCGTGTATTATGAAAACACTCTGAAACAGGTCCGAGAACATATACATCTGAAATGGAAAGTGCTCAACTACGCTGAATACTACGGCTATAGGCCCACTTTCAGGACATGCTGGCTGTAACGGGGGCACCCTATAGAGAGGTGAACTCTAAGGTTGCGACCGCACCAAACACTCAAAGTGGAAGATAAAGATGAGGTAAAATAATTCAGAAGAATCAACGGTAAAATAATATAGTTAAGCTCGAAGCTTCACTCAATTTAGTTCTCTTGAGGAAAAGTTGGTTGTCAAAGTAGAATGCCAAACGCTTAAACTTAAGTAGATATCAGATTTAAGCCTTTGACATTCACCACTACTTCCGATCTTTGTGCGAGCACCCTGTCCTGCTCAGGCTCTGTCCGAAGTCTACCCTCCATCACGATTTTTCCTGCTGGAAGTGTCGGACCAACTCGGGTACACTTAACTCCGTCAATAGGATATGAGTTTCTGCAATGCATCTCCAATACAACCGCAGGTGAAAAACTCTTCCTATTGAAGTCATACCAGTGGCTAGCTGTTATGACAACAACTGGAGTCAATACCTAGGTGGTGGACTCACTGGCCCAGTGGCAGTTTCGTCTATACAAGCTATGCAGTCTATCATTTAATCTACGCGACTATCCAATGTGATAATATGACATGCAAGCTCCCCCGGTGAGATGTAGCCGATGGTTGGCTAAGTGGGCGCTACCCATAGCCATCCTTTCGGGACATACTCTACCGTGATAAGACTCATACCTCTAGAGTCCAATAACAACCCATAGTAATGCTACAAATCAAGGGGAGGAGGCCCGGGCTGGTTACTGAGGTATTTTTCTCGAAAGCACCCTGGCCTTCTGAGACTACCTGAGTACCACTAGGAAGACTACCCTACTACCCGTAGGCAAGAATAGACTCCTAGGTGCCCGGGAGACCATATATGGGCGACCTCCATTTTGGCGGTTACCCATACTCCCCTTATATATCCTGCGAACGAGATTCAGTCAGACGGACGGCCACGACTTATACAGTGTTACGGCAGCTGCTCCAATGACCTCTTTTAACTAGCAAACGAGCAACTACACAGCCGTCTGCCTATTACGCGCCGTCCCAACGCTGGGGCCAGAGGGGGGCGTTAGCAAAACCCGCCCAAGTTCAATAGTATGTTCGGGACACCATTACACAGGCGTGGGGCCTCCCAACGTACCTGCGTGTGCGCCCAAGAACATCTAAGTGCCCATAGAATGTGTGGCAATCGACCTCTAAGTTCTAGGATGACTTTGCTGGTGAAGGTAGGGTAACTTGGACACCTCAGTAGGGTAACTGGGGTCCATGGGCATAATGACCAGGTTCCCAAGGTAGGGTAACTTTGCCCTCTTATGCCTTTAACCGCTCAGGAAGTCCTCCAGTCGACCACAGAAGTCGTCTCAGAGGTCCGTGTAACATTCCCATAATTCTTTTGATCTTATGCGAATGTTCTCCCGAAAGGTTACCCTGCCTAGTAGAGTACCTCATGGCTACTCAACTATTCCCTAGGCCTTATCCCAGGTTTACCAGCTATTTGTATAATATCTATACGAGACCATACCACCTCTGGTTACCACTTGGTATACTATTTGGGCTAAGGTGATAGTGATTGTAGCTACCTATCGTAGGGTCGTTACACTTGCGCTTTATGACAATCAATAAGTTTGCCGCTTCCCGTCTTCATTAGATGAGAGCTGGCAAGAGCTACCTGAAGGCACAGAAGGACTGGCGGAATCCAGAAGCAAGCGTGCTATGTCCTAGATGTGAGAACGAACCCGAAACCTTTGAACACGTTATAGCCAATTGCCAGGCCCTCGCTAGTGCCATTGTTGGGCAACCTGACGAGATCTTTGATATTTCGCCGGAGTCTTTGATTTGGGCCGAAAATAAACAGGGATGAGATTTGATGAAATGTTTGATTTCTTTCATTTTGTTAAATAAGTTAAAATTTCCTAGTAATATGGATGTTTTTCCTTCTACAAGAGCTTCACAAATACAGTCCTGATTGAAGGAGGATAATTTTCAAGGAACCCTGATTACAGGGGATATTCACATTGATTTCACACCGTTGGGTATTTTTGGTTTTGTTTATGATTTTATTTCTTTTGTTATGTTTTGTTTTGGGTTTTTATTTGCCATGGGATTTTTCCCGAATGCAGTGGTTGGACCGTGGGGAGTGCTAGTCATGCACCTAAAATCATACCAAGGATTTAACAAAAAAAATAGGAGAACTTTGTGAACTCTACTCACGCAGCTGGATTAAAGCCGGATACTTTATATGGGGGTTGGCACCTTAAGTTTCCAGCTCCAATTCGGCCATGAGAGAGGACTACAACAATTTCTACATCAAAATTGTCAAACCTTCTTCCTACAACTCAATTGCCCAAGGATTACCTTACTGAACATTTTTCCGATCTTCTACCAAGAAGTTGAGGTACCTTTTGCTTGTTGGTGGTTGGTGATAGAGTTCTAGTGCTTAATCTGCATTGAAGTATTCTCTCTTTACCAAAACTAAAACTCTTATCTTGGCCTGTTACGGGCCTCTTGACCTCCGTCTCTACCAGAGAAAAATGTATTGCATAGTAAGGTAAAGTTATAGTAAATTAACGGTTTTTGTGTATGCCAAGCTTACCTGAAACGCCACAGTAAGCTACTTTTTGTCAACTTTTTTAACTTTGAAAACCCCTACTGTAAGTTACTGGACATTCAAAATCCACTTTTTGGTTACCATGGAAACCGTGTGTAACCAAGAGGCTCATTTCCGGCTCCAGGTGCGGTCCAACCTGACACGAAATGCTGAACTTGTACAACCCGAGATACCGTACTTACGAGTACTGGAATAATTGAACCTTACACTAGAGTAAGAAGCTGGAGTTCCCTTTGCTGGTATTGTAAGGCTCTTTTTTCTTTTTTTTCTCACTTAAGCTTGGGCTTCGGCGGTCAGTGTCAGTGCTCACAGTCGGCCCGTCCGTCCCAGATGGCGTGAGAACGACAAAGGACGAGAAAGTGTCGTCCTTAGACGGGACGGACTGCCTTGGCGCCGTCCGACGGCCGTTGACTACAGACATGTAAAATTGGCAGATAAGATACATACTAGTACTAAAATAAGCCAAGCTTAAAACAATAATAAGATAAAAAGAAAAAAGAAAAAAGAAAAGGGGAAAAAAAAGAAAAAAGATAATAGAAAAAGAATTCCCTTAATTTACAATTCTAGAAACCTGGACTTTCTGCTCGCAGTTTTGAAGAATAATAGAAATATCAATGGCTTTTTCAAAATTAATTAAACCTCCATTAGCCCAGGACTTCAGACACTGTGTAGCTTCAATTGTGGTACATTGAAGAGAATTACGACAGTCGGTGAGTGAAATTTTAGCACTAAAAACATTAGAAAGTCTGTCAACACTATTTAAAGAACTATTAATTATGATGATTAAGATAACTTACCTGCTAAATACCCGTTCACATTCAGCAGATATCGCCGGAATAGAAAGTATATCAAGAGCCATCCTTGAAAGTCTTGGATAGAGTGAACGTGCCATCGACCACCAGTTTACCAGAAGGTCAATTGTGTAATAGGTTTACTCATATCTAATGAAAGGTAGAATAGAGGGCTAACGGTTGACCGGCAAGCTCTAGATCTAAGGGAGTCTTCAGAGAGCTCGAGAATAAAGAGAGATAATAGTTAAAGGGCAAGTGGAACTCTGAGATCGCCGTTCAACCAAGTATATTCTTAAAAGATGAGTCTGCTGAAGTCTGCCGTTGTCCTGCTAGCCAGGAGATGAGTTTAAATACAAGAGTTCTCCCAGAGCGATAGTAATCAGATATCCTGCAACCACAATCATTACCGGGCAGTCCACCTTGCCCTGCATGTCCTGTGATCCCACATGAAACCTAAGAGTCATAACACTACCTCAATGCTATCGTCAGCTTACATGACTGCTCCTTCGCTTGTGCTTCCAAATAAAACAACAAACATGCAAAACTAAACTTAACACAAGCTACCGGGCCTTAATATAGCTCCGGGGCTGTAAAACAATCAAACTAATCAAAGTTAGCAAAGTAATCAAACTAAACATAGGAAATCCTGCACTCCGCTCCTGTATACAGTTACCGGAACATATATACATGTTACAAAATGAAGGCTCGCCATCATTCTTAATCAACCAGTGCAGGTATCGTTCCACTCATCAGGACCAAGAGAACCAGATTCCATAAGGCGGACCTTTTTAAAGCTTCTTCCAGAATGAGACAAATTTGACTTTTGTGGTGAGGGAAAAGGAATTGATGGAGGGTGAAGTGCAAGTGGCTTGTAGTTTTGTTCCCATCATTGTCCAACAAGAAGCATAGCTTCTATAGTCCAACATGGTTGGTCGCCCCATCCATGCTCAGTGGACTCGAAAAAACTATCCACATTAGGATTTAGCACAATGGATGCACAAATAACCGGAGAAAGACTCCTCAGAGAGTAATATTTATCAAGTTTATTCCAGGCTAGCGTTAACGATTGGTGAAAGTGAGAAGCAGGATCAGAGATCCGCGAGAGAAATGATAAGAGAGGATTCCGAATGACTTCCAAGGATGGATATACATCATGAAGGGCCACTTGTTTTCTATTGCCTTCTAGTAAAAGTATCTCCTCACGGAATGGTGCAAGAAATTCCAATATGTCTTCTAAAAATTCCCAATCCAGTGAGGATAGCTTATCGTGAACTAGAGATACCCATGTATCATCATGAATAGCCCGCTGAACCTGGAAGTCAATTGCTTCTTTAAAACACACTGCTCTTTTAAGAGCATCATGATCACCGGTCCAGCGTCTGACATTTCCCAAAATAAGCTCCCTCGCATTAGTGGAATTGCCAAACATAGTAAGAACTACTTGATTGAATAATTCCCGTTATTGTGGACTTCCGCGAATCCATACAATGATGTTTCTTAATCGGCCTAGTGGTCCAACCTTGCACTATCTTTCCAGCTCTTTATTCTCTTTTTCTATTGTCTGTCGCTCTTCCATATCACTTGCCAAGTGACTCAATTTCTTTCCATAAAGAAAAACTTTCACACCTAGATTGAGAATATGGCCATAGCATCAAATATAGCATTGAGCGATATTCAACTGTATGCCATCTGTATTTTGACATCGATGTTGGTCAGAGATATATCGCACAGCTGAGAGATTGTTGGATGCATTGTCTAAACAGAAATAGCCTAGATTATGCTGAATTCCATACGCAGTAATAATTCCCCAAAGTCGTTGTCCTTGATTTTCACTGGTATGTGAGCCCAGTAATTGTGGTAGTCCCAACAGCGCATGTTGCACATAACCTAAGTTGTCAACCCAAAAAGCAATAACTCCAAGAAGAGCCAGGAAGTTAGAGGAGGTCCAGAGGTTGAAACTCAAATGAATTGATGAAATTGAATTATGCTTCAGGTGGAATTGAATTTTGGCTTTATTATGACTTATAGCATCCATAAGCCATGTACTCATAGTCGAGGAGGAGGTAGGCATTGCATCAGCAAGATCGTTAAAGAAAGGTTGCACCGCACAAAGATAGCTGAAGATTGACTGTAGAGATTGCAAAACAACTTGATTGAAGGCAACTTGATTCATAATAATCCATCGAATAAGAAGATCCTTAAAAACATCTCGATTGAAACCAATTTGAGGTAGGATAACTTTGGTTCCAGTATGATTAATGGCACCACCTGGCTCATTGTTGGCAGTTACTCTTTCTATGCCTTCTCGATTAAACCCATGAGCCCGAATCAGATGATCAATCATATTCTTTGTTGTACTTTGAGCATAGGTATTTGCTGTCTCTTGATCAGGACCTTAATAAATATTAGCTTAATACCAAATGTGTATAATTAATATTAATACTTGCATCTTGCACATCTCCAGCGTTCACGCACAATACGATTTGTGTCTACAGTCCTGTATGGTTGACCATTTTCTGGTTTCCAAACCCAACTTATTCGATTTGGTGAATGATAAAGCAGATTCTCACTGATGGGAATAGGTGTTGAACATTCTGATATGGATAGTAGGGAATTGGTACCTGTAACATGTATACATGTTCCGGTAACTGTATACAGGAGTGGAGTGCAGAATTTCCTGTATTTAGTTGGATTATTTTACAGCCCCGGAGTTATATTAAGACCCGGTAGCTTGTGTTAAGTTTAGTTTTGCATGTTTGTTGTTTTATTTAGGAACACAAGTGAAGGAACGGTCATGTAAGCTGAAGATAGTATTGAGGCAGTATTATGACTCTTAGGTTTGATGTGGGATCACAGAACATGCAGGGCAAGGTGCACTGCCCGGTAATGATCGTGGTTGTAGGATAACTGATTACTATCGCTTTGGGAGAACTCTTGTATTTAAACCCATCTCCTGGCTAGCAGGAGAACAGCAGACTTCAGCAGACTCATGTTTCAAGAATATACTTGGTTGAACGGCGATCTCAGAGTTCCACTTGCCCTTTAAGTATCATCCCTCTTTATCTTCGAGTTCTCTGAAGCCTCCCTTAGACCTAGCGCGTGCTGGTCAACCGCTAGCCCTCTATTGTACCTTTCGTCAGATAGGAGTAAACCTGTTCCATTTTTTTCGCCTCAGCAGGTGAATTCAAATGTCTTCAGGACAGAGGACCGCCAGGTTGGATTGATCACCCTTCCTATATCTTGATAACTAGCTAGAAGCAGGAGCGGCAGGGACAGAGTTCCCGGCTCACGTGCTACATTCACAATTGCCGAAAGGAGCAGAAGTACCACAAGGTCCGGGAGGACCTACGGACGCTCTACACAGACACCACAGACACAAGAGCCTACACCCCAGACACAAGAGCCTACGCCAGGCCCATCAGAACCACCACCAGAACAATCAGAAACCGAAAGCCTACTATCAGAGAGTGGCCTCCTTCCAGGAGATCTCGATACAGACTCAGAAGAAGAAAGAGCCACATAACAACTCCTCCAAAGAGCAGCCCAAAGCCAGGAACTCAAAGCAGAGGAACTAGCAGAAAATGTAACAAGAGTAGCGACTACACTACCCATACAACAATCCCCACCTCCCCCTGGGATATCAAGAAGCCAAAGCTACCTAGGAACAGTGTTTGGATTGCTGGCTTCCGCATTCCAAGCCTCCAGAGACCAGACAACTCCAGGAGCATTCCCTGGCACACCTGAAAGAGCAGAAAGACCACGAGGCAGGCAACCTCATCAAAGGCCAGGACCGGCACCTCCACCCCCTCCAGAACCCGAGACAGTCACAATGGCAGACCCTCCTCCAGCCAGAATACTGCCGCCTAAGATACCAGCACCAGCTAAGGTTAGTGGTGAGGGTGATGACCTTAAGCCAGACAAACTGAAGCGATGGCTCCTATCAGTTGAACGATACCTATCCAGACACCATATGACAGAAGCCAATACACCAGACATAGTAGATTGGTATGGACTCAGACAGAAGGCAGAGCAGAAGGAGCCTTCCTCACATTCATGAAGGACAGAGAACAACCTCCACCGCTTGAAAAATTCATCAACAAATTCAAACAACTTTTCGAATCCTCTACCAACACAGATGACCTGTACCGGAAATGGCAGAAAGTACACCAGAACTCCGGCGGAAAGCCAGGACAGGTCACAAAGGTTGTTGGTGATCTAAAGAAATTAAGGCAGCCCTACCTGGTGGAGCAATCACAGATTATGCCTACCAACAACGATTTCTCGATGCTATGGATACAAAGCTTCGCCGGAATGTTGAACCACAGAATAGACCAACAGATACCATGAATGAGATCATAGCACTAGCCGAACGATTCGACGGTACTATATATAATACCGGAGCATACAAGAGTACTGGAGGAAGCTCAAGCTCGAGTAGCAAGCCACATAAACCAAAGAATACCTCTACCTATCGAAAACTCGCTGCTAGCAAATCTGATTACAGAGGAAAAGCCCCAGCAAAGAAGAAGACCTATACCAAGAATAAGAAGCCCAGCAAGGTTGAAATGGACCGCAGGAAGGCCAAAGGAGCCTGTTTCTACTGTGGCGAAAGCGGACACATGGCAAATGAATGCCCAAAGAAGGAAGTCAAAACCAACTATGTTTGCGCCTCTGAGGACACAGAGGATGAAGAATCCGAAGCAGAATCTGTCAGTACAGAAGAACTGAACGAAGATGGCTCAGTCCTATCATTCAAAACTACTGTGGGCACACCACTTAAGACCCAACCCTTCAAAGCCCTCGAATTTACTATTCTCATCAATGGGAAATCCTCCAAAGCCCTAGCAGATACAGGAACGATTGGTGGAACCCTAATTAGCAACAGATTTGTCACCACAAACAACATCCCTTATACAGCAAAAAAGAATCCCCTCATCCTCAAAATGGCAGTCAAAGGATCACGATCCACTAGTAACTATGGCTGCAATGTCGAAATCCAGATAGGAAGAATGAAGATCCCTAAAGTGGACATGATGGTCACTCCAGTCTTGGATTATGATGTGCTAATCAGCATGGATGATCTCGCCAGGTTAGGAGCAGAAATAAACTGCCGAAAAAGCACTATATACTTCCCTGACTACAAAGTTAGGATATACTGTGATGGAAAATCGACACAGGCTAGATCAGCCATGGCAAAACCCCAAGAAAAACCCGATTTCCCATCCCTCTTCCCTGAAGTTTTCGTTAAGGAAATACCTGAAGAACTACCTCCACTACACCCCATACTACACAGAATCATCCTAAAGGACATAACCAAACTTATTAAGACACCTGTCTTTAAATGCCCCGAAGCCCTACTAGGTACATTCAAGGACTGAATCAACAAGCAGATGGCCGCTGGCATTCTAAAAAGAGAAAGAGTACCAGGAGGTGCTAGTATGTTCGTTCAAGCAAAACCGGATGGCAGGATTAGACCACTGGTAGATCTTCAATCCAGAAATCAGAACACAGAAGCAGACCACTCGCTAATCCCCAATCAACAGACTATCCTCAGTGTAGTAGCAAGAGGAAAATTCCGAAGCAAGATAGATCTCAGCGATGCCTATTTTCAGACCAGAGTACACCCTGACGATGTCAAATATAATACCATGATGACCCCATTTGGCTCATTCACTAGCGAAGTCATGATGCAAGGAGACATAAATGTACCAGCCACCTTTGTCAGAGTTATGGAAGATCTCTTCCACAAAGAACTTGGAGATTATGTCTGGGTCTACATTGACAATATTTTTATCTTCAGCAATACCTTTAAAGATCACATACAGCATGTGACAACTGTGTGCGACAAGCTAAGAAAGGCAGGATTCTATGCGAACCCAAAGAAGAGCATGTTCTTTGCAGAAAAACTCGAGATCTTAGGCCATATGAGAGATGACGATTGCCTACATCCTGCATCAGAAAAAATTCGTTCAATAATGGACTGGACAAAACCAAAGAACCACAAAGAACTGGAGCGCTTCAATGGAATTGTTCACTATATATCACAATTTCTTCCTCATGCTGCAACTATCACAGCCCCACTTACTGAACTCACTGGAAATGCTGAATAGCTATGGACGGACCTTCATGATGCAGCCTTTGAGGCTGTAAAGCGAGCAGCCGAAAAGCACCAGGTCCTAAGACCGATCGACTATACAAGTTCAGATATGGTGTGATTGTTCACTGGTGCATCGCCCACCGGAACTGGTGCATGGGTTGGCCAAGGACCAACCAGAGATGCAGCCAGACCTACAGCGTTCCACAGCAGGAAACTCACATCATCACAAAATGGTTATCCCACCAACCATCAGGAAGCCCTCGCAATCGTTGAGGCTATAGCATCATTAGAGTACCTATTGAGAAATAGATGCTTTACAGTGGTAACAGACCACGAAAGCCTTACCACAATAATGACCCAGAAAGGTCTCTCTGGAAGCCAGCAGAGATGGCTAACATTCCATAGCCAATTAAATTTCAGAATAGAATACCAACTAGGAGCGGAGAACTTCTTAGCAGATTACCTGTCGAGGATTCATGAAGGGAATCCGAGTTCTACAGATATAACACTAAGAGACCCCACCTCACAAGGCTCTAAGACAGATGCCTTGCCCGATACCCCAGCACTCCCTATTGAGACACACTACGCCTCTTCGCTTGACTACCCCACTGATTCAGAAGACGCCATGTATTACGCTAGCGATGAGAAGCCTTCTCCCACCCGTATATCTTATAACTCTATTCTTCGCTCTAGCCCTGAATATCTTATGAACGAAGCAGCCAGCTTCACTGTTACCAGCTCTCAAACCTCCCAAAGCCCCTCAAATAAACGCAAGAACCCACCACAAAGTTGCCCAAGCACCTCCCCCACCGATAGCGCCAATAGTTACTGGGCAGACTCAGTTATATCTCCTTCTCCCAGCGAACAAGAAAAGGAACACTCAGAAACAAGCTGGCAGAGCTGCACTAATGATGACTGTGAGCTACAAAGTGAAGAAAATGCAGAGGCCTGCTACTGGCCTAAGGATCCCAGGAAGCGAAAGCAGAGCAAAAAGGCTAAAGGAAAGCGTGCAGCCATCCAAGGCCCTATCGCCCCTCAAAAAGAACTCTCCTACTCTCACCCCGATCTCCCATACCTCTCTGAAGGAGCCCCACCCCTTAGAATGGAAGACACTTTTCTCTCTACTCCACCTATGGCCTCGCCGGCCTTCGGACCTCTCTACAATGACCCTGACCATAACCAGACTGACTCTAGTCAAGCCCAACTCATTCTGGATACTGTAACATGTATACATGTTCCGGTAACTGTATACAGGAGCGGAGTGCAGGATTTCCTATGTTTAGTTTGATTACTTTGCTTACTTTGATTAGTTTGATTGTTTTACAGCCCCGGAGCTATATTAA
>Ga0307509_10009549_pt1 | contig 12091 bp, 9 predicted proteins | sample 10_EM_MG_FD_202245 | JGI IMG/M metagenome (GOLD analysis project Ga0307509, IMG submission 202245) | Populus trichocarpa ectomycorrhiza microbial communities from riparian zone in the Pacific Northwest, United States - 10_EM | ecosystem: Host-associated > Plants > Roots > Unclassified | place... | reverse complement strand
TAAGGGAGCTGCGCTAATCTCACGTCACACGCACCACGCGAGAGACACAGGGTTCCCATGCCAGTCGAGTACCGCGGTCGGTCCGAAACGATGGCCTATGCGGCGGCGGGGATGGAACCGCCGCCCGAGGTCCCGTTGCGGAAGAGCGATCCCCGGCAGGCGGGCCCGTACCGCTTGCTGTCGGTGCTGGGCAGCGGCGGGATGGGCCGGGTCTATCTCGGCCGCGACACCACCGGCTCCACCGGCCGGGCCGCCGTGAAGGTGATCCGTCCCGAGTACGCGGAGGACCCGCAGTTCCGCAAGCGCTTCGAGCGCGAGGTCGGCGCCCTGGACTGTATCCAAGGGGCGCACATCGTACGGCTGTTGGGCAGCGGCTGCGAGGAGGACCTGGTGTGGGTCGCCACCGAGTACATACCCGGGCCCACACTGGACCAGCTCGTCGACGCGCGCGGGCCGATCGACGCGGCGGCGGCCTGGCGGCTGATGGGCGACGTGGGACGCGCGATCGAGGCGATCTGGCGCGCCGGGCTGGTGCACCGCGACCTCAAGCCGTCCAACGTCATCCTCGGTGCCGACGGCGCCCGCGTCATCGACTTCGGTGTCGTCCAGGCCACCGACGGCACCTCGATCACCGCCACCGGCCAGAACGTGGGCACCCCCGCCTACATGTCCCCGGAGCAGGTCCGCGGCCAGGAGGTGACCGCCGCCTCGGACGTCTTCTCACTGGCCTCCACGCTCACCTACGCCGTCGCCGGGGAGGCGCCGTTCGGCGAGGGCACCGGCGTCGACGTGCTGCACCGGGTGGCCTTCGACCCGCCCCGGGAGGAGACCCTCGACAAGGTGGCGGCCGTCGACGCGGACCTGGCCGCGTTCATCCGCGTCTGCCTGGACAAGGACCCCGAGCAACGGCCGTCACCCGAAGCCGTGTTCAGGACCGCCATCGGGCATCAGCTCTCCGGGCCGGTCGGCGACCCGCCCCCTGCGGCTCCCGGGCGCGCGGCCTCCCCCGGCCTCGCGATCTCCCCCGCCGTCCGTCCCGCCGCGACGCCCCCGGAACGTCCCACCGAGCCCGGCAAGCCCCAGGTCGCGCCCGGGAAACGGGGGTTCGCGCCCGGGAGACGCGGAAAACTGGTCGCGGGTGCCGTCGCCGCGGCGGCCGTCCTGATCGCCGGCAGCATCACCGCGACACTGCTGCTGCACCACGACGACGGCGGGACGGCGGCCGGTGCCGGGCCGGAGGCGTCCTCGGCGGCTGCCGTACCGGAGAACTCGCCCTCGGCGCCGAGCAGTTCACCGACCACGGACGCGACCCTGCCGGGGACGGGGAACGTGGCGTCGCAGAGTCCGACGAAGGCGCCGGCCACCCACGATCCCGCGACCCTCGACATCCGGATCGCCTCCTGCGTCGCCGAGATCGCGTCGCACTCCCACGGCGACTACGGGGAGGCGACGACCGACGCGGTGAAGGCGTTCCAGACCGAGGCCGGAACCACCCCGAGCGGGTCCGTCGACGCGCAGACCATGAAGATGCTGTACGGCACGGAGCGCGGACCGGTCAGGACCGGTTCGGTGACCGTCACCGAGAGCGTGCACGCCGTCGATGTCGCCCGCTGCCTCGACGCCCGCGTCTCCGCGGTGCAGGTATGGGGGTGCAACGGCACGGCGGCCCAGAAGTGGGCGCTGTACCGGGTGCCCGGCCACGCGTCCCAGTACCTCGTCGTCAATCAGGGCAACCACGCGTGCCTGGACGCCGACGCCAAGACCGTCGGCCAGAACTTCTCGAAGATCCGGGCCAGGAGCTGCGACGGGCTGAGCGCGCAACGGTGGCAACTGGGCAGCGCCGGGACCCTGGTCAGCGCCCCGGACGGTTTCTGTCTGGACGCGGAGGCCGACGAGTCGGGGCAGGACGGTCAGCCGGTCCAGACCTTCGGCTGCGCGGGCAGCTCCAACCAGGTCTGGAACTGGCACTCCTGACACACCGTCAAAGCACTACTGACACACCGTTGAAAACCGTCTGTGGTCAGGCGTCCCCGTACGCCTCGCCGCCGAGCTCCAGCGCCGCCGTCCCCGCCGTGGCATCGGCGAGCCACGCCCTGAAGGCGTCCACATCGGCGTCCGGCAGCCCGATCTCGATGGTCACCGCCTCGCCGTAGCGGACGTCCCGGACCTCGCGTCCGGTGGCGCGCAGATCGTTCTGGATCTTGCCGGCCCGCTGGTGGTCGACGGTGACCGTGGCGAGCCGGAAGCGGCGGCGGGTGAGCGTGCCGAGGGTGTCGAGGGCTTCACCGACCGAGCCGCCGTAGGCCCTGATGAGACCTCCCGCGCCGAGCTTCACGCCGCCGTAGTAGCGGGTGACGACGGCGACGACGTACCGCATGTCGCGGCGCAGCAGCATCTGGAGCATGGGGACACCGGCCGTGCCGCCGGGTTCGCCGTCGTCGCTCGCCTTCTGGATCGCGGCGTCGGCGCCGATGACGTAGGCGAAGCAGTTGTGCGTGGCGTCGGCATGCTCCTTGCGGACGCGGGCGACGAAGTCCTGCGCCTCCTGTTCGGTGGCCGCCGGGGCGAGGGCGCACAGGAAGCGGGAGCGGTTGACCTCGGTCTCGTGCACACCCGGGCGGGCCACTGTGCGGTACTCGTCCTGCATCCGGCCAGCCTATGCGCAGGGTCAGGGGTCGCCCCCGGTCCGGGTGCGGGTGACGATGTGGGGGATACTCGCTGCTCGTTGCCCCGGTGGCGGGCACGGTGGTCCGATCTCAGGGAGTTCTCAGCATGACCGGCGCGCAGGTGGACCCGACACAGAGCGCGGAGTCCGGCGGTCCGGGGTCCGCCGCCGAGCGCTGTCGGGCCTGGCTGCTGGAGGGGCTGAGCGAGCAGAGCGCCCGGCATCCGGGGCCGCACGCGACGCCGAACCCGGAGCACGAGGGGCACCGGTGGTGGCGGGTCATGTGTCTGACCGGCGTCGACTACTTCTCCACGCTGGGCTACCAGCCGGGGATCGCCGCACTCGCCGCCGGGCTGCTGTCGCCGCTCGCGACCGTCGTGCTGATCGGGCTGACGCTGCTCGGGGCGCTGCCGGTGTACCGGCGCGTGGCGCACGAGTCTCCGCACGGCGAGGGGTCGATCGCCATGCTGGAGCGGCTGCTGCCGTGGTGGTCGGGGAAGATCTTCGTCCTGGTGCTGCTGGGCTTCGCGGCGACCGACTTCATGATCACGGTCACCCTGTCGGCGGCGGACGCGGCGGCGCACGTCGTGGAGAACCCGTTCGCGCCGGGCTGGATGCACGGCGGGAACACCTGGATCACACTGGTGCTCGTCGGCGCGCTGGGCGCGGTCTTCCTCAAGGGGTTCCGGGAGGCCATCGGGATCGCCGTGGTGCTGGTGGGCGTGTATCTCACGCTCAACGTGGTGGTTCTCGCGGTGTCCGCGTGGGAGGTGCTGAGCCATCCGGTGAAGATCGGCGACTGGACGGACGCGATGACGGCCGCGCACTCCTCACCGCTCGCGATGGTCGGCGTCGCCCTGCTCGTGTTCCCGAAGCTCGCCCTCGGCATGTCCGGCTTCGAGACGGGCGTGGCGGTGATGCCGCAGGTCAAGGGCGACCCGACGGACACCTGGGAGAAGCCGACGGGCCGCATCCGCGAGACCCGCAAGCTCCTCACCACGGCCGCCGTGATCATGTCCGGCTTCCTGCTGCTGTCCAGCCTGGCGACCACCATCCTCATCCCGCAGAGCGCCTTCAAGACCGGCGGCCCGGCGAACGGCCGCGCCCTCGCCTATCTCGCGCACGAGCACCTGGGCCAGGTCTTCGGCACGTTCTACGACGTCTCGACGATCGCGATCCTGTGGTTCGCGGGCGCCTCCGCACTCGCCGGGCTGCTGAACCTCGTCCCCCGCTATCTGCCGCGTTACGGCATGGCGCCCGAGTGGACGCGGGCGGTACGCCCGCTGGTGCTCGTGTTCATGGTGACGGCCGTGCTGATCACGCTCTGGTTCCACGCGAGCGTCGACGCGCAGAGCGGCGCGTACGCGACCGGTGTGCTGGTGCTGATGCTCTCGGCCGCCTTCGCCTCCACGGTCACCGTGCACAAGCGCGGCCACCGCAAGGCCACGCTCGGCTTCGGCACGATCACCGCCGTGTTCGCTTACACCCTCGTCACGAACGTCATCGAACGGCCCGACGGCATCAAGATCGCCGGGATCTTCATCGTGCTGATCCTGGCGACGTCGTTCGGTTCACGCATCCACCGCGCCTTCGAACTCCGCGCCGCCGAGGTCACGTTCGACGACACGGCGGCCCGTTTCATCGACGAGGCAGCCCGCTCCGGCCCCCTGCGACTGATCGCCAACGAGCCACAGGAACACAGCACGCGTGAGTACCGCGCCAAGGAGTACAGCCAGCGCGAGCACACCCACATCCCGGACGGTGGGCCGGTGCTCTTCGTGGAGGTCACCGTCCGCGACTCCTCGGACTTCACCGCCGACATCACTGTGCACGGCGACAAGAAGTACGGGGTACGGCGGCTCCGGGTCGAGGGCCCCACGGTGCCCAACGCGATCGCCGCGGTCCTGCTCGCCCTGCGGGACCGTACCGGCGAGGTCCCGCACGCCTACTTCGACTGGACCGAGGGCAACCCGGTCAGTCATCTGATCCGTTTCCTGGTCTTCGGCGACGGCGAGGTCGCACCGGTCACCCGCGAGGTACTCCGCCGCGCGGAACCGGACCGGCACCGGCGGCCCCGCGTCCACGTCGGCTGACCGCTGTGAGAGTCCTTGTGGTCGGCGGCAGCGGTTTCCTGGGCGCGGAACTCGTGCGCCGGGCGAGCGCGGCGGGCTGGGCCACGGCGGCGACGTACTGCTCCGCACGACCCTGTACCGCGCCGCCCGGCGTCTCCTGGCACCGGCTCGACCTGCGCGCGCCCGACCGACTCGACGACCTCCTGGCCGAGTTGACCCCGGACGCGATCATCAACGCGACCAGCGGACAGAGCGACTGGGCGGTCACCGCGGACGGTTCGGTCCGCGTCGCGATGGCTGCGGCACGCCACGGTTGCCGCCTGGTCCATGTCTCCAGCGACGCCGTGTTCTCCGGTTCCCGGATCTCCTACGACGAGTCGTGCCTGCCCGACCCGGTCAGCCCGTACGGCGCGGCGAAGGCCGCCGCCGAGACCGCCGTACGCCTGCTGACACCGGCCGCCGCGGTCGCGCGCACCTCGCTGATCATCGGCCACGGCGGCTCCGCGCACGAGCACATGGTGCACGAACTGGCCGCCGGTACCCGCGAGGGCGTCCTGTTCACCGATGTCGTCCGCTGCCCGGTCCACGTCGGGGACCTGGCCGCCGCCCTGCTGGAACTCGCCTGCTCCGACACGGCCGGGCTGTTCCATCTCGCCGGCCCGGACGCCCTCAGCCGCCACGACCTCGGTGTACTCATCGCCCGACGCGACGGACTCGACGCGAGCCGGCTCCCCGCCGGGCAGCGAGAGGGCACGTCCATGGCCCTCGACGTCCGCCTGGACAGCCGAGCGACACAGGAACAACTGGGTACCCGGCTGCGCGGAGCACGGGAGTTCCTCCGACTCCCCTAGAAGCGGGCCTACTTCTTCTTGCCCCTCGGCACGGTCAGGCCCGTCAGCAGGGCCGTGCCCGGGGCGAGGTCCTGCCAGGTCCGGCCGTGCCAGGCCAGGACCGCGATCGCCGAGGTCGGGAACTTCACCCGGACCTCGTCGAGCGTGTCGTCGAGACCGTCACCGGCGAGTTCGAGGACCAGTTCCTCCAGACCCGGGTTGTGCCCGACGACGAGCAACGTCTCGACCTCGTGCGGCACTTGGTGAACGGCGTCGAGCAGGTCCGCGACCTCGGCCGCGTAGAGCCGTGGTTCGTACCGCACCGGCGGCGGGGTGCCCCACTCGGCCGAAGCCAACTCCCAGGTCTGGCGCGCCCGTACGGCCGTGGAGCACAGCGTCAGGTCCGGCAGGGAGTCCGTCTCGGCGAGCGCGATCCCGGCGGCCGGGGCGTCGCGGAGACCCCGCGGAGCGAGCGGCCGCAGATGATCGGGAACGCCCGCGGGCCAGGCCGACTTGGCGTGCCGCAGCACCACAAGTCGGCGCAGCGGGCGGGCCCCGGAACGGGCGTTCACGCCAACGACCCGATGTCACGGGTGAGTTCGAGCCCGAGCAGCCGGTCGGCGTAGGCGTACGTCTCGAAGCGGGCGCCGTCCGGCAGGTCGGGCCAGGTCTCCACGCGCCGCAACACCCCCAGCACGGCAGGCACGTTCAGGTCGTTCTCCCAGGCGCTCCGCAGCTCGACGCGCACCTCGTCGGGCACCGGCCGCGAGGGCCGCCGCGCCCAGTCGGCGACCGACCCACGCCAGTGCGCCAGGGTCCGCCGAGCCTCGTCGAGGGCCGCCGCGTCGAGCCGTCCCGGCAGGTCCCGGGCCTGCGAGAGCAGAGCGAGACGGACCGCGCCCGGGTCGGAGAGATCCGGGGCAGCCGTCGTAGAAGCTTCGACGGGCGCTACGGCGACCAGGACTCCCCCGGGTGTCGCCTCGCTCCCGACGGCCACGTGGAGGACCTGGGCCTCGCCGAGTCCGGAGCCGAGGTCTCCGCCGTCCTCGAACGGGCGGATGCCCAACGCACCGGCGGCGGCACGGAGTTCGGCCTGCTCGTGGTCGCCGGTGAGCAGGGCCCACACGGGTGTGCCGCCGAGTTCGAGGGCGCGCACGAGGAGGTCGGCGACAAGAAGGACACGTAGTGCCGTGGGATCCAGGCCCGACGCATGCGCCTCGACCCTGGTCAGGCCACGGCGGGCGGGGGCGGCTTCGGTGGAGTCGCCGGTTCGGGCGTCGATGATGCGCAGCACGGCCCGAGCGTAGGCGGGTGGCGGGCCGTGCGCACGCATGTTCGCTCCGTTCAGGCCGGAGTGGCGGGTTCGCCCGGGGCTGTCGCCCATGGATCGGCGTGGGTTCACCCGATGCCGTCCGGCACATGGATCCGCACCTGGTCCAGGGTCGTGACGGCCGCCGTCTCGGCCAACACGTCGGCCACGCACGGCAGAAACGAACGCAGCCGTCGCTCGTCGTCCACGATGATCACCAGGCAGGGCCCGTGATCGCGGAGGTGCCGGGCCCTGGGGTCGCCCGCGCCGAACCCCGTCACACCGTGGAAGACGCTCGCTCCGGCGAGGCCCTCGCGGTGGGCGCGGTGGACGAGTTCGGCGTACGCCGGCCTGTGGTGCCAGAGCGCGGCCGCGTCGAGATGGACGGTGAGACGTGCGGCGAGCGGGTCGGGCGCGGGCATCGGGCACCCCCTGCCGTGGGGACTGCCCCGACGGTACTGCGCGGCCCGGCGAGGGGGAACGCGGTCAGCGGGCGAGCAGGTCCCGGAGTGCCTTGGCCACGTCGGCGGGCGCCTCCTCCGCCATGAAGTGGCCGCAGGTCACGGTGGAGTGCCGTAGGTCCGGTGCCCAGTCGCTCCACAGGGCCGCCGCGTCGAAGCCGAGGGCGGCGCCCCAGTCCTGCTGGAGCACGGCGACCGGCATCCGCAGTTGGTTTCCGGCGTCCCGGTCGGCCTGGTCGTGGGCGAGGTCCACGCCGGCGGAGGCGCGGTAGTCGGCGACGATCGAGGGAATCGCGGCGCGACAGGCGTCCAGGTAGGCGGTGCGGACGTCGGCGGGGATCGCCTGTGGGTCATTGGTCCAGAGGTCGAGGAAGTGGCCGAAGAACGCGTCGGGCGCGGCGGCGATCAACTCCTCGGGCAGGCCCGGGGGTTGGGCCATCAGGTAGAGGTGGAAGCCGACGGCGGCGGTGACGCCGTGCATCACGTCCCACATGTCGAGGGTGGGCAGTACGTCGAGACAGGCGAGGTGGGTGACGGTGCCTGGGTGGTCGAGTCCGGCGCGGAAGGCGACGAGGGCGCCGCGGTCGTGCCCGGCGAGTGCGAAGCGATCGTGTCCCAGGGCGTGGGCCAGCTTCACGATGTCGTCGGCCATGGTGCGCTTGGCGTAGCCGGAGCCGTCGGTCTCGGCGGGCTTGTCGCTCGCGCCGTAGCCGCGCAGGTCGGGGCAGATGACGGTGTGGTCGGCCGTGAGGTCGGCGGCGACATGGCGCCACATGAGGTGGGTCTGCGGGAAGCCGTGCAGCAGCACGACCGGGCTGCCCGAACCGGACACGGCCGCGTTCAGGGACACGCCGTCTGCGACGGGAACGCGGTGGTAGGTGAAACCGGGGATGGTCGGTGGCATGGTGCGCCCTGCTTTCGTCAGTGCTGTGGATGCGCTCTCCGAGCCTGCCGCGCGCCGATGAGCAACGGGTGAGCGCGCTACCGTGACCTGGGGCGATGCCCCGGAAAGGGTGGTCGGTGATGGAGGTCGCGTTCGGGGTGCTCGGGCCGGTCACGGCCTGGGACGGTGCCGGGGACGTGATCGCGCTGAGGGGGCCGCGACACCGGGCGGTGCTGGCCCGGCTGCTGGTGGCCCGGCGCCGGGTCGTCCCGGTCGGGCGGCTGGTCGAGGATCTGTGGGCGGGGCGGGAGGAGCCGCCCGCCGACGCGGTGGGCGCGGTGCGCACCTTCGTCGCCGCGTTGCGCCGGGCCCTGGAACCGGAGCGCCCGCCGCGCGCGCCGGCCCGGCTGCTGGTCACCGAGGGACCGGGGTACGCGCTGCGGGCCGCGCCGGATGCCGTGGACGCCTGGCGCTTCGAGCGGGCGGTGACCGCCGCCGGGGCGCTGCCGGAGGAACGGGCGCTGGCCCACCTGGAGGAGGCGCTCGGCCGGTGGCGGGGCCCGGCCTACGCCGACTTCGGCGCCGAGAGCTGGGCCCGCGCGGAACGCTCCCGCCTCGCCGAGCTGCGCCTGCACGCCGTCGAACTCCGGGCCGAGACCCAACTCGCCCTGGGCCGGGCCGCCGAGGCGGTGCCGGACCTGGACGCGCACGCGGCCGAACACCCGTGGCGCGAGAACGCCTGGCGACTGCTGGCACTGTCCCTGTACCGCACCGGCCGCCAGGGCGACGCACTCGCGGTACTGCGCCGGGCCCGCACCCTCCTCGTGGAACAACTCGGCGCGGACCCGGGCCCGGCCCTGCGCCGCCTGGAGTCGGACATCCTCGCGCATGCTCCGCACCTCGACACCGGGCCCGGCAGTTCGCGGGGACGGGCACAGGTGACCAGCAGCCCGGACGAACACAGCCGGTCGCCGGCGGACAGCGGTCCCGCCGAGCAGGTATGGGCAGCCGCCACCGCCGCCTACGACCGGACCGTGGCGGCCGGTGCTCGCATGCGGCTGGAGTCGACGGTGGGCCTGTTGCGGGATCTCGCGGTGACCGGTGGCGGTGGGCTGGAGGCGGCCCGCGGGCATCGGCTCGCGGCGATCGCGGCGGCGGCCGAGCTGGGCGATCCGGAGCTCACCGCCCGGGTGATCGGCGCCTACGACGTCCCGGCGATCTGGACCCGTGTCGATGACCCCCAGTTGGCGGCGGAGACCGTGGCCGCCGCCGAGCGCACCCTTGCCGCACTCCCGCCGGACGCCCATCTCGCGGTGCGGGCCCGTCTGTTGGCCACGGTCGCTCTGGAGTCACGCGGTACGCGTTCCGCGCGCGGACCCCAGGCCGCCCGCCAGGCGGAGGACATCGCCCGCCGGCTCAACGACCCCGCGCTCCTCGCCTTCGCCCTCAACGGGGTGTTCATGCAGACCTTTCACCGCGCCGGTCTGGCCCCGCAACGGGACGGGATCGGCACCGAGTTGGTCGCCCTGTCCGCCCGGCACGGCCTCGTCACCCACGAAGTGCTCGGCCATCTCGTGCAGGTCCAGGCTCGTAGCGCCCTCGCCGACTTCAGCGCAGCGGACCGGCACGCGGCAGCCGCCGAGCAGCTGGCGGAGCGTCATGAACTGCCGCTGGTGGGCGTGTTCACCCAGTGGTACCGGGCGCTGCGGCTCGCCGAGAGCGGCAGTGCGCGGCCGGAGGAGGTGACGGCGGCCTACCGGGACGCGGCGCTGCGGCTGGACGGAGCCGGAATGCCCGGGCTGGAGCGCGGGCTGCTGCCGTTGGCCCTGCTGTGTCTGCGTGTGCGGCACGGGCGGCCCGCCCAGACCGACGAGCACATCGACTGGGGGCCGTACGAACCGTGGGCCCGGCCGCTCGTGTCGCTGGCCCAGGGACGGCCCCACGACGCCCGGGCCACGCTGCGTTCGCTGCCGGAGCCGCCGCGTGACCTGATGTACGAGGCGCTGTGGTGCCTGGCCGCGCGGGCGGCGATCGGCGTGGGCGACCGGGACACGATGGAGCGCGCGAGGGACGAACTGACGCCCGCCGCGGCCGAGTTGGCCGGGGCGGGCAGCGGTCTGGTCACCCTGGGCCCCATCGCGCGGTACCTCGACGATCTCGCCGGCGCGCTACGGGGCCCTCGGTGAGCGGGAGTTCGTGTCAGTCGCCGACCTGGACCACCGTCGTCGCCCCGGCACGGACCGTCGGTGTCGCGTAGGTGTAGGTCACTCCGTGGACCGTCTTGACGCGCACGTGCTGCTGGACGCCGTTGACCTTGATCTTCTTGTGGACGCCGGCGAAGCGGGCCTCCCAACTGTAGGAGCCCTTGCGGGAGTTGTTCGTCAGCGTGGTCTTCGTGGCGCCGTCGTGCCGCACGGTGACCGTGCCCGTGCCGATGGGGACGTCCGCCGCCTGGAGCCACTTCATGCCGGTCGGCAGCTGCGACTGGGTGGTCACCTTGTGGTCCGGTGCGTCCGGTGTGATGCCCATCAGGCCCTGGATGGTCTGACTGACCAGGGTGAACGACACCTCGGGGTAGTCGCCGTCGGGGCCCTGGCTGGAGTTGACGTGCTGGGTCTCCCGCTCGCCGTAGATCCTCTGCATCCACTGCCAGGCGGTGTCGGGGCGGTTGTTCTTGAAGAACATGTCGGGGAGATACGTCGTGGACTCGATGTTGGGTGAGCCCTGCGGTCCCAGTTCCTGCTGCTGGATGTAGTCGAGGTAGGCGTCGTTGCGCGGGCCGGGGTCGATGATCTGCTTCATCGGCATGAAGACGCTGTTCTCCTTGCCCCAGCCGGTGACCGGGGTGCCGGAGACGGTGTAGGCGCGGACCATGTCGGCGCCGCTGCCGGTGCCGCTCCAGGTGTCGTTGAAGTAAGTCTTCAGGTCGGCGGCCTTCTTGTCGTAGGTCTTCGCCAGCTTGGTGTCGCCCTTGCCGCGGGCGAGCACGGCCATCGCCACGTAGGCCTGGTACTCGGTGGCGATGGTGTCGCCGGCCTCGGCGAGGTCGTCGCCGTCCTGTTCGTTGTAGCTGGCGGCGCCGGCGAAGATGCCCTGGCCGGTGCCTTCGGCGACCTTGACCTTGCCGTTGTCCTTGGCGGAGTTGTGCAGGTCGATGAACTGCTCGGTGGCGTGCCGGTAGAAGTTCCAGAGCACCGGGTCGTCGACGTATCTGCGGTCGCCGGTCCACTGGTAGGCCTGGGCGGCCTTCTCGACGAGTTCGAAGACGGCCGGCACCTCGCGCACGAAGTTGTCCGGGCTCTTGTAGTCGATGCTGAGGTAGGTCTTGGCGTCGAAGTTGAGGGACCACACCGGGAAGTACTTGTGCTCGGCGGTCGCGGACTCCGCGTACGAGCGGAGCATCGTCTCGTTCTCGGTGTCGAGGCCGATGAGGTGGGCACCGGCGAGCTGGTGGGTCATGTCGCGGGAGTAGTAGGCGCTGCGGTTGGCGTAGCCGGCCCAGTAGGTGGGTTCGTACGTCGCGGTTCCGGTGCCGCCGGTCTGGTACTCGTCGACGTTGACCGGGCCCACCGTGCCGGGCAGTTGGACCCAGCCGTTGGCCTTCTTCTGCGCCCAGGCGAACATCTCGACCACCGCGGGGTCGGACGAGGTGACCTTGGGGTCGGCGGGCGCGGCGGGTGAGATCATCAGGTCGTCGGCGTTGACCCAGGAGGTTCCGGAGCCGAATTCGATCCCCAGCCGGTCGCCGGTCTTCAGCTTGACGTCGCTGATGGTGTAGCGGGCGTAGCCGGGGTGCTGCGGCAGGGTGATGGTCTGCACGGTCACGCCGTTGCGCCGGATCGTGTACGTGCCGCCGGTGCCGGCGCTGCCG
>Ga0307509_10009547_pt1 | contig 12093 bp, 15 predicted proteins | sample 10_EM_MG_FD_202245 | JGI IMG/M metagenome (GOLD analysis project Ga0307509, IMG submission 202245) | Populus trichocarpa ectomycorrhiza microbial communities from riparian zone in the Pacific Northwest, United States - 10_EM | ecosystem: Host-associated > Plants > Roots > Unclassified | place... | reverse complement strand
CACATCGTTATCATCACATACCGGAACCACCACCTACGTGCTTTTCTCCGTGCTTCGCGCCGTTACCTACGCTACCCCAGTTATCATTGGGTTGTGAGCGAGCTGCCATCAGAGTGTCGCTATCAGCAATAGTCACTCCCATGGTGGCTGAGTTTAGGGCGCAGAAAGAGGTTTATCCCCGTGGGCGAGACATGCAGATTCCCGGCGCTCCTGATCCGGGTGTGCCCCAGTTACCTCGCCGGACAGAAATCGTGGAACAGGGGGTTTCCGAGAAAACAAGTTGAGATCTTAAGGTCACCATAGCTACATTTATGCAGTTGTATAAGGCACATCATCGCGAGTATTATGCAGTTTTACGATAAGGACGACGGAGGTCGTAGAAGTGGAGGAGGGCAAGTAAAAACGAGGGCGAGCATAGCGCTACTTGGACGTCAAGTTTTTCCGAAAGCACAGCCCAAAGTGCTTAATATTAGCCCTCGTTCTGCTTATATGCTCGTAGAGAGATGCTTGAGTACAATAGAGGAATCATTAGTAATTGAACATTTCAAGTTTCAAACCTGTAACCCTATCGTCAAGTTATCCCACGGCTGAGTTGTCTTACCACCGACCTCGACCGGGATTTGATGCTACGATTCAAAATTAGCCCGCTCAACAAACCCAGGAAATCCGAATAGTTTCTCTTCTTGATTCCTGGTTCCCACTATCAACAGGATTTCTAGAAATAGGTTCCCAACTACACAAGAAGTTTTCTGGTGCACAGTATCACAAGCGCTCTGACAAGAAGGAGTGCATGGCTGACCTACCAAGACCACAGCCCTTTTGTGATATGAGAAGTTATGGTGCGAGCTATCTATCTCACCAATTATGCAACAACCCCGCACAGCAGAGCAAGTACGATACTTAACCCAGCATTCCACCGCAAGGTGCACAGCAGCCTAGCCACCTCCAACTTGGAAAGTGCGCAGGATACCAACAGGTCGGCGAAGCAGTTCACCATCCAAAGAATTCCTCATGGAAATGGCAAATAATCAAGGGGAGAAGAAAAAAATCACCAATGTTAGTTGGTTCGTCCAAATCCCAATACCCGACTATCCATATAATAGCGAGAGCGAGCGGGCTGCGTCAGACATTTCACAGAAATCTCCATTAGCCCTTGGCCCGAAGGGCCTCCGGGCCACCTCCGCAACTTGAAAAAACAGCCCCGAGTATCCCCCACCCTGCTTCGAAAGCAGGCCGAATGACTCACCCTCGTATTATACATTGAACCTTCTCCGCGAGATCCCACTTGGGGGTGAATGGGCACTTATGAAGGATGGGTTTCATGCTCGGTGGCGACGGCGACGGGTAGGAGCGATACTAAGGGGTGAGTAGGGAGCTCAAGCTCAGGGACTACTGTTTACTTGAGGGGCTTCCTGATCTAATTGGTAAATTGCATGTTGTCCGGATACGTGTTTTAGTGTTGCTACCTTGTCTATCAGTACGAGACGCGCGCAATAATAGTATTATTATTTTTCCCTTCAAATCTATCCTTCCCATAACTCAGTCAATAATATTCATTCATACTCTCTCACTCGATTGGTGAAATCGCATATGGGATGGCGAGGGGAATCTGAGGAACGGGACAATTTGAGCATGTTTGTCCTTTGTGGGGTTTATCAAATTCACATTCCTGTGACCACGAATGCATAATATTCTATGACAGTGAGACTGCAAGATCGACCTTGCTATGTCCCAGCTACAAGGATATTGTATGGTAGAAGGGTAGGGAATTCATGTAACAAAAATAATAATATTAAATCTCGTCAGATAAACAATTATAGGATCCCATGTGAAGGATACTATCAAAGGACTAAACAGGCGAGTCCCCGCCCTCTCGTCCAATTTCCTTCTCTCCAACTTCGATAACCTCAGACTTATGATCGCTAGCCACTTCTGCCTCGAGCGTAGTGCCTAGAGACGCGTCCACCTTACCGGGTGGTAACACCGCAAACTCTACCAAGCTCTCCGTCGGCGGAGAGATATAAGTGCAGATAATATAATACGACACGACTGCGACAGAAAATCCGAAAAGCCATGCGAATGTATAAAGCTAGGCGTCCGTCCGTCCCTCCTTAGTATGACTGCATAATGAAGAGAAGACAGGTATTCAAACCTTCCAAGCACCACCAACATTGAGTGTCTTATCAATGCTGTGCGCGAAACCAGGCAGCGTTGGCAAAAATCCGAGGAGGAATGATGTAAAGGCTCTCCAGTTGACACCGTAAGTGTACCAGTAGATCCCATGATCTTTGTAGAGTTCACGAACATCCAATTTGCGCTTGCGGATTAGATAAAAGTCACAAACAATAGTTCCAGCCAACGGTCCCATCATACAGCTATACCCCGAGAGAAAGGACAGCAGGCCTGTGGCATTCTTGATGATGTTCCAGGGTGTCTAGTTGTATGAGTATAACTGTAGTAAGGAGAGGTAATGTAGGGCTACCCACAGAGACGACGCAAAAAAATGACATGAATAGTGTTCCACGGAAGATGTTGATGTACTGCGGTGCCATTCCACTGACGTCTTGCTTTTAAATCAGTATCCATTCCTTCTGAGCGGCGAGTGATGCTTTGTCTTTAGGAATAGAGATATGTATATTTACAGCCCAGGAACCTTACCATTCGAGAAAGGGAAAGAACTATAAAACAAGTGAGTTGTCAGTATTCACTCGTTTATAAAAAAGAACAAAAAAATTGCACAATCACTACACTTCCTTCACAAAATTCTTGGCATATCAAGAGAGAAGACCTACCCAGCAGCTATCTGGTTCCCGATTGTAGCTAATATAAAACTGGCCCCTGTGAAAAACTTCGCTGCTCGACTATCGAATTTCGCAATGACTGCAGGCATGTACCATTCGAATGTGCCCCAGATCTCGGAGTGTGCAGAGGTAACAAAAATAGGTGTTAGTGCGCCCAGGGTTCCAATGATCGGCAATGCAAAATACTGGTGACCTCCGGCAAGACCGTTCTTGGAAAATCTGCCGAAATCAGGCATGTTTACTGCCATAGAAGAAAAAAGGCCAATCATCACGTTGAGACCAGTCAGTGCTGAATAGGCAGTATTCATTGGTGTTGTAAGGTGGTATTTCCCCGTTACAAGGGGGCCACCGCCATGTGTTTTTCTATAAAGTTCGTTAGATATTGCGAGTAGGAAAGCACCTAATGCGAGGGACGAACATTACAGCCCATAGAAAGAGAGCGACGAAGGTTGGTGGAACGATGATGGCTTTTGCTAGGAATAGGAGGCGGAGCTTCTGGATAGGCATCAAGGAGAGGATAGTCTGGATTATCCAATATAGAAAGAAGCAAAGTAATCCAGCAGCTATATAAAAGCGCAATCAGAGCCATCCTTATTTCAACTATTCATGTGCACAAAATAACTTACAATCAATTCCGGCACTTTCGGGGAGGTGATTGGGAAATTTCTTGAAGGAGGGCCAAATGGCTTCTATGCAGTTTTGTAGGAAGGCACCGGCTTGTACACAGAGAATGGCGGTCCACATCATGGCCACAAAAGCTATCCAGAATGTCAGCTACGTCGTCCCAAAAGCTTTCAAGACATGCGCACCTCTGATCACTATAGCAGGATAACTTCCAATCATCCCGAAAGTGGACCTCACAATCACTGGATACGCTACGTGATATGTCGCACCCATCTTCATCCCCTTACCTTTAGCCTGTACTCCCAAACATTGAAACTTGTGACGAGAGAATCAGACCTTGCCTGTCAGAGTGACCACAACACTGCAGATCATGAAGCCGAAAAATACGATAGGAATAGTTTCTCTCGCAGTGAACCCGAGTGACATTACACTATGAATTCCTGCTTAATATCTCTCATGATTTGTCTTAGGGGAGATAACTCACGTGCTAACTGTTGCCGCAAGTGGTGGCGCAAGCATGTCGGAGCACCAGTACGCCCAGTAATCGAGACCTCCCCATGTCCTCAATTCCACCGGGACCGGATCGAGATCTATTTCAAGTTTCTTCCATCAATCAATTGAACTTTGAGGGGGAGGGGGGGCAAGGACTCTGACCTTTGTTGCTCCATCTAGCAGGTCCATAGGCGCCAGCTTCGTATGGGACACGAATGTAGCGCTTCACTGATGAGTATGAAGGCATTGCTAAGGTTTGATTCTTCGGATACTGTGTCCGCAATTTCTCTTGAACGATCCGAGGTTTAGAGGAGTTCGGAAGAACTCATGCAACTTAAATACAAGTCCTTTACAGAGATGTCTTATTTCTTTTCTCGCTTTACCGGGCTTCGTCGCGACCGTTCTCGACCACCTCAGCAACGCCACTCACACATATTCGCCCTAATGTCCCTGGTGAAGAAGTTCAAATCCCTGCTGCATCTGGGTGCAAAAAAACGCCAATCTAAGCTTCACAGAATATTATTCGCGGCGGGATGTGGTGGGATCGGACCTGATCGAAGGGTTTTTGATCCAAGTGCCCACCGGCAGCCCTGCGGCAGGTAAAACTCCCAGACCCGGCGGCCCGGTTTGTGAGGGTCGATCTGGCCGACTTTTGAAGTATCGTGGGGTTTTGTTCGTTGGACGTCTCATGTGATATGAGAAAACCCACCAATTCGCCAATCTTAGGTTAGCCTCGCTTAAACTGAGGTAGTTATCGATAGCATCCCCCCGCACCACCAATGAAGCCTCCGGCCCGGCGGGGGCCTCAAACTACCAGTATCACACATGCATTGGTTGTCATTCAGGCCCTGCTCTCGGCGACCTTTTTTCCTCTTTTACCCCGAGACAACCCCCATCAACTACCCAGACTCACATATCACGCGACGCTCCAACAGCTTGATATTACCGTTCAATTCTTGTGAGAGCAAAGTCTGAGGTTTATTTCCGCCCAATCAATTTGAGCCGTGGTTTCCAAACGTAAAAAAGTCACCTCCTACGGAGATAAGCAGAGATGCAGGAGCTCCAGGAAAGAATATCATAACAGCTCAGAATGGCAGATTCTCTGCATGAGGATTCTGTATTTGTGGACAACTAGCCTACCACCGGGTGCCTGCTTGTGCCGGTTTACCCCGCTGTTATGTACCCCTTATTTTCTATATAATTGGCGACCAATTTTTCTACGCAGTGGAGGAAAACAAGTCGCTTTTTCGCCAGGAGATTAACATCGAGTGAATCGCCATCAAAGATAATTCAAAATTGGGTCCCCACACTCCAAACTCCATCGGCAGGCCTTCAAGCCAAAGAAAGTGATGGAGGCTCTCCCGAAAAATATCACAATTGAAGCAAAGCCCTACCCATTCACCTTCCCGCTCTCATCGACTGCTCTCCTCTTGATAGACCTTCAACGTGACTTTATTCTCCCATCAGGGTTTGGCGACATACAGTCTGGGACAAATCTCACAGAGGTAACGGCGGCAGTTCCTAATTGTGTTCGAATTCTTCAAGCATTTCGTGAATTGGAGCTTCCTATATTCCATACTCGCGAAGGACACCTCCCAGACCTTTCCGACTGTCCATCATCCAAGTTGAACCGCCAGGCCTCAGCACCTGGAAGCAATCACTCAAAGGTTATAGGGGACCCTGGGAAATTGGGGAGATTACTGGTAAGGGGGGAGTACGGGCACGATATTGTGGATGAATGTCGACCGAAGCGAGGGGAAATAGTTGTGGATAAACCCGGAAAAGGAGCGTTTTGGAATACGAATTTATTGGAAGAGTTAGTAGGATGGGGGATCACACATTTGGTACGTATTTCTATAATTGGTTATGATCATGGTATTATATTAACAGAAGTAAGATTGTCGGGGGTGTCACAACCGAGTGCTGCGTGACAACCACAGTGCGTGAAGCCAACGATCGCGGGTTTGAGTGTTGTAAGTTATCAGAGACCAGTTGTGAAAATTGGGACTCGGGATCTCACAAGAAATAGGTATAATTGAGGAATGCACCGCCGGGTATAATAATAGCTTCAGAGCCCCATCTTTGAACATGATACATTGGTCTCAGGGACTCTTCGGCTTTGTCTCTACTCTTCCAACCCTCTTAAAAGCATTAGCCCCAGCACTCCCCTCCCCAAGTGTTCCCGCACCAGATCTGGACTTCGAAAGCCCTCCATCAACACCGCCACTGTGGGATGGGCGCCTAACCCTAGACGCTCTCCGGAAATCCTACAGATCCGGACTATCCCCTGTAACAGTTATTACCAGTCTCTACACCAGAATCGAGGAGTATGGTCAAACAAAGTCGACCTTTATACGCCTTGTTGACAAATCAGCCTCTGTGTCCTACGCCGAATCGCTACAAAAACTCTTCCCAGATCTCACCAATCTCCCACCCCTATACGGTGTGCCTTTCACTTTGAAAGACTCCATAAATGTTGCTGGAATTCCTACAACCCTAGCATGCCCTCCGCTCATCCATATCCCATCGCGCTCCTCGAAGATATATTCACAATTAATATCTTTGGGTGCAATCTACATTGGCAAAACCAACTTGGATCAGTTCGCGACAGGCCTAACCGGTTGCCGTTCCCCGTATGGTACCCCTGCTTCCGTTTACAACCCGGACTATGTCTCCGGCGGATCCTCATCTGGAGCTGCGGTTTCAGTAGGGGCGGAATTGGCATCTTTTGCTATAGCAACTGACACCGCTGGGTCTGGGCGCGTTCCAGCAGGCTTTAACGGTGTAGTTGGATGGAAACCCACAAAAGGCACTGTTTCCTTTAGCGGGGTTATGAATGCCTGTGAGTCGCTGGACTGTCTATCATTTATGGTCACGCCGGAGGGAGGTGTAAAGGATGCCCGAAAACTTTGGAATCTCGTTAGAGGCTATGATCCAGATGACCTATACTCAAAGACGCCTGGATCACTACCTTTGCCGATAGTAAATGCGTTGGGCAAGAAAAAGTGGAAGTTTGCCCTCCCGGATAGAAAGGCCGTGGCAGAGTGTTCTCCGGAATACCGGAAACTATTTTATCAAGTTATCGGGAGCCTCCATGAAATTGGCGGGGAGGTTAAAGAGGGTGATTGGGGGCTTTTTGAAGAGGCCGGAAAGCTCTTATACGACGGTGCCCTAGTGAACGAGCGGCTTGCAGCTCTACCAGACGGCAGGTGGGTGGAAAAGGAGAAGGATGAACTACACCCCGTAATCCGGGAGATCTTCCAGAACGCATTAGAAAAGGGTGTGAGCGCCGCAGAAGCATACAAGGACCTGAGAAAGATGACCGGGTATTTACTGTCCTTCTTCCCGATTATGTCTCGGGTAGTCTAACGAATCCTAGGCTCACAAGAAAGGTCAACACTACCCTTTTCAACCCCTCCCACCCATCATACATCGACGTCCTAATAGTCCCGACTGCCCCATTCCACCCTCGGATCTCTGCTGTTTTGAAAGATCCCATCGCAATAAACTCCCGGATGGGAACATTCACCCACTTTGGTAATGTCTTGGATTTGTGCGCCATCGCGGTACCGGCAGGACACTACATGGAAGAAGAAAGAAAGATGCCGTTTTCCGTTACTTTCTTGGGAAGGGGAGGCTCTGATGCAAGGGTTCTAGAAATTGCGAGCCTGTTTGAAGGACTTGTTGGCGTTGGGGCTAGGAACTCCGTTTAAGATGTATATCGTGGCTGTTACTTGAGTATAGCTAGTGGTTCATTTTATGATAGCACAATCGCGGTTTATCACCCATGGGGAAAATTCCATTCGTAAGACACGCACCACCACCAAGCCTAATTAACCCATCGCTCAATCGTCTTACACATTCGGGAGGATGCGGAGTATTGAACCTACGGGCCGTGGTCTGTGAATTTCGGGAGATCCCCAGTGGGGATTTCACCAATCTGCTGGTACTGCGAGATGCCTGTAGTTTCTGTACTGTACTCTTAGTTTTTACCCTATTAACTCAGCGTCGTGCAGAAAAGTTAACGGTGAATACACCGCTTTGCCGACACAAGAAATCACTCGATACCTCCGCCCTGCGCCCAGCACCGGGCTGGTTTCAGAGCTGGATAATTATTCCGCTCCCTTTTATCTTATGAAAATCAAACTTGATGTTTTTTCGGGACTTAAAGGGTTATTCCTTGAAATAAGATTAGTAGCTATCCCATCCTAGCACACGCTCCCACAGTGCCTTATGATTCGGTTGGGAGGTAGGCGCGGATGTTATCCTGAGCTACACCTGCGTGTACTTGTATCACTAATCGATTGAACTGGTCCGCGATACGTATCCCCTCTGGTGTCACATTGAGCATTAGTAAAAGTTTACATAATAGCTTGCACAATCCCATCAACCCCACGGTAGTCCAAATACCGGTACTGTACTCTCCACTTATCAATCTACCAGCACAACGCCCGTGATAACCCGGGAGCATGGATCCCGGGACGGATCAGCGCACGGAGTTCAGTGGTAATAACAACTGTTTTAACGTATCAAATATTTACAACACTACACTATTGGATCAAAGGCCGCGAATTTTGAGGTGGCTATCACCATTAGAACCACGAGAACGTCACCAAGATGTGCGCATTCGTCGGCTGGACGGTGTAGGGGCTTGGCTTCTACAAATGAGCGAGTATGCTAATTGGAGAGATGGCGAGGACGTGTCTGGGAAGGCTACTTTTTTCTGTTCTGGTGATCCTGGTGTTGGAAAGACTTACCTCAGGTGGGGAGCACGATTCACTAAATGATCCCCTCCGGAAAAAAGAATATTTTATAGCTAAATACCAGCATGCCGGAAATTTAGTTCTCTAGTGATCGACGACCTGTGCAATAAGTTTCGCGGACAGGAGGACGTCGTGGTTACTTGCCTGTACTGCGACTTTCTTACCCGGAAAGAACAATCGACAACAAGTCTTGTCGGCGCACTTCTCAAACAGGTGGTGGCAAGGCTAGAATCAGTGCCTACAGAAATAAGTGATGCTTTTTTAGAAGAGAAAGGTAACCTTGGGGGAAGAGGTTTACTACTTCCTGATATTCTCAAATTACTAGTGATGGCTCTCACATCCCTTCGCCGGGTCTTTATATGTGTCGATGCGTTGGACGAATGTTTGACAGACCGCCTTCCAGAACTTCTTCGCTCGCTAAGATCAATTGTCGAGGCTTCATCAGGCGTCCGGCTATTCGTTACGGGGCGGCCACACATTCTAGAGGAGATTGAGAAACATTTCACTCGAGGCGTACAAACCATACCCATCAAATCGGTGAAGGGGGATATCCGAAGGTTCATAAGGCGGAGGCTGGAGGACGACCCAATCTCTGGAGCAATGGATGAGGACCTAAAGGCAGATATTATGGATACTGTACCGAAGACAGCTTCAGGGATGTACGTGGCAGAGCCTGGAGCTCCGAGTGGTGGGTAATTTGCTGATAGGTGTGTTTAGATTTCTCCTTGCTTCTTTAAACATCACCGCGATTTTGGGAGAGACAACTATCTCTCGGAGGAGGGAAAAGCTTAAAAAGATGCGCACTGGGTTGGGCCTTGGGGATGCATACAATGCCACACTTGTTCGGATGAAGGAGCAATTCGGGGACCAGCCAAGGCTAGGAATAGCGGCCCTAATGTGGATTTCGCAGTCCGAGCGCCCACTACGGACCGATGAGATATGTCAGGCCCTGGCAGTGGAAGTAGGGGCTACGGATCTTGACCCACAGAACGTTCCTTCTATAAAAACACTGTTAAGCTGCTGCTTAGGGCTTATTACCGTCGATGAGGAAGCATCGACCGTACGCTTAATACACTCTACATTGCAGGAGTATCTCAGCACCCGTTCCGACCTTTTTCAGAAACCCCATTCGGCAATCGCAGAGGTTTGCTTGACTTTTCTAAACTTTAAATGCATCAAGGAGCTTCCGTCTACTCTCTCTGTAGCCCCGAAAACGACGCCATTTCTCGAGTACGCCTCCTGTTATTGGGGAGTCCATGCCAGGAAAGAAACAACAGAGCGGGTGAAATCGCTGGCGCTAGACTTGCTTGAGAGATATGATAGCCATATATCCGCTAAGCTTCTTTTAATGGAGTGGAAAGCCCTGCCGTGGTATTTTGATTTAGAGGATCACCCGGAGGGATTCACAGGGCTGCACTGTATAGCATTTCTCGGAGCCAACGAAATTGCAACTTTTTTAATGAAGATGAAAAGTTGGGATGCCAACAAAACCGATTTTACGGGCCGCACACCACTATTGTGGGCTGCTGAATATGGGAATGAGGAGGTAGCCAAGGTGTTATTACAACGGAAAGATGTTAATCCCGACTCACCATATGTCGATGGCCGAACACCACTTTCTTGGGCTGCTCGGTATGGGTTTGAGGGCATAGTGAGGCGGCTATTGGCGCGGAAGGATATCAACCCTGACCTACCAGACAACAATGGCCGAACGCCGCTCTCTTGGGCTGCCCATTATGCGCGCGAGGCAACAGTGAAGCTGTTGTTAGAACGAAAAGACATCAACCCTGACTCGCCAGATAATAATGGTCGAACACCACTTTTTCGAGCCGCCGAGTGTGGAAATGAGGGCGTATTGAAACTACTACTAAAGCGAAAAGATGTTAACCCCAACTTCCCAGACAAAAATCGCCGAACTCCCCTTTTTCGAGCTGTCGAGTATGGGAACGAGAGTGCGGTGAAAATATTACTGGAGTGTAAAAATGTTGACCCCAATTTCCTTGACAAGGATTGCCGAACACCACTTTCGCGGGCGGCCGGGTACAAGAACGAGGGCATAGCAAGGCTGCTGGCAGCAGACAAAAATGTCAACCCCAACCTCCCAGATGGAGATGGCCGAGTACCGCTTTTTTGGGCTGCCGCATTCGGGGTCGAGGGCGCGGTAAAGGGGCTGCTCGAGCGGGAAGATCTCGATCCTAACTTGACAGACGAAAAGGGTCGAACAGCGCTTGTATGGGCTGTGAGCGCTGGGCGCGAGAAAATCGTAGAGCTGTTATTGGAGCGGCGCGACGTCAACCCCAACTTGCCAGATCACAGCGGCCGAACGCCATTCCTGTGGGCCGTCATGGCCGGGTGGCAGAACGTAGTGGAGCTGCTATTGGAACGGGACGACATCAATACCCACGTGCCAGATAACACCGGCCAAACAGCGCTCGCGTGGATCTCTCAGAATGGATCCCGAGATATGGTGGAGCGCCTACTAGAGCGGAAAGAGCACAATCCGGCCCCTATGGCAGCCGATAGCGGTTCAGTGCCGCTCCGCTCCTTGACCGCCCTGGACGATTTTGAGGATGCGCGAGCGGTGCAACTGCAAGAACCCCGGCCCGATGATTCTCCCAGCCCGTACTCACACAGAATTGCCCCCGCCGCCGCTACGGCCCATTCAATCACCATATCTAGAGAGCTTGCAATGATACCGCGCTCTCCTCTTCACAGGGTCCGGGAGTTTTGGCGCTATTTGAAGCCTAAGGACCCAAGCCCTTCCCTCTAAAGTTACCGCCGGGCATAACCGTGGCATCAGCGGCGACAACGGCGGTGACGATGACCAGTCGCAGCTCTCACACCCGCTCCTGTTTCGTAGGACTATCCTTTGACTTATTTTGTCCCTCGGCTCAGTCATTCCACCAGGGGCACATGCGCTTGCTAGAGCTCTTCCTAGCCTTCAGGGCCCAACTGGTGTCCTACCGGAAGTGGCGATAGAAGCTGTGAGATTGGGGCTTAAGAGAAGCAGAGAACCATCGGGTATCGCCAGCACATAGAGTTCTTGAAAATATGTGGGATATTGTACTTGTCTTCGTAGAAGGTTGGTAACAATATTAAGAACACAATATAGTTTAAGACTGTAGAAGTATATTCCAAGCTTGCGTGATCTATCTAAATGAAAGGGAATCCAGCCCCCTTTTATATCCATCTGATGTTACACGAACATTAATAATACCCCAAGGAAACTTCTAGAATCCACTAGTTCATACAGGACCGTTCTATTACAGAATAGGAAATCGTACATTTTTAACACTTCCCCTACGTTTCCATTCCTAATCTATCCAGAAATCCTTCAAATAAAATCCTCGCTAGTCCTTTAGTACATACATCTGCTAGGTTATCCTTCGTATCAACAGAAACAATCCTAATAT
>Ga0307509_10009546_pt1 | contig 12095 bp, 9 predicted proteins | sample 10_EM_MG_FD_202245 | JGI IMG/M metagenome (GOLD analysis project Ga0307509, IMG submission 202245) | Populus trichocarpa ectomycorrhiza microbial communities from riparian zone in the Pacific Northwest, United States - 10_EM | ecosystem: Host-associated > Plants > Roots > Unclassified | place... | reverse complement strand
GGTATACGGGAAGCGGATTTCTCAGTTCGACGCTGTCCCAGGTAAATGGTGGTGGTCTGGGGAATGCATTTGGTTCCATTTCGACCGTACAAACACCCCCCAATGTCGCTTTACTTTATGAGCATTGGAAGGTGTGAAGAACCCGAAAGAACCGGCGATTTCACGTGGTTCACAAGAAGTGGGTTGATCTAGCGCCTAAAAAAATTATGGCTGCATGATTTAGGGTCGATATAATTCTCAAAGAGATCATGGACAAGCACTACCTCGGTGAATTCGAATTGGTTATTTCATTAGGACTCTGCGTTCAATCCATAACTTCTAATCCACACTGTACGGTACATAAATACGGCTCCGATAAGTAAGGATAAAGGATAGATTCTTAGTTCAAGTCAGTTAGAGTTAGATTCGAACCAACTATAAAGGGCATGAACAGCAAAAAAGTCGATAAGAAAGTCCGCACGTGTTTAACTCTGAAGTCCCAGCATCTACTTGACTGCATTAAAGTTGATTAACGCTGGTTTCTAGTCGCTAGTCGAGATCCATGGAGTGATGATTCGGCCCCCTCCTCCCTCTACCCAAATGGCGCGCTAGAGGGCTGAACAACGCCGTCTGCGGTGTCTCGTTCTCATCGCCATCGCCTTCATCCACATCCACATTCTCATCCTCATTTTCACCACTGCCGTTCTCATCATCACCTCCATCATCACCCTCGTCCTCATCCTCGTCATCATCCGTACCCGACTCCTCCGAATCTGACGGCTCGAAAAATTCAAACTCCTCCACATTCGCTCTGATCCACCGTTCCTCGTTCGCAGATATTGGGTCCTTCTGACTCATCCACACCCTCTTCAATGGCAATCCAAGCTTGCGTCGCGCAAGAAGTAATTTCTTAATCTGCATGCCGGGAACGTGGTGTGTGACAATGCCTTCGAGGCGGGGGCAGAAGAGTGCGGGTAGCGGCGGCGCATTGGATGTAGGTAGGGAAGGTGTCGGGGAGGAAGATGATACAGTGGGAGTGGATGTGGGTGGGAGGAGGTCTGTGGTGCGTGGCATCGCGGCCTGTGGTTCTTGCTGCTGAGGCACTTCAGCATCCGCATTGGCATTGGTTACAGGCGGTCCCGCAAGCGAACGCCCCGCATACGGATTCGCGAGTTTTTGGAAGATGATACTCTCCTCGAACGCCATCGCCTTGATACTCAACGAATTCAGCTTCCCTAGCTGTCCTAACAGCGCCTCTGCGCTATACACACTACACGGCAGTCCCAAGATCTTCATCTGCTCGATATGTGTCAACATGTTCTCCGCGCGCCCTTTGACGGGCTTTAACAGGGCGTCTACAAACTCGGAATAGTCCTCTTCATCGAAATTCAATAACAGCGAGGTGACATTGGGAACATCGAGGTGCTTGACGAGTGCCAATGCGTATTTGAGATCATGGAATTGAAGTGCCAGTTTCCTGAGCGAAAGAATGGTGAGCGGTGTCAAGCCCCAACCGCCGTCCTCAATATCGGTATCATACGGAACATCATTGCCGAGCGCCGGTCCAGAGAGGGATAAACCGAGAGTGTGTAGGTCGGGCGAGTTGTTGATGATTTGTCGAAAGGTCTTGTATGACGGACGCACGTCCTTAGTGTGGAAGGATAATTCGAAAACATGCAGCCCGCGCAAAAACGAGGGTAGCGCAGCATCCCAATCGATGTGTACGCCCCAAAATTTGACATCTTTTAGCAGCGGGGCATCTCCGTGGAACGGCAAGAAACTCGTTTTGTCGTCTCCATTGAAGACCTCGTAATCATCGCAGTCCTCGATATGGTACACCTCAAAGGTTTCAAGTAGCGGTGCACTCGGAAGTGCGTGTAGCCGTGAGATGAGAAGGTGGATATAGCCATAGGTGCTTGCGTGGAATTCGAAAGCACCCCATTGGGATACCTTCGGTTCGATGAGGTCCAGGATCTGTCCCAATTCCTGTTGCGAGAGGAAAGAGACCTCGGTGTCCTCGTCGTCGCCATCATACATCTCATCCACCACGGCAGTGTAATCCTCTCCATGCTCAGCAATCAAGGCTTCGTGGATTGACTTTTCCCGCAAAGTCTTGTTCTCATGATAGAGTGGGTGGTCCGGGTGATCTTCTTCGTCAACGTTTTCAGGGAACGTGCAGTCAATATGGATGTTTAATGGCAGGCCTCCGGAGCGAGCGATATACATGCGCGCCCGCTCCAACCGCGGGCGCGTCTCAAAGTCAAGTGTCGTCCAGAGAATATGCGAATCCAGGGCGACCTCGCGCCAACGTTTGCATATATGAGACACAAGGACCTGAAATGGAATATCAGGTTCGTCGTCGTCGTCTTCCTCCATATCCGAATCATCGTCGTCCGAGTCACTTTCCATTGGCGACCCCCCAGTGAGGGGTGAGCTACCAAGTGTTTCATCATCATCAAATTCATCATCCACGCTCATGTCCTCCCATTCATCCTCCTCCTCCTCATCTTCAAAATACGAGTCTCCTTCCTGTTCTTCTTTGACGCCAATGGAGAAAATATACGCCAAAATCTCGTTCGGGAGGTCGTTGATGGCGCATTTCCCATTCTTAAGCGGCTCCCATGGGTTATTAGCAAGAATTTTTTCTTGGACAGTCCACATCGCCTCCTGGGTGCTGAGCTTTGGATTCGTCTTCAGGACAGATGCAAGTTGGCTAGAGATCTCGCTTTGTAAAGCCTGGTCTAATCGAGCATTGTGAGCAACGACACGCAGTTTTGGTGGATTGTTCGCTGGGGAATTTTTTTTAGTGGTTCCATTGGGCATGGTGGAAGCGAAGATGGTGGGTTGAGGGTAACCTGCAATGGCGGCGCAGGCAGTGCGAGTTCACAATCTTATCAGTCACGTGTACTGATTGTATCGATCGGGACGTGATCCGCTCGTGTCTTCCGACAACGAAGGCTGTATCATACATACTTACTTGATCGCGAATAAAACCCAAGACTTCTTGATGACATAGGCAATCCGACAGCCCCATCTTGAGTCAAAATCAGCGATTTAACGCAATATTTGGTGATGCAGTCTCGAGGTTCGATGAAGAAATAAATTTCGACAATGAAACAGACAAGGGTATCGACTAGTTCGACTCTTCTGGATTTCCGGACTGCTTCCGCTTTTTTCTCTTTTTCTTGACCTCGTTTGTAAGATCTTCAGCAGACGCAGAAGCAGTAACTTTCCGTAGATGACTGGACGGACTGTCTTTCTCGAGATGTTTGTTGGGCGGCTTTGGCTTGGTATCCTCGATAGTAGTCATTTCTTCCACTTCGTTGGTCTCGCGTTTTCGTAAAGCTTTTGCCCTTTTCTTTTCTTCTTTCCTCCGCTTGTATTTTATTTCTTCGTCCTCAAATTCCTCGGCTTTCTTCTTCTGCCTTTTTGCTGATGGGGTTGACCTTTCGACGTGAACTTTCTGGTCGACTGCCATTCCACTTTCCTCCGCCACTCTCTTCTTCTTCTTCTCCTCCTTATTCAGCCTCTTCATTTCGCGCTCCTTCTTTTCTTCCTTCTTTCGCTTTTCCTCTTTCCTCTGTCGCTTTCGTTCTCGCCTAGCCTCCTCGTCATTGTCATCCCTGACTTGAACAACGTGCAGGCCCTCCGTATCTCGAGTCTTTCGTTTCTTGTGCGAGGATTTCGACACCTCCAGATCAACCACGACTCGTTCATCGATAGTTTGCACCTCGATGTGCTCAGTCACCTTTACGCTCTCTACATTTGCATCCTTTTCGGCAAATGCATCAGCGACAAGGGCAGTCAGACGTTTCTCCTCCTCCGCCAGAGTTTCTGGACCCAGAACAGGCCCGCGGAAGAACCTCGAGTATAGTCCGCGTTTTGCTGCATCTCGTTTGGCTATGGCCATCAGGGACAACCGGGGTGCTGTCGTTGCTCCACATTCGTTATCGATTGGGGTGATAGTACCAGATGCAGCAGGTGTTCCGTCTATAGGGCGTCTAGTAGAAAAAACACCCGTCGATGTTCGTTTAATCGAGACCTCATTAGAAGACTAGAATGCCATATTATTGTATATAAATCTAGATCGGATGAGAGTTTCACGCACTGAGTCCTCTGTGATTTCATCTTCATCGTCACTGAGGCATTTCACCTGAATGGTTTTCGCGGCAGCAGCAAAGAGGCTGGCAAGAAAATTGACATCAATAACGATTTAGCACATAATTCAGAAGGCGGAGAATACACCAAACCCACTGGTCCCAGAAGGGGAAGGCCTCGTCACGGTCCTTCCCTAGCCCCGCTAAATTCTTCTTCTGTGGGATGGCGAGTGGTCGAGAAATCGCCCCTTGGCGAAGTCCAGTACCTTTCCCCTCCCATCCTTGCGAAATAAGATACGAGTGTCCGTCTAAAGGCATCTAAGGCCTGGCAATGTAAATGAACTAGGATGCGCTTAAGTACATATAAAGATCCCAAGAAGGACGGATGGACGCAATTTCACATTTTGCCAGGTCACATTACCTCAGTTTGAAGCAGTAGATTAGATAAGATAGCATCCATACTACAGGATCTCAGAAAGATAAAGGGGCTTCTACTTCTCGATATGTATTACTTATTCTAGGCATGATAACCTCATTGTCGGACCCGGGAGTTGGGCACGATAGGAGGTAATCAAACTGCACAAGATTTGGCGCGATGATGGAGATGGAGGACCAGCTTTCGAATGGAATTCTGTCTAAGTTTAATTCAACATTCAACGCTCCTCAGTTCTGTTGAGTATTCCAAGAGATGCATGTTCTCGAATGTATAACGCGGGAAGAGGTATATTTTCACAAGAGTTCTTCTAGACGGAATACTACTACACATTGGCGATTGATTTACCAGGGCAAGTTGGTGCCGTCGAAGTGCCAGAAGGAGGCAGTCTTCTCAAGGGTGAGCGCCTCAGAGATCTTGATGACACCAGCGCCAGCGGCGTCGGGGGTGAGATGGGGGACCTGGGGAGCGTACTTGCTCATCCACTCCTTGAGGGGAGCACCGAGATCAGTTTGGGTCCAGCCTATGATCGTCGAGGTTAGAAACGGAAAGATAAGAACCATAGTGACAAAGTGCATACCGGGGTGGATAGCAGCGGTGGTGACACCCTCGTATTTGAGCGAAGCACCCCACTTGCGTGCCAGCCTAAAATACCACAAAATCATCAGATCATGTAACTCGAGTAGATATAAATAGACGAACATGTTAAGAGCGGCCTTTGCAACGGAGTAGGCATTGAACTGGTTCGCCATCATGTAGGTGACCTGGGAGGAGGCGAGCACAGAGCTGATGAAGATGACATTCTTCTTCTCGGACTTCTTGACAAGAGGAAGGAAGGCGCGAGAGACACGGAGAGGGGCGACTGTGCTGAAAGTCATTTCCTCACCGAAAGCCTCAAGGTCCCTGTAATAGATGCTCGTTAAGGGGCTGAATTTTCATGGCAATAAACGCATAGACATACAAATCCTCAAATTTGGTCAAAGGCTGGGGATTCTTGCCAGCGTTATTGACAAGGTAGTCAAGACCATTGGGGAGGAGAGGGGTGGCAGCGACGACAGCCTTATCCACGCTTTCCTGGCTGGTGATGTCGAGCTCGATAAGCTTGAGGGCTTTGGGATTCTTAGCGGCCAGAGCAGTCAGCTCTGGGTGGTTGGCACCACGCGCGGTGGCGATAACGAAGTTGGAGGAGTTCTTGAGCTATTGATCCGGGGGATTAGGCTTCGGAGCGGGAATATAAAAATATAATGCTCACCAGGTTTTCGACGATGCTCAAACCGATACCCCTGTTGGCGCCAGTGATCAACCAGGAAGGCATTTTGAAGTTCTGAGTGTGTTTAGGAGTTAAGTTGGAAGGTAGGTGAAGAGGAGGCTGTTGTAGATCCGGTCCACACATCCCTTGCTTTTATACATCGAGCATGGAAATACATGGAAGGCCTTGGATATAGAAAGACAAGACTGTTCCCGAGAAGTCAACATGTCAGTTGAACTCGGTGGTTGACTAAGAGAGGACTTACCAATCCCTCTGCAATATCGATCGTAACCGAGGTAAAGACGTATCTTAGGATAACCCGAAGTGGGTTTCTGAGCGTGGGATTACTCCCATCCCCGATGTCCGAGCCCTGCCCACCAGTTGTACGAGGACGCGTAAGCCTCACAAAATTGTTTTCCTGTCAATGGAGCGGTGCCAATTGTGTGCAGACCAGCCTGCAGGACAACACACAATGAACCGGTCTGCCAAAAAATGGAGCGGGATCAGACCAGGGTGATTGCTTCCAGCTCTTGCTTGCATTTCAGTCCAAGTTAACACCGCTCTTGGTTGCAGCCATCAATTTTGTCTTGTCTCCGCTGTCAATGTTTTCCAACGCGCCTGAATCCCGGGGGCAGGATCCCTTGTTGAGAACAGAGAAGTTGATGCTGCATTGCTTTGTAATTTCGTTTGTATTGGGTACAGGGTAGTCGATCTGGTCGGCTGAGTGGATCAAACACCACTATGTATGTTAGATTGTAGGGTAAGGGCATTTTGCCATAGAACACTATTTGATTCTTCGTCTGTTCGGAAGGCCCTGCTTTGTCGAGCGGGCCTAAATTTGACAAAGGGAGGTCATGGGCTGGAACTCGTGAATAAGAAAGAGTCTGAAAAGCGCGTAGTAGCTGTGACTGCGCGGTGTGATAAACACGTGATAATGTCACATATCCACAAATTGATAGAATTTAGAAACGGTAAGACAATGCCCCGCACCATGGTCGCAAACCTTCGCAAACCGAATTTATTTAATTACCAAACAGATGAGTGTACGCTGCATGCTGGATGTACCTGGAATTCACTTAAAGTAACATCAAACTCAAATTCTTTAACTCGTGGCGATTATCGATAGCGCGAACCACTTTGCAACCACTACTTTGGGACCACAGCAAACTTTCATGAACTGCTGGCCAACTTCAGTCTCACGAACCAAATGTCAGACCCCTGAATTGGCCACGTTGTTACTATCTACCCCGGCTAATGGAGATTCGGTGCTTGAAAAGTCCTTGAACCTCCTGGACAACCTTTCAGTCAATAGAGCCGGAAAGCGTGAGTATTAGTCCCACGTCGGGAGATGGAACAGAGGGAACTCTTGGGGATGATTTCGCCAGAAATTATGCCTTCTCTTCCCTCTAGTGTTGGCTTTGGGATCTCGCGTCGTTACTATTCTGGATAAATCTCTCTCACGTATGAAGTAGCCCAGTATGAAAACGCTACTTGAAGCCAAATCAAAGAACTTATCGCCGAGATCCTTTATGAATGGGAATAGAGCCATAACCAATCTTAATATAAGGAGATTTCAAAGTTTACGGGACGAGATTAACCCTATCATCTGGACAATAAACATCAACTTTACAGACGACAATAATGGCGATTCCCAAGTCGAATTCGATACATAGCCAAGGCAAGAATAGCGGAAGATATCGCTTATTTGTTCAAGATAAAGTTGAAATATCACCGTCGCCAGCTGACGCGAGAGGAACAATACCCAAGCAAACGCATGATGGGGGCTGGACAAAGGATGGGTTAGTGGTGGTATCCAACTGCAGCGTCCAGTTTTTAAGGAGCAGGCCCGGGCCTCGTCTTCGATCCATTTACTTAGGGCTGCCTTCGGGAGACTAGCCTCGGATTGCCGTAAGGCGCGACACAAGGAATCATTAAGGCTATATTTGTGCTGCAGTTGCCTTTGACTGTGACAAAAATGTAGACCTTTGAAATCTACAAGCCATTGTCAGAGGGCTTCGTCGATTTCCCAATTGCAAAATGTGCCAACCTTGCTTTTAGATACCAATATTCATCGATAAGCCGATCGGCTTTTTTTTTATTTTTGGCCATACCAATGCCAAGAATAATCTTGGACGGCAGGGCCAGAACGAATTAAGCACAATCTTAGTTCAGGTATCTGAGGGCGGATGGGTAGTCGACATAATGGAGACAAGATGAGAAATCGGGAGATGCCGAATAGACAAAAAGTCATTCACCGCGTTTGATGCTGCGTGCTGTGGTTTTCAGGCTGTGGATGAGGGGAAACTGGGATGTACAAGAAATACCGAAAAGAATATCGAGAAAGAGAGTCAGGAGGTGAATAAAAAAAGAGGAGGAATGGGAAGCGGTGCCCACCCAACCAATAGATACTAAATGAAAACCATGACCAGCCCAAATCGAAAAATGATATGAAGAAAGTGTGGGGTACAGGGATGATGAACTGGATGAGGAGGGTAAAGAATATAGGGTGGTTATTACAAAAGTTCACTGGCCAGATTCAACCCAAAGAAAACCGTTCGTGATCATGCCTTAATCTCTGGTATTTCGATTATAGGTGTTTCGTGTGATCCTGGTGTGTCCGTCGCGTCACCGTTAAGCAATTTTGTTGGCGTCGAGGCTGATTTATTCCGGTTAGTTCCAGCACTAAATTTTGAAACAGTCAACGCGCCTTTCTCTGAAGATGGATCAAGCATAGGCGAATCCCCATCGGCGTCTTTGATATTGGTGGACTTTTCACTCTCTAGGTCCTTCTCGTATTCATCGAGCTGCGCCTTCAAATGTTTCGCTGGACCAGGAGATTCGGACCTCCCCAGTCCCAATGTCTCGGTGAAGAACGACCGGCCACCGGCTGCCTCCTCTTCACTATCCTCTTCTTCACTATCCTCACTTCCAAACATCAGTTTTCCACTATCACTGACAATGTGGCCACCTGGTCGATAGGAGATCCCATTGCCCCCCAATGTCGTCACTGTCAATCCGTACCGACGCAGGAAGTCCTCATTGTCAAATGAGCTTGCATTGTTCGAGGGATTTGATGAATTCATCCGCTCGCGAGCATCTTGTGCCTCTCTCCTTGCGCGATAGGACAAAAGCCGGCTCTGAGAATACAGTTGTGGGAGGGTACTGGGTGTTTTGTATCCGTAATCCGTCTCCACGCGCACCTTCAACCATTGATACCACTCCTCTTTGGTTCGTCCGTGCGTGATGGCGACAATGAGAATGGTCATGTTGTCGCAGCCAATTCCAGCGCCTGACGTTGTATCCGGCGCCAGGCAGTGGTCGAACATCATTTCGCTGATCTCTGTGAGCTCTTTTCCCTGGAAGATTTGATAACGGACGAAATCAACAACTTGCTGAGATGTCAAGCAATCCCAGATGCCTAAAACGAGCGGGATAAGAATGATACTAATGAGGAATGAAGATTAGATCCATACCATCGCAAGCCAGCACTAGAAATTCGTCATCCTCGCTGATTTCGTGATATGTAACATCGGGGTTCGCCGTAATGATCTGTTGCTCTGGACCTAACGAGTAATTCTTTTTGAATTCAAAATCACCAAGCGCCCGCGATAGTGCAAGGTTGCCTGGCAATACAACAGTAAGCGGGGGCCCAATCGAAGAAACTAGATAATGTACCGTTCACTCGACCATATTCAACGTAACCACCAGCCCCTGAAATGCGGGCCCGTTCGGCTGAGGCATCGTGAATGATAGACTCTGCAAGGAGAGGGTTTTACATACTATCGTTTGTTGGCTTATGATCGAAGCTGAGGGGCTTCGCCATTCCTTTAACCCCAACTACTGATCGCGAATCTCCAGCGTTCGCCTAGAATGGTTTAGGTTGATGGAGATAAATGGATGACAGAGACTTACGACGTAGATCTTATTATCGTGTGTGATTAAAGCAGCAACAGCAGTACAACCTGAAGGATCTCTTGCATGCGCAGGATCTATAGGATGCGGACTCTGTGAGATCAGAGGACTTTTTGAGAAAAAGAAAAACCTCACTGGCTAAAAGGTCCTCATCTGTGCCCAAGAAAGCCTTCTTGAGGGCAGCTTCGTAATCTTCCGCTTGGTACAAATCTTCGTTGACCAACCGTCGGTGCACATTCTGACCCGCAAATCGAGCAACAGTTGATCCTGGATCAGGGTTTAGTAAAATGAGATAATCAGTTTTCTGAAACATACCTCCATGACCGTCGTACACCGCAAAAAAGGTATTACTTTTTTCATTTGGACCTTCTAGATCCAACACCGCCGCGTGTGCATCCTCCATCGCTGAAGAGGTTTGTCAATATAAGAGGCACCCCGGGTGAAAGTTGTGCTGAGTGTACACAAACAGACTTACTGATTCTCCATCCCTGCATCTCAGAAACGGCGAAGAAAAACCGTTCATTTGCTCCAGTATCGGAAACCTTCTTAGTTGCTGCAGAAGTCCATTGATAAGATATTTTTGAAACAGAAGAATCTGGAAAATACGAACCTGGAGCAGAGAGAATTTGACCCTAACAAAGAAATTATGAGTCAAGAGACTATCTTTGGAGAGGTGCTGATAACTGACCATAGCAAATAGGGCTTGTTAGGTCGATGGAGGTGATAGAAAGGGAGTGATGAGGAAAGCTGTATTCTGGCAAGACCAAGAAAGCGTAAAGGAAATGAAGAGAATGGTAGTCGTGTGGTGGAGCGTGCCCTCCTGCGTACATGAATTGCATCACAAGGGCCTGTTTACTAGTGTTTACCCCTCTCCATTTCTAATCAATTTTCACTACTACTCCTTTCCCTCGCATACGACATCCATCTACATCAAGAGGGTTTATGTAAATTTTCTGGAATAAAACAGAAGAGCCTATTACTCTCAGACATCGCTCAACGTTCGGTTTGGGCCGCTGTGCTTCAAAGTTCACCTCCTTTTGGAAACATCCAGAGTAAGTGATTCAAGTGATGATTTGAACCTGGATTCCAGATCGCGAATCAGTCCCAAATCACTTTTGAATCTACTGCAGAATCAGGGGTTTGATTCATTCGAGTTGAATCACATTCCATGAATCACGGTTCACTGGTGAGTTTCCAAAGGTGATTCAGTTTCGATGTTCCGACAAACATTACGATTCAAATGGTTCCCATGAATCACGCCTGAATCGTCTACTTACTCTGTCCCTATTTGAACAGGGTAAACCACGATCGCTGAGTCGAGATTGGTCATGCCCCCTCGTTTGCTCCTAGAGTGCTGTTGAGCGGCGGGTTGCGACTGATATTCGGGTGTCATTTTGAATTTTTGGAATGGTCACTGCCTTGCGCAGATTTGGAGTCCTTTTCAGCTTGGAGGCCAAACTTTGATCGATTAATCTTGCACGTAGAGTGAATTTTGAAAGGACAAGGTACACTGATATGAGCTCAAAAAAATGAATCCGGTTGCATGCAATTGTCTGTGGTTTTCTTTGCATACTCTTAATATTCCCTTTCTCAAAAAATTCTCGTGCTTTTCGGAAAAACGGTTTCGCAGTAGGGTTCCATATTCCCAGGTACAGTAGATAGCCGCAACGAATTCGTACAACAGAGAGCCAATGCTACTTCCTTCCTTCCTCTACACGCCTTTCTGCACTGTTCCATTCCACTTCAGCCTGGGAGCGCCACTCCGCCAGCTATCCCAAAATGTCGGAGGGGAATCGAGATCTGTTCGTCTCCTCTTTAGGAGTGCCCTGCAAAGATTGGAATTCAACAAAGCAGAACGCACCATCGAAGGATGGCCAAATGGCTGGCGTGCAAACACTACGGGCAACATCAGCCAGTATTTCATCATCTGTCGTAGGCATCCCTCGGGATGATGGAGATGACCCAGTCTTGTGGACAGTCAGGGGCTGAACGTTGAAAGTTTGGCTTACCTTCGACATGTCGAGCTTGTAGCCCTTGAGAAAAATACGGAGGGGAGCATATAAAGATAATATATTAGAAACAGACTAAGGTTGTCTGGACATGACAGAGTAGCCTAGAGGGAAATGAACTTCGTCTGAAGGAAAATGTCAAAGGATAAGCCGCCGTTTACATAATATGTACAGGAAAAGTCAACCTCTCCTCTTTAAAAATGCTATTTTTATTCACCCTAATTCGTTGAAGCTGAATTCTCAATTACTTAATCCTTTAATAATAAAAATACAAGCATAGCCAAAGCATACGTACTGTAGCTCCCTGCCAGTGGGCCAACTGAAATTGTTCTAACCTCTGAGCCGTTCAAGTTAGAGGTACTACAACTTTAGTAACATTTAGTTATTTAGTTATTTCGGACCGATTGGCCGAAATG
>Ga0307509_10009545_pt1 | contig 12095 bp, 18 predicted proteins | sample 10_EM_MG_FD_202245 | JGI IMG/M metagenome (GOLD analysis project Ga0307509, IMG submission 202245) | Populus trichocarpa ectomycorrhiza microbial communities from riparian zone in the Pacific Northwest, United States - 10_EM | ecosystem: Host-associated > Plants > Roots > Unclassified | place... | reverse complement strand
ATCCATCATCAATATACATGACCGGAGGGGATGAGGACAGCCCAAACTTACATGCACTTGAAGTTGAGACAGACGGCCCCGTCAACATTGAGACCGTGGGGAGATGTGTCTTTGAGATCCTTAGCATCCGGAGGTGGTTGGCATTCATCTAGTCGAGCAGAAATGAGCACTTTCTTTGGTGTCTGAGGCGATGAGGCCATCGTACCGTCTCTGTTCAGTTGGCAATCACTGCCGACGGGTAACTTCTCCTGGCAGCGGTCTTGTTCGTCGGGGCAGAAGTGACCATCCTGACATCGGTCCGGAAGGGTTGCGCCGGGTGAGTATCCGAAGGGAAACTCGTCACGCCTACATCCCTTTTTCTCGCACTTGCCCTGAGAATTACAGAATGTGAGGGGGTTACAGTCGGACGAGAATTCGTATGTTCCGAGTTGAAGTCTGTTGTTGTTGACCTGGCATGTGCCTCCCTCACCTACGTCTCCGGCATAGATGAGGGGGGATGATAGGAAAAGGAAAAGGAGTGTGGTAGGAAGAAGGTGTAGCATTGGTCCTGCTGAAGGAAGGTATGGGAGGGGATTGGGGCGCTGGTGCAACGGCCGAGAGTTATCGTCACCGTATCCTGTTTCTCACGTGGCTCCCACGTGTGAATTGATCTGGCGGAGGCGCCCTCACCTCACCATCACCTGGCGATCGCTCGAGATGGAGGAAGACAACGGTAAGTGCTGGGTCAAGAAAATTCATTAGACCTTACTCGCTTATCGTTTAATCTGCGAAGGGCTAGGACCTGTGCCAGCCGCTGACGTACAGCCTTCTCCAGTACCACATGCTCCCGATAACCCTCTGGAATGGAACGCGGTGATTAAGGACTTTCTCTCTGCAGCAGGCCTAACCCAGGCTGTGCGCGGTTTCGATGCAGATATGGTGATAATGAACCCCGGTTTCGAACGTGACATCGTTCCCGGCGCTCTTGAAGACCTTCTTGATTCTCTCGTCGTAAGTTACGCCTGTCGGCTTCCCGCACCAACGACGTATCGGTTCTCATGGTCCCGGACCGGTAGCGAATGGGGAAACAGCCACAACGCTCGCCTCAAAGATCCCTCGATCAACGCAAGTTAGAGCATGTGAGCCTACGTCCCGGAACTGAGCCTAGAACACAAAAGTGCGCGCCGAGGGAGTTATCCGAATTCATATCAAGTACCCACTCACCCCCACATGCCAGTCAGACAATCAAAGATATTTCCCTTTTCCTTGCGAGGAATCGTGCCCGTAACGGCGCCTCTAATCGGGCCGAATTTCTCGTACGGAGATCCCAAAATCCCGAAGGCGATCCACAGGGAGACGCGCCTTCTTGCGCACGCACGGATGCCAAACCGATTGACAGAGACCTGCAGATGAAGTACGACATCGCCAAGAACGAAGACGGACCTCTACGTTCGACCTTGCGAATAGAAGAAACCTCGAGCGCGGAACAGCCTTCGGCCTCCGCCAATCAAAGTGTACTGGAGAGCAGACTCCGAGACGTTGAGGACCATCTGGCTATCCGCTATGGTACACTCGCAGGGGTGACCCTTTTCTGAGACCTGACACTCTAACAACTTCTGCCCAGTCCCACTGCCCCCAAACTCGAACACGGACAGGCTAAAGCTCATCGAAGATCACATCGTACAGCTCGAACGAAACTTCCCCCCATGGGCTGCCTTGCATTTGAACCAACCAAATCGAGAGGTGGTTGTCGACACAGATTATCCTTCTGCTTACTCATTGACGAGGGTTTGTTCAGTGGCCGCCGCCACCACCACAGACACCGATCATCGTCCCGCCTCGTATGCTCGCGGTCTCCGATCCCAGTTTGATACCCGCCAATCCATCAACGGACGCCGCGCCCAAAAAACAGACGCGCGCCGACTCCAGTCTACGAAAAGCGGTTCTCGAGAGGCTGGAGGTCCAGCAAGCCATGAACACTCGGAACCGTGGAACTCCGATGGACGTTGACAGGGGTTGACTCTCGCGTTCTCAGCATTATTTTACATTCAAGGCTCGAGATACGATCGCAGTACGGTACAAAAGAAGCGGATGACAAGAAAGACCGGTCAGGGTCGTGTTAACCTTGCCTCGGGCATCAACGCCACCAATCGCCTTTTGCTCAGTACCTAAATACTCTATTAACCTCATCAGGTGCGACTCGATCGGGGCACCTGGTCCTAAGCTTCTCATTCATCGCCACAAACTTCGCACACAGAGAGCCAGGTCCAGCAGGGACCAGCCTCGATTTCATATCCAGTGTGGTCTTTGAACGAAGGATTGCGTCGATTCGCGGGTCCTGAGTCTTTACGATCGCTTCGGATGTGTTGTCCTCGGAACCAGTCGAACACGAGGGATGTGGGGGCCCGATGCGGGCGGGCTTCCAATGCTTCCGCATCAGCCCCACCACTCTATTCCAACAAACCTAGCAGGGGTCCCTTCAGTATGCACACGCGGACCCGCATAGCCAATCTCACACTCACCCCGATGTACGGATCCAACAGATAGTACTCATTCTCCTGCAACCCCTGACTCGCCACAGAAACACCTCCGAGGGCTTTTATGCAAGCTTTCGAATATTGATCATCTTGCTCGGAATCGAAGATCATATCATACAGCTCGGCGATGGTGACCAAGTAGGTGATGGCCCCACAGCGGAGACAAATTGCTTCTGGTCCTCTCTGATACTCCTGTATGCGGTTCATGAGTGTTAGCGTTTCCTTTGTGTGGCCGTCCAAAGCTCCAATCAAGTCCGTTGCGGCACTAAACCATCCCTTGTTTGGGACACCTTTCGAATTCACTGTAAACATGCAACCGGAGATGGAGCGGTTCGGAACCCTTACTTTGTTGTTTATATTCCTCTTTCAAGTGAGCTGCATCCTTGATAAACAGGGCGCCTCTGGCGCGTATGACTATTGGGCATATCTTGGAGAGGCGGGGGTAAGCGATCTATCGGAACATATTAGCAATGGAGCTGAGGGCGTGGCGATCAAACCGGTGAGCATCCACCAACCGGCAAATCAAACTTGAACTCTGCTTCGAGTTCCTCACACAAGCCCGGTTTCCGACCCGTGAGGAGGAACAGTTCAGTTTCCACGTACAATAATTGTGCGAGCAGCCCAACACGTTGTTTGATATCCTCTGTGATGCCAATGGGTCCGGTGGTCAAGTTAGGAGGGCGCATGACAAATCGCAACCCGTTTCTCTTCGCAATACCGGCGGTCATCTCGAGGTACTTCAACCCGAAGTCCAGGTGGTGGGTGTGAAAGTACATTTCTGAGAGCAGCAGGAGCGCTTGAGCGAACAGAATAGGGTTCTGCTTTTCTTTGATGGTCGAGAGGGATTCCACCGCCATGTAGACGTAGATGGATTGGAGGAAGAGCAAAACGAAATCGGATCTGAATTGCTGGTAGAGGTGACAACCCCAGATGTGTGCATAGTGGATGAAGAAGGCGTGAATTGCACCGCTCTGCATGTCTCCTTGAATCAGGGCTTTCCTCTGGTCTTCGCTGATTACGAGCCCCACCGACAGCCTGTAACTATCAAAGATAATTCGGCTGGGACCCCCCAAATTTGTCAGCCACGTCCTGAGCGCTGAGTGCAATAGAACCTACAACGCTAGGGTGAGATCATCAAGAGAAACATTTGACACAGCATCGAAGAAGGGGCCGGGAGGCATATTGGCACTCTGTTTCATGAATGCCGCGACCAATGGGTGTAGCTTCGACAAATGTGCAGGAAGGACGCATGAGAGGTCCTTGGGCGGATCATGTGAGGAGCCGGAGGCAGGGCGGACCGCCTCAGCGGTGGAAGAAGTATCCACTGGGAGGATCTCGCGACGCTGGGTATTTTCGTTTGTGTCCGCTAGCTTCTTCGTGTCTTCGTACACGCATTCGCCTGACTTTCCGGACAGACGGCAGTAGTCACATACGGGACGCCTCCCATCACATTTCTGCTCTCGTAAGCGGGAGGAGTGGGTTCTGTAAAATGGAGGAACAGACCTTCTTCCTTTGGCTGCGTAACCGACCACGTCAATTGAATAGACCACGGCACTAGCTCCGATGGGAACTTACCGGCATGTGATGCACGACTGCCCTTTCTTGAGTACTGCACCCGGTTTTTGCACAGGATAGACGCATTCTGTGATGCTCTCTTCCTTCGAGCATGGCGCACAGATGGGCACGACATTGTCACACCTCTGCAAGGAGGTTGGAAATAGGAACGTGAATTGAACCGAAAAGTACCGACCCGCTTTTTTTGACTGTGAAGGGCGGTGTGGCTTAGTTACACTTGGCAGAGGTACTTGGGGAAGGAAATGGGATGCTCACCGGCAACGCTCACAGCTTGACATGGGGGTCAGGAGGACAAGACGGCCGAGACCTGGGGTCAGACCATCGACCTCTTTATGTACGACAGGGTTGGGGATTCCCCGTCATCCGTGGGCTTTTCTGCGTCGAGTGTGGGAGAGGAATTACCACAAAACGTCGAGTACGTCTTGTCTACCCGCAGGAAGTTGGATCGCCGGACGATCCCGCGCCGATCATCCGCGTTGTCCTCGGTTGTTCCGCCCAAGGAATCTGTTCTTCAAATCGAGATGACTGCTCGGTTAGTCGGTTTCGGTTATTGATGTGCTGGGCGGCCCGAGTCCCCTACTAGCTAGAGGGGTTATCAGCCGCCCACGAGGCCACACATCCACCTCTCCACCAAATCTCATCGATGAATCCTTGGAATTACAATGCGCCATGGGGACAGATCCCTCCTGGATATACCCAGCCACAATCGGCCCACGGTGTATATCCTCAACAGCCAGCATGGACCGAACCTAACGAAGGTTTCTTCCACGGTACGTTTCTCAATCGGCGGATGCGGTTGCGCCGACTTCACGAGATCTGACACCTGTCTCTCTCGGCAGCCGATCGCTTCCTCCAAAAGGCTCGGAGATACCCCAGCCTCCACCCTATCCTCGCAGTGGACACAACGCTGGCCCGTGTGGACGTTCGGTTCCATCCTTCTACCGAGGCAGCCATATCAAACAAGACTTATTACGCCACTCGGCACGCATTCGTAACGGCCACCCAAGCGTCCCACGTTCGCCTGATCTCCAAAGACTTCCCTTGGTCGATCGACGTAAAGACCAACGGGCACCCCGTTACCTGCGGTAACATTTGGGACGCGTTGCACGCCGCCCTCCAAGAACCCTTGGCAGATTCGGAGTGGGGCGCCCTGTCGCACGACTCCTCTAGGGCCAAAAGGGTCCAGAAAGCCGCTAAACAGAGACAAACCGAGGTCGACAAAGACAAGATCCTCAAGAGGGTCGACTGGGTTGCGGAAACCTTCATCTTCCGCGGACTCGAGAAGGATGACGAATTTTCCAAAAGGAGGCTAGCTTACGTCGATAATGAATGCGAGGAAACTTGGGTGGTCAAAATGGTGGCTCCGTAGTTTACCTTTCGACTTGTTTTCTGTCTGAGTTCGGGTCGTACTTGTCTGTAGCGTCTGGGGAAACGAATTCGAATAAATAGTCCACAGAATTAGTCTAGGTAGGCGAGTCGCGGTAGTAGCTACGGCATTAGGGATCGTATATGTATTCTTAAGCAAAAAATCTAAAAGTGTACCATCTGTGAAAGATCTTCGTCCATGCTGCTCCTCGAACCTGGGATCATATACTGCGCCTCACACGCCATCCGAAGCCTCTCATCCACCGCTCGTAGGTTCGCGCACAGAGAATTAGGAGCTGTCGAGACAGCTGGGGGGCGGTTTCCATATTCGGTCTTCGCATGAGACATCAACGCCACGAACATATCTCCCGACAAGCCCTGAAGCTCTGATGCAGGGAGTGATTTGACCAGTGCGATTGCCCGGTCCCAGCATATCTGCGTTGCAACGGTTAGTTAGCCTTCGTTTATCACTACTTATGGTTGATCGGGGATTACTGACGCAGATGTACTGGTCCATCAGGTGGCGGAGGTTCCACGGGATCTCTTCTGTCAGTTGCGCAAGCATCTGCAAGGCCTCTAGACGCTTGATCTTGGAGTCCGGAGTAGTGTTGCTCAACACGTTGTGTATCTCCGCGATTGTGGTCAGAGAGATGATGGAGGTGTATCTCAGGCAAAGGCTCCTGTCAGGATCCTGTACCTGTTCGAACTGTTCCATCAAAGGTAACATTTGGTCAACCAAATAAGTCAGATCCACAAGGATCTTGACCGTCGCCGTGTGCCAGGCAACAGTTACAGTCCCTATCGAATCCATCAGATATTTGAATGGTCAACTTGTTGTCTGCCATACCGGAGCTGCCTATTGTGTCCATCTGTCGGATTGCGTCTCTGATCAGAAGCATGCTCCCGGTGCGCATCACAACTGGGTCGGATTGCATGTCCGGATAGGCGAGCTGAAATCATCGAAAACCCGCGTAAGCACCGAAGATTCTATACCCCGGTCGAGCCGATCTCACCGGAAGATGAAAACGGAACTCCGCTTCGAGTCTCGAGAATTGACCCTCGCTTGCCCCGTGGACCAAAGAAAGGTACGCATCGGTATACAACGCCTGGGAGAGCAAACTGATCCGTTCTCGAGCATCCTGCGTGAGCTGGAACAACCCGGAATTGTTTCCCCCGGGGGTCTGTGCGGGGACAAGACGCAAGTGGTGCCGGTTCACGATGTCCCTGGCGGAGTGGAAATATTGAAGACCGTGGCTCACATGGTTGGAGTAGATGAACGTCTGGGCAGCCAGGAGGTTGGCTTGGGCGCAGGCGAGTGGGTCAACGTCTTCTGTCAAAGTTGTCACGGATTCCCGACAGGCGGTAACCAGGAGTGAGTTCAGGTACAGGAGTCGGAAGTCCAATTGTGTCTCCTGGTATAGATAGCATCCGAGCATACCCGAGAGATGGATGAAATAAGGGTGAACGCTGGGGTTAATGAAATCACCCTCCACGATCGCTTCGCTCTTCGCAGGTGTAAGCACGTAGCCCATGCGGCTATTGTAAGCCATGAAAAATGCGCGCCTGTGGAGAGTTGGTAAGCACACGACTAATTATTTGTCAGCGTCGAGGGTCATGCTTACATTGCCGATGTAAGCTCATCAAGATTCCTATCAGGCGTTTGGGAGCAGTGATTATGGAACGGGTTTGAGGAAAAGAATACATCGACGAGTGGGATGCGGGTGAGATCCGGTTCCGTCATTTGGACGCTCGAGGATGTTGGAGCCAGCGGATCCGTCAGGAAGACAGCGTCACTGAACAGAGGGTCCGATTCGGTTGGGCCCAAAGTGGGGATCTCCGGGGTCAACGACGGAGAGTTGTCACCGCTCCGAGCCGCATCAACTTGAGTTTTCCTCGAAGGACTCTTCCGAGGTTGCTCGGTATACGTGCATTGATCGAGTTTCCCGATGGCACGGCAGGTGCTACAGTGGGGGCGTCCGGCATCACACCTCTGCGGAAGTGGATGAGTCAGATGGTGGCGATGGATATGATTGTGTTACCTTCTTCCTTTGCCTGTGGGCGGGGTGTTAGGGGATCAAATTAGATTACTTCGGCTAAAATTATTGTAACTGACCTGCAAGGGACGCAAGCAAGGCCCTTTCTCAGAGTGCTCTGGTATTGGACCAAATCACTGGCCGGAGTGTAAGTGCACAAATTGGCGTTAACGCTACGGGCGCAACGTCCGCAAACTGGGGTAGCGCCATCGCATCTCTGCGGTGGGTCAGAGTGGGTTCTAAAAGGAAGGGAAAGGGGTGGCCCACTCTCTTCTTGCGGCTAGCGTGAAGTCAGATTAGTGTTACTCGCAAAACGCGTCGGCGGGGAGACGACTCACCGGCACGGAGCGCAGGTGAAAGATGATCCTGTCATGTTCTGGGTCGATTCTTCGCTGTGGGGTCACCAGGAAGGTAGGTTGTGGAAGGAGGTTGTTGCGAATGACCAACGAGATGGCATCGTGCCTTTTAAGGGTTTCGATGGAAGCTGAATTTTATGGAGGTCCTCGCGCCGTGGGAAGTGGCAAACAACCGCGCTCGGGAGCGGGATCACACCGTGGATTTGGAGATGAGCGGACGGAATCTACGATTTTTTGTTACGCGGGATTGACACAAGGCGCGGTTGGGAGATGAGATTGGCCGCCACGTCCTGGGCCGTCGGTTTGAGCAAGAATCCATCGTTGTGGCTGTGCCCACGGTCGGGATTCCGCTGACACTGACAAGTCGATCACACTTCACCCGTGAAGAGTGAGGGCGCCTGGAGGCGGGTGGCGCCTTGGCGGTCGAATCGTGATCCCCGAGGTGGCTCTCTCCTATTTCGAATCCGGTTACGGGCAGTAAAAAAACCGTACCGGACCGAGACTGAGTGCCGTGGGTTCTAATTATCCCTTCATTCCCACCAATTGTGGTCAGGGTGATTAGTCTTGAGAACCTCCCTTGGGACGTCATCCTGACCACCAGCGTCCCCCATGCGAGATATCGCTCGGGTTCCCCTCCGCGCGCCAATGGCCTAGAACAACCCGGGCATCATGTAAATGATCTGCAGGCGCCGCCCACACCGACCACTTCCACGACCCGTGACGGTATGGTAGGGTTACCACTCAATCAGTGAACGGCCCCGCACCACACCTCCCAGTGAGGTTTACATCAGAGTTGAGATACAGGCTCCGGATTTACTGTGTTGACAGGTCAGTGAGCCGCCGATTGTCGGTCATCTTCAGGTGCCGCCACCACCGGAGGCCGTGTCTCAGTACGACCCACCGTGACGACGCAGTTGAAGTGGGTTCTGCGTCAAGTACCCATGTCTCTGTGCGGTACGGTTCCGAACAGCAACGTCGAAGGCGCTCCGCGGCAGATTACGCCAGCCTCATGGTTGCAGTCATAGTGTAGGATGTTTCTCTCTCGCGAGAGGAAGGGAGGATCTGGACTGAAAGAATGAACAAGACTCATGAAGTGGATCCCACGACCGAGGCTTCTTTTTCCCACTGTCGCTACCCCAGGTCTGTGGGAGCAGGAGTTCCGAAGTAGGAAGTGCGGGTGACTTGACGCTCAATCTGGTATGCCTCAAGGTGACTCTTGAATAGATCGTTGGTGCGGTTACGCCTCACCCGAGGCTGACCACGCGGGATCCGCTGATGGCACAGCTTGTGCCCGATCCTAATCACTGAGATCGAATGTCAACTTTAGATTGTGTAGGCCCCTCGGGCGCCGTTTTCCAATCTAGTCCCATTACAATAGCTGTAAGTATTCGGTGTTAAAGAAGTACCGTGGATGTTTTGGGGTGTGCTTCTCCCGCCGTGGCGCTTGGAAGACGATTCGCGTCGATCGACTTCCACGATGTCTCTGTTGCCTTCCACCAGTGGGAAAACATAAGTACCAGGCCCAGAGAACGTGGGAGCACCACTGGGCGGCGTGGAAACATCGACCATTGCATCCCCATCATTCCGCCTTTTCCCCTCGCTCTCGCCTGACTGCGAAACTGACGAAGCGACGGAAGTCCGAGAACACTTTCGGTTTTTTCTCGCCCGACGGGTCGCCTTTCCCACTAGCATCACTCTCTGCGGGTGGTGGAGGCGTAACGCCCGAGAATATGTTATCTCCACCCGACGATGAGATTTGGGTGACTAAACTGGGCAACGAGACGCGACTCCCTCCAGGACTTGAGGTGGTCGCGACAATGTTGCCCGTGGAAGGGTCCATATCAAGCGATGACAAGAAAGATGCCGTCTCGAGTTCGGGTTTGGTACTCGTAATTGTCAGGAATGAGTCGAGCAACCCGTTCTGCTCCGATTTCGGGGTTCCCTTGAGATCAAGAATCTGTGAAGGGCCATAATGGAACTCATCCCACGACATTCAAAATATGTCACACACCTTTTGGAAGTTGGAGAACGAAGCGTCCCCGATCAACAACGTGTAATTCAAGATGAAACCTTCGGGAGGGTCCTGAAATCAAGTTGCGGTGGACCACGACTCGTGTGAGAGAAAGGGCGGATGACGCACTGCTGGAGTGACTATGACTTTCAGAAGCGATTCCAACCGTTGGGTATTCTTGTTAACCATTTTTGTGTAGCTGTGCGGGGTTAATTGAGCCGAATGAGCACGGCAATGTGTGATCCCGCCTCGCACCTTGCAGAAAGCGTGGAATCCCCGCCGGACATCTTCAGAAGACAAGCCTTAAGTGCTTGCAGGTCAATGATTAACTGTACCGATGTGAGTCACGCCGGCCGCCACCCAAGACCTGAATTACCTGTTCTGCTCCCGTCTCCTTGAGTGGCCGACTCTTCACTAGGGAGTGGGTGAACTTCGCCAGGATCAAACTTGAGCGAAGAGTCAAATCGGGGCTCCAAAACCAACGTAAATGATGCGAACCTCGCGGCCTTGTCCAAGAAATTTCGAGTGTATTTCTGCCGCTCGATACGGTCCTTCACAGCCTGGACGACACTTTCGACCGCCTGAACTAGGTCTAGGACATTGTTGGAAGGGCCGCTAACTAGGTTCAGCTGGGACCAGGCAGTGCGGGCGATGCCCATGCACGAAGGGTCCAGCGCTGCTTCCAACTCTTTCAGGAGGGACACGATAGCGACCGAAATGACACTTGAGCGCGTGAGCGGTGAAGTGCCAACGTAAGGTTGGAACCGTAATAGCTTACTTCGTAAATGTGTCAAACTCCTCCGACAGGGATACGTTCTCTCTGTATTCATCGGCGATCTTTTCTTGGATCTTTTCCTCGAGCTAGATCATGCACAACACAACCAGTCAGGGCGGGGAGGCGAGTGTCGGAGTTGAGAGGGGAGCTGACCTCCATTGCTGTTGTCTGGCAGTAATCCGCCGTGTTGATCGCCAAACACGCGTTCTGCACTTGAGTGGGGTCGACGCGGCTCTCCGTTGATTTGCGGCCTTGGAGCTGAACTGTGGGCCTAGAGCCGGGTCAATGAGGCGCCACCGTGGAAACGAGGGTTTCGGTACTTCTTCATGCTCGCCAATAGGATCTCCTCAGCGTAAACCTTCAGCCATTTTTTGTGTATACGGAGGAGATCAAATAGGGCCTTCCCCGTTCCAGTTCTTCCCAGGTTCGCGCACTGCTCGAGGTTGTGGGCAATGAAGTAAAACAGTTCGGTTGATGAGGGGTGGACCAACAGTGGAGCGGAATCTTCCTCCGCTCCCGGGCTCTGAGCGTCAATCGGTGGTCGCGTTTCTAGTGAGCTTCGTGCCTTGAGTCCATTCCGGTGAGACGCCAGCATGTCCGACAGGGCCCTGTGTGCGTCTGACAGTCAATGAACAGCTCCAAGACATATTGATCGGGGTGCGGAACCTGTCCTGTGCATCAACAAAAATACCCATGTGCAGCTCGAAGACGTATGTAATCGGTTTGGGTGGCCTCGCGTCGTTTGGGTTACCAAGGGCCAAGAGTTCGGTCAGCTGTGCATCACGAAAATGAGCCATGAAACATTACTGGGACGAATTAGGGTTGGCGCATACCGGTGCAGAGTACTTTCGACATATGAACGCTTCGAACTCCATCGTGGGCTGTAAAGTATCAAGCAACTGTTGCACCGTTAACGTTGCGGCCGCCTTTGACATCACAACCATTAGGTCTTCCCGAGTAATTTCAGAGAACTTGGCAAACATCGCCCATCCGACTTTCCAGTCATCGGGAAAGACGCGTTTGTCATCCTTGTCATTCTCCATTTCGGCCTCGTGACGAGACAGGACCCGCCTGAACCAGGCAAATCGCCGACCGACGTTGTCCAAACCTCCCGCTTCGCCAGACGGTTTAAAAACACGTCGGTATTCTTTGAGTTCCGATCCAACATATCGTTCGACCATGTGGAGGCGCACTTCGGGACCTATGGCGTCCGCAATTAGACATATAGAGTTTACCGTCGTTGGCGGGAGGGTGCGAGCAGGTGAAGAAGTCTGGAGGTAACTTTAGAGGAATAGGATGAGCATGGGGTAAGGTTACGACTTCATCGGGGTGGTACGCCTCACGCACAACGCATCAAAATCGGCGTCAACCTTTGTCCTAAGTTCACCTTGGATATCTTGGACCTTCCGCCAAACATGAGCGATGGTCGGAACTGCGATATACGGCTTGAAGGTCAGGGACAAC
>Ga0307509_10009544_pt1 | contig 12095 bp, 8 predicted proteins | sample 10_EM_MG_FD_202245 | JGI IMG/M metagenome (GOLD analysis project Ga0307509, IMG submission 202245) | Populus trichocarpa ectomycorrhiza microbial communities from riparian zone in the Pacific Northwest, United States - 10_EM | ecosystem: Host-associated > Plants > Roots > Unclassified | place... | reverse complement strand
ATCTCTTACATGGATTCCTCAATCAATAGTATCTTGGTGTTTTTTTTTAATAAAGCAATTTAAACTATCTGAATATCTTAATTTTTCCAAATTTTTTTTTATAAAAGTAATGCCTTTTTTTGAAAAAATTTTAGGTTTGGTTTCTTTATGGATTCATTTGGTTTTGCTTACTTGTTTTTTTTATTTTTTATTCTTCATGAAATATAGGGGTGATGTAGAGAGTAAATGAAAATGCAAGTGTTCATGTATTTTTTCCCATCCTGTTTGATATTATAATACAATTATTTTTTAAAATATTTTTTATTTTTTAAAATTTATTTTTAACTTCAATACATCAAAACATCTAAAAATATAAAAAAATTAATTTATAACAAAGAAAAAACAAAACAAAACATAAATATAAATATTTTAAAAAAAACTTTTGAAATGTAAAACAAAAAAAAAATTATTTAGTGTTAGAAGCTCCTGAAGCTATTGTTGTTGATGCGATGGCTTTACTAGTTTTTCTCTTGTCCTAAAGTTCTTATTGAAGTTAGTAGTATCTATCACTTAATTGCTGCTTTGTACTTTCTAAATATTTTTATATAGCATATAGTCGTATAGACCTATAGACCGGGTAGTTTAATTTCATTCTCTTACATTCGTAAGAGGTTTTGAGCAATATCAAATTGAATCAAAACGATGAAGTTAATTTTATCTTCATAATATATCCATCACTTTAATTTTATTGGTCTTTATACCTATCAAATATAAACATACAAAGTATATAAGAAACATTAAATAAAACAAAACATTATTTATATTTGATAAACTTTGAAATAAAGCAAAAAATAATAAAGAATGATTCTTACATATTTATTTTAACTGTGCTCGTTGTTCTTTCATAGAATAAAAATCATCGATTATCATATCAATTGTGAATCTTTCAACAATTTCTTTTTCTATATAGACAATCAAATAATTTGCAAGAAAATCATCCTCCATTCGATTGTGAAGTCTTGTTTTAACAATCTTTATCGCTGAAAAAGCTCGTTCAGTAGTTGTTGTTGAAACATGAAGTGTCAAAATAAGTCGAATCAACCTGTCAATGAGTGGATAAATTGTAATTTTTTCTATTTCAACCAATCCTTGACATAAATTAGCAATCGATGACATATTCTTTACCTTTGGATGATTGGGTGCATCAAGCTCATAATGTTGCAATTGAAATCTCAAATGAATTTTTTTTTGTTAGAAAAGTCTTCAGGATAGAACTTGTCAACAAGTAAGCATATATCTTCAACACTGAATAATTTATAGCTATTTTTAGGATCTAAAGTTGTGCTCAACTTAAAAAGCTCAATCACCTGCTCATTAAATTTATTATTTAGCTCTTGCAATTGTTTTCAAGAACCAAGCAAGTTGCCCCATATATTTTTATCAAAATGCAAATTGATTTAATATGTGAACTCCATCTGCCATCTCCAGGTCGTTGTGAACCATCTACTTGATTAACTCATTTACCCATTTTAATCTCACAAATATCAACTAAATGTTCAATTATAACTGCTTGAAAAGCCCATAATTCATCATTACGCTTGCAAGAAGCACTAACAATGTTAACAATAAAAATCAAATTATGAAAGAAAGTGTGAACATCAAATATTTCTCTAGCTGCAACAATAATAACCAATTGTAATTGATGAGCTAAAGAATGTACATAATATGCATAAGGGCAATCATTAATGAATAAAACTTGCAAACCATTCCACTCTCCATGCATATTACTAGCACCATCATACCATTGGCCCTTAATACTTTGAACATCAAGATTGTGATGAGATAAAACAAAGGAAATCTCTTCATTAAGAGTTGAAGCAGTTGTATCTTTGACATGAACTATATCCAAAAATCATTCTCGATAAATCCACTTCTATCAACAAACCTAATAACAAGGGCCATTTTCTCTCTTCTGGACTCATCTCGAGCTTCATCCAAAATTAAACAAAATCTTGCATTACCAATCTCATGATGAATTGAAGACTGAACATTTCTAGCAAAGACATGTAAAATTTCTTTATGAATTTGATGTGAGATGTATTTAGAATTTTATGGAGCATTACCCAAAATAAAAGCACATACTTGTTCATTGTAAAGTTCCACCATTTCAAAAAAATTACCTCGGTTTTTTTATTCTGGACGTTCATCATGCCCTCTAAAAGCACATGCTTGAAATGTGAACCAATGAATAATATCTATTGAAGCTTTAATACTCAATTGATTATTTAGAATTTCTTGAGTAGTTTGCTTCTTAACTACCTTCTCAATATCACATGACTGATTTTTCAATTTTTCCAAGCACCCGTTAGCAAATCTATGAGCTGAATTTGGACCTTTTTCCATATGAATAAAAAAAGCACACGGTTCCCTATCATTAACTTCTTCCAATAATTGAATCCTTTAACAATAAATGTATCTGATCCTAACTTTCCAAATGACTTACCTGGAAATAGATAGCAATGGAAACAAAATGCAATATTTTTCTCTGAATATTCAAGTCATGGATAATTTTTGAACCAATGAGACTGAAATCAACGATGATGTTTTTCACCAGTCAATGGATATTCATACATTAAAGATTGATATGGACCCAGATTAATGTATGCCCTTCGAATTTCATCTTGTTGATTAACTGAGTATTCCCAAATTCAAGGACGATTGCTTGCATCTCTAATTAAATGAGTAATGTTGATTTTAGTAGGAGGCTAGTCACTAATCAATGCAAGTTTTTCGCAAACTGAAGCATATTGCGATTGCTCAATCACAACTTCAATATTACACATTGGAGTTGGTTCACTAAGCTGTGAGTTATCAATATTTTTCCTTTTTTTCTAAAAAAAAATCAATTCTTCTTATTTTGTTCATGATTCAACCTAAAATCAAAACATCATAAATTTTTATTGTTTCCTGTTTTAAAAATGATTACACATGACGATATGCTGAAGCAATAATGAGAACCAAAGATAAATTTTTACATGTGAACCACAGTAACATATAAAAGCAAAATTAACATATTAAAAAAAGAAACTGATATATAAAAGCAAATCTGACATAAAAAATGGGATTATTGGTTCCTAAAGAAGAAAACTTACACTGAATCAAAGTTGGGTATGTGCTCTTCAAAGAACTTAATCTGGCTAGAAAGATCGCGTCTAATTGTCTATTGGACTTGGTGATAGTAAGATACACGTGAGAAAAATTGGTAATTTTGGTGGCTTTGCTAAAAACAAAACATAAAAAAATTCAAGCATAATCAAAACAAACCCATAAAATATATCCAATTAATTAGAAAAAAAAACATTCACTATAACAAGAATTCAAAACAAAAATGGTAAAACAAGCGAATCTGGAAAAAAAGAAGCAAAAATGGCAAAATTATATATATAAAAACCTCATCAAATTCTTAATAAACATCCCAAAATAAAACAAAAATAGATTTTAAGTCTGGGTTACCATTGACTAATTACCTTGTTTTGATGAAAAATGAGTTAATTGGTGGTTTTGCTTTAGCCTTTCCATGTCGCCAGTTGTATTCTTATACCTTTTGTGTTATGGCTCTAGAAAGAGAAGAGAGAGAAGATAACAAAGGAAATTAAATTGAAAAAGTTGTTTGTCTTTTCTTTTCCATGTAGAGAGCATAAAATAAAGAGTTTTAATGCCAAATGATAGCTAAGGGAATAGTAATTTATTATTAGAATGCCTATCTATTTAAAATAAAAAAATATTTCACCATCCCACACTTTAAACACTAAATAATAAATTTTTTTGAAATGTTTTGCAGGGGCCCTGGCCCCTACTTGCCTCCCTCTAATTCCGTCCCTGCATGTAGGTGTGAGAAGGACCAATATCATCCCAACTCGTGGGTGAACCTAGGACACTCGTGGATGGACTAGCTTCCCCAACACTCAATATAAGCAATCTTATTTTTAACTAATGTTACTTCAAGATGCTTAGCCTCCCAAGCATCTTGAAGTTCACTGTGACTTAAAATTGGGTTTAGTGTTGGTCACAATACATCCCATCTCATCGACACGTTCACGAATAACTATTGTTGCTTTCCGTGTCTCTCATACAAAGTAATTAATCCATATATATACATTAAAAATCAATTAGTAGTCATTATTCATAATAATATTAAAATATTTAATAAATGTTATATGTTCAACAATATTACACACCAATTGATTCTGTCTTGAATATCAGGGTGTTTAATGCATTGAATTGCATAGACGCCTTAGAATACATGACTAGGTAGGTGTAATAAAAAAATATATAATGGACAAATACCATCTCATATATGTATATACATTAATCATCGTATGTCGCTCCTAAAAAACATAATCTCTCTTAACATTCCAAAGATTTAGGTAAGATGCATGAATCACCAACCAATTCCTCTTGAGTTTACCCTGACAACTAATGTTATGTAGCTCATCACTAGTATCAATATAATCTGGTATATGATAAGATAATTCAAATTATTGCATTACCCGATATAGGCAATGCATCTCAACAATGTCAAAGAAGTGCAAGGAAACCTATGTTAACCAAATGTCAGATCCCTCATGATATATAGATAAAATTGAAAGTATCAAGTTCTTTCTATATGACATTCAAATAACCTATCAAAACATATAAAAGACTTCTATTAGATAACAAATCAAAACTAAATAATTTACATTCAAATATAAAAAAATTCAAAACATTTGTAACACATACCTGATGTGGCGGTTAAGCATCCAACTCATCCAGGTAAAACGCGTGGCCATGAGTGAGATTTACTATGAAATATCTAGCCCACACCATCTAACATGACAAACCACAAAACTAGTATATTTCTTACATTCGATTTATATAAATAACATGTTGATTAGAATCTTCATGTGTATCAAATAATCACTTCAATATTTTCTGTTTATCCATCCACACCTTTCAATAGGAGACTATGTGCTTATAATCTTCTCCTTAATACCTTAAATCATTGCAACAATCTTATTTAAATCCATCTTCACAATTGTCAACATTACCTCAACAATGAGACCTAAGTCAATCTAACAATGGCGTTACAAAACAAGAGGGTTTTGACATGCGCGTAACTCTTTCAATTTTGAAATTTCACATGAATTAGACATTTGGTGATATCCTTAGTGCAAATACCATTCACAAACTGGTTCTTGAACACATTTCAATTGAATATAAATTTTAGTTGAATGATGAATCTTGTATTGCAATGAATTATTTATATGACACCACTTCATTGTAGTACTACATTCAGACTTTGTCTTTGAATTTTTTTCTAACCTTTAATTTATCAACTTATAAGCTTGAATGCTTATGACTATTAACCTGATCATTGCATCTGTATTGGTTATCCACGCTCACTACCTCAATTTTAGGAGCATAAGGAGCCATGTATTGATTAACACCCTCAACTAACTAAACACCCTCATCTTCTCCATCTTCCTCCTCAACATTAACTCTATCAATGTGATGGTCATCTTCGTAGTCATTTTGTTTGGATTCTCCATAGCAATATAGAGCAAATATCACACCTTACTAAGGTTCCATATTAATAATCTTCTATACTGACATTTGTCTACTTGCACTACCACCTAACCTAGATGGACTAGTTGCTCATGATACCTGTGTGGTTCTCTGAGAGTTACTCGAAACTCGAGAAAACTCCACACTAGAAGAGTTTCCTCTTATATGTCTATTATTCAAGTAGAGCTCTAGCATATTAATCTCATTAATCCTCACAAACCAAACATTGAATTCACATTTCCATCACTACAGATTAACACACCAACATAACAAGCTTGACTCACCCCGGTTTACAACATATTTTAGCCAAGTTGGTCACATAACATTCTAGATAACTCGTTAAGGGATATGCCTAATGTAGCTGTTAGGATCTCCTAACTTTCTTCATTATAAGTGATATCATTATCGGTATTGACAATGATACCATTATGGAAGCATAATATTCCTAAATTAACAGACATTCTGTCAAACAATACAATAAAATATAATTCTAATTTATTAATATCTTAGGGTAAATCAAAGTGCATAATTTATCAACAAAACCATATTGGTAACTTAATCAGTTCAAATCTAAATTCTTTAAATTAATTAGCAAGCACCTACATTTATCAAATTTCAATACCATAACAAAATTATCAATCAAACTCATGTATTTCATAGCCAATTTTCTTCTTTTATATGTAATTCAGTATAATTCATAGATTAACCTAAATCAACATTAAATCCAATAAAATAATTTTGTTAATTCACAATCAATAACAACCCAAAATCATTGATTATTTTATAAAATAACCTAATTATCAACTTAAATTATATCTAATTAAGTTAATCCTTAATTCAAAACCCGTGTTTCTATGAAATCAAATTAACACATATTAACATAAATTACATCAAATTGATAAAGAAAAGTATTCAATACACCTCGAAATATAGAATGTAGTTGGTGATGGTAATTGATGGTGGCTATTTTGGTCGGAAATTGGATGAGCCACGGTGGAGAGAGAGAGAAGGTTGTTGATAGCGGGGAGAGAGTGAAAGGAGGAAAAAATTGGAGAAAAAGGCTTTGCATATTAATTACGAAGAAAGTCACAAATGACATTTGTGACTCGTTTGTCGCAAATGACAACTACAAAATAAGAGTTTATAAATTTACTCATAATGGATTTAGCCAATGTTTTTTTAGTATGTTGAATCGACCAAGTGAATTTGTGCCCACTTAAAAAAATATTCACGTCACTTGAACAAATTTGACAATATAATTTTAGGATTATAGGTGTTTTTGTTTTTTTGCAACTCTAAAACTTCCTAACTTGAACCAAATACGAAGCATTACCTGTATATATGTACTAATAATCATGGTAAAGCTCTCTATTTTCACCATGTATTAAGACATGAATCTGTATAAAAAGGTAATTATCAGGGAGAACTAAGAAATATCATGACTTTTAAGGAGTTGTAAGCTTTAAACGTTTATGGCGAAAATACATGTAGTAAAAAAAGCATAGCATAATGTTAGGTCATTATAGAAGAACAGTTCAATGAGACCTTTTCAAATCCAACAACAAACTTTTAAAACAAAGGATGTTTGTTGCATTTTTGCTCTACCTCTGTCAAACTGAAGGTCTATTTAAAGACACCTTAAATGCATACAAAATAGTTGCAGAAGAATAAACAAAAGACTCTTAAAACTTTCTCTCTAGTCTCTTTGAGTTTTTATATGGTATCAGAGTTTTTTAAAGACCAGCGTCTATTTACTATTGATCTACAATGACTTCCTTATTTTCCACCTCAAATAATTCTATTGATTCTCTCTTCATTGTCCCATCCCTCTTCAATCTCCCATTCACTATTAGCATCAAACTCAACTCCTCCAACTATCCCGTTTGGAAAGCTCAAACCCTACCATACTTCAAAGGTCATGGTGCTTTGGTTATCTTGATGGTACAATCCCAATCCCACTACAAGAAATTAATGCTCTTCATCCCAGCACGGTGCTGATATCAAAATTCCCAATCCTCAATATATTCAATGGCTTCGTCAAGATTCTCTAATCCTCGCCACCATCAATGCGTCACTCACTAAAGATGTTCTCACTCAAATAATGTCTTATACAATATCTCGTGAGGTCTGGCTTGCATTAGAGTGAACCTTTTCCTTAATTTCGTGTGCAAAATCAATCCAAATTTGCACTCAATTGATAAATATTCTGAAAGAGGCTCTATCTGCTAATGCGTATTTTCTCTCCATCAAACGAATGACTGATGAACTTGCTCTTACTGGATAACCACTCACAGCTGATGACATTATCACCTATATACTCGTGGGACTTGGCTAGCGGTATAATTCCTTGGTTTCTATAATTACATCTCGTGTTGATCCTGTCATTCTAGAGGAGCTTTACTTATTTCTTCCCACATGTGAGTCTAAAATTAATCACAACAATCAACCACTTCAAGCTACTGCCTTAGTAAATGTGGTTACCAAGCATCCTTTGCAACCAAACTTGTCCTCTTCTCACATGACTACAAAGTTTCACCACTCAAATCATAGTCATGAAATCTACCGTTATAGAGGATGTCATTCTTGTTTCAATTCATATAATAATGGTCCATCAAACTCTGTTACATGTCAGGTATGTTTCAAAATAGGCCATTCTGCTCGTCAATGCTATCGCCGTTTTGATCTTTCTTATTAAGATCAACACTCCTAGAAACCAGCCTTAAGCCATGGTTGATGCACACTACGACACTACTGATAATGGGTGGCATCCCGATACTGGAGCTACCCATCATCTAACCAATAATGTAAACAATATTCATTTGCCAAATGAAGACGACAATAGTTGCGATCATATTTAGATGGTTAATGGTGCAAGTCTGAAAATCATACAAAGTGGAACTTCCACTTTTTCTTCCTCTTCTAAATCCTTTATGCTTAAACAAATTCTATGTGTTCCCGAAATATAAAAAAAATCTTCTATTTGTTCATCATTTTTGTCTAGACAATAATGTTTTCTATGAGTTTTATCCTTGTGAAGGATTACTTGGGAAACATCTTACATCGAGGTCCACTTAGTAATGGTCTTTACAACTTCTCAGCATCTCTTGCTCATCTTCATCCTAAAGGTTTATCAAGTATTCATGTGTCTGCCAATATTTGGCACCGCCACCTCAGTCATGCTTCTCTTCCAGTCATCAATAAAGCAATTTCATTAGCACATCAAAATAAAAATTCTTATATTTTTTCTGAATGTCAGTTGGCTAAAAGCCATGCTATGCTCTTTAAACATGTTCATGTTTCTGTTTTGAAACCATTGCAATTAATATACTCAGATGTTTGGGGGCCAACTCTTGTTTTATCTACCATTGGTACACGTTACTACATTAGTTTTCTAGATGATGCAACTAAATATTTATGGCTATTTCCTTTAAAACTCAAATCTGATGCATATCAAACTTTTATCTATTTTCAAACTGCTATAAAATGCCAATTTGATACAAAAATAAAGGCCCTGCAATCAGATTGCGGTCATGAATATCATAGCTTAAATAAATATCTACAAATTCAAGGCATTAATCACTGAATAACCCGTCCCTATACTCATTAATAAGCTGGGGCAATTGAAAGGCGTCACAGACATTGTTGAAGTAGATTTAACTTTACTTGCTCATTGAAAATTACCATAAATATTTTGGGAAGATGTTTTCTTAACTGCTGTTTTTATTATTAATAGATTGCCTACTCCAGTTTTTTAAAATCTTTCCCTATACAAAATGGTTAAAAAAAAAAACCAGACTACCATTTTTTACGTGCCTTTGGTTAGGTTTGTTGGCCCTATTTATGCCCTTACAATAGACACAAAATGGACTTTTTATCCAAAAACTGCATATTTATTGGGTATAGTATTAATCATCAAGGATACAAATGTTTAGATGTCATTACAGGAAAAAATTTCATCTCCTGTCATGTTGTCTTCGATGAATCTATCTATCCATATACAGTTCCTAAGTCTGTTACGTTTATAAAAAAATTCAATCTTGTTGTCATTCCACCAAATCTTCAATTATCACCCTCTAGTTCTCTTATCTCTACATGTATAATTATTCAGAATCTTGCACAAAGCCATCTGCATATGGCTTTAACGTCAAGCCCTTCAATTGATCTTCATGTTGATTCTAGCTCTCATACTAGAAATGATACTCATTCTCAGTAGCAGAATAATATCCTTCCATCCACATTACCTACTCTACCTCAGCAACAGACTCAAAACAAACACCCCATAATCACAAGAAGCAAGAATAACATCCACAAACTAAAAATCATATTTGATCACCACATTCGTTATCCGATTCCCAAAGCACTTATGACTACAATCCAACAAAAAAACCAAGAACCAACTTGCTATTCAACTACAGTCAAGCACCACCCAAAGAATTTAATGCCTTGTTAGCAAATAAAACATGGACTCTGGTTCTTAAACCACTTAATGCAAATCTCGTTGGCTGCAAATGGGTGTACAAAGTTAAAAGAAAAGCTGATGGTGGCATTGAGCGTTTCAAGGCACGACAAGAGGGTGTTAAGTGAGACATTATGTGCAAAATACATTCTTACATGGACTTCTACAAGAGGATGTTTATATGACTCAACCCCAAGGATTCATTTATCCTCAATTGTCTCACCATGTTTGCAAGCTGCACAGATCTCTGTACGGTCTTCGTCAAGCACCATGAGTATGGTTCTCTCGATTGATTGATCATCTGCAAGCTATTGGCTTTATCAGTAGTTAGGCAAATTACTCTTTATATGTTTACAACCAAGGCTCAACACTTATTTACTTTCTCATTTATGTTGATGACATAATTCTAGTTAGTGCTAACATTCACGCAATTAACCATGTGACTAGCTTGTTGCAGAACAAGTTTGCAGTAAAAGACATTGGTGAATTGAACTTCTTTTAGGCATTGAAGCAATTAGAAACAATAATGGCTTATATTTATCACAACGACCTTACATTTTGAATCTCCTTACCCACAATGATATGGACAAAACAAAGTCATGCTTAACTCTCATGTCCACCTCACAGTCATTAACAAAGTCTGATGGAATACCTTTTCATAACCCTCATCTATATCACAACATAGTTGGTGGACCACAATACATTTCCTTCACTCGGCCTGGTGTTGCATTTGCAGTTCACAAGGTTAGCAAATATATGCATCATCCACTTGAACCACATTGGGCGGCTGTAAAACATATCTTGCACTATTTAAAAAACACAATCTCTTATGCCTTATTGATTCAACCCGGTCCTGCTATAAAACTTCATACATTCAGTGATGCAGACTGGGCATCTGATCGCGATGACAAACGATTAGTTGGTGTCTTTTGTGTTTATCTAGGCAAGAATTTAGTTTCATGGGGGTGCAAACAATAACAAATTGTTGCTCGAAGTAGTACTGAAGTTGAATAAAAAGCACTTGCAAATGTTGCTGCAGAAATTCAATGGATAAAATCCTTACTCACTAATCTTCATGTTCAGCTTGTACATTCTCCAATTCTTTGGTGTGACAACATAGTAGCTACTTATTTGACCAGCAATCCTTTATTACATGCTCGCACAAAACATATTGAAATTGACTTCCATTTTATTCATGATTAAGTTCTACGTTGTCAACTTCATGTTCAATTTGTTTCCAACAAAGATCAATATGCAGATGCCCTTACGAAACCATTGTCTTCCACTTGGTTTCTTCTCCTACGTGACAGTCTCAATGTTCGTTCCTTACCCTTTCAACTGTGGAGGTGTGTAGAAAACCAAGTCAATGAAACCTTTTCAAATCCAGCAGCAGACTCCTGAAACAAAGGAGATAAAAATAACAAGTTTTCGATTTCAAATGTATATCATGTACAGGCTAACTAATAGGATGTTTATTGCATTTCTACTCTACCTCTGTCAAATTGAAGGTCTATTTAAAGACACCTTGAATGCATACAAAATAGTTGCAGAAGAATAAACAAAAGACTCTTTAAACTTTCTCTCCAGTCTCTTTGAATTTTTATAGTCATAACTAAGTCTTATTTCATGCATGATGAGTGTGACATACTTTTCTCTATTCACGTGAACTAAATTAAGTGTAGTTGTATTAATTCATACTCTAACTCTAGCATCATGAGACAAAAATCATGATCAAAGCAATATTAAATTGAAATGATAGCAACTAATGTAGTTTCATGATTGCAAAACAAATGATAATCAGTGGCAATTAACCTATCTGGTTAGAGCTTGATTGCGAACAAACCAAAAGAGGGATGGATGAGAGTGAGGATTTGAAGAAAAAAAAAATGCAAATCACTTTGGAAAGGCAAGCCAAAACAAACGAACAAGCAATTCTGATGCAAGAGAAGCAACTTCCTATAGATTCAAGAGGTGATAAAGAGAAGATGCAATGACAGTGAATTAAATGCACAATCATGACAACCTATCATAATACCCATAACACTAGCCCAAAGGT
>Ga0307509_10009543_pt1 | contig 12095 bp, 16 predicted proteins | sample 10_EM_MG_FD_202245 | JGI IMG/M metagenome (GOLD analysis project Ga0307509, IMG submission 202245) | Populus trichocarpa ectomycorrhiza microbial communities from riparian zone in the Pacific Northwest, United States - 10_EM | ecosystem: Host-associated > Plants > Roots > Unclassified | place... | reverse complement strand
GGGCCATGTTCACGCACAGATGTAGAAGTCAAGTCAGCGAATAAGTTTCTGCCCCTCATACTATTTTTTGGTTCTTTCCCTCTCGTACTTCTATTATACAATCCACCGTGACCCTCAATTTATAAGAAACATAGCTAGCCTAAAGATGAGTGCTCAGAAAGAAAATGAAGCAAGAAAAACCTCCCATTGCAAGATATTTTTTTTATTAGCCCATCACAAATATTCCCCGATGTGGCGCTTTTTTCGCTTGCAAGATCTCTGTTGCAATACTGCCAGGCCTCCAGTAAATAATTTAACGGCTCGTCTCTAAGCCTAGAGCTGAAGAGTCTCGCTAGGACGGAAACGGTTGTCTTTCGGAAAACCTCTCAACCTGCGTGCTATCTCCAATCGGAATCTTTCCTGCCCATATGGACCGGCCAGGATATCCCCCACCATGTCATCCCCTGGTGGGAAATCATGCTCGAAGATCGGTTCTCCTGCTCCTCTGACACTCGCGAGGATTGATTGGCGGAAATGCCATCTTAGGAGTTCGTCGGAAACACGGTGGGGATCACCCTGGTTCCGGCATAGGGGATCGAGAATTCTACCATCTAACCCGAAAATATCGATATCGAATACAACAATTTTGTAATTGTCGTCAGGATTGACGGAGATAAGGTACTGATCAAATTTAGTGTGTATGCTGTTCAGAAGCATTAACCCATTTTGACATGAGTCAATCGGAGCAGTCCCAAGAGTATCGTCGATGTTCGTGATCCATTGACGATAGCCACACCGAGTGAAAAGACTTTCATGCTCGGGAGGGAATATATGGGCAGCTTGGAAGCCACTCCAGTTATTGGCCTGGATATGAGCTGCAGGATTTATCAATCCCGAAATAACGCATCTCCTGTCGCGATTACGGACTTCGTGACAGAATGTACTATCACTAACGGTGGTACTATTGGAAATCGACCGGGGTATCCAAGGTTCGTTAGTGACTTGGATAGAGGCTGGCAAAATTAGCAATTGGGCCGTCTAGTAAATGGGGAAAAAATATAATACCATCACAGTAGATATCGTATACTCCTTTTTCGAGCGGTGTATTTGTTCTGAATACGATATGGCCCGATACCCTCTCTTGAACCCGTAGAGGATTTTTCTCAGAGATAAGTAAGATTCCAAGGATGTCCAGAAAGTTTGCCTCTGTTATTGACCCGTTCTGGAAAAGTCCTCCGAGAGCGATATCAGGATTCGTGGCATCATGAAATGAGACATTGCGTAGGAATGAGCGATTTAGAACCATCGCTGGTGTTGGTGATTGTTGCCAGTGTAATCTTGGGAGTGACGGGGGAACTGGGGTAAGCAGGCAGTCGAGAGATCAAGGCGGATATTGGTAAATACCTCTTAGAATAGACAGAGTTGGGGTGGTAAGATAAAATTTTGCAGAGGTGGAAGAGGCGCTTATCTGTTATCTTGCGAGCCTCTTTGTTGGGCGAAAGCAGAGTCACGACGGGTGGTAAGCACACGATGAGCGTAGGCTGAGTACTGGGACTAAGGTCGTACTCAAATATACGCTGTCTCTGTGCTAGTCTCCTGACATACCTGCCGAAGCGACATACTAAACTCGCGGCGGGGGCTATGTCGGTTCGGGGGCTATGTCGGGAAGGCAGATACGTAGGGGAAGTATACTTCAGTACTCGGTACAGACTCTAATACCCAGAGTGACATCAAATGTTAATTCTTGTTCCTACACTCACTGTGTATGTCTCTTCCCGAAATTACACACCAACCGACATTGCCCCCGCCGCGAGTTTACGGTATCTTGAGATGTAATATTAGGAAACTAGTGACAGCGATCATTTCCAAAGGGGTGCAGGTGTCTGTTGGCTAGGAGAGGGTTGAGAGGGGGAGAACCAGGTTGGGTATGTGGTGTTCGTGAGGATATTTGTTACCTCGGAATGAAGGTTGCGTGCCTGTGGCATGATCTAGTATGGGTTCTTCCGGTAGGACTCCAGGAGCCGTGGGGCGGAGGCTGAGAGGCGGAAGTGGTAGCTTGTTTTTTCCGTCTATTCCTCGGCTTTCTGAATCTCGACGGAGATCTGCTGCTTCCTTCCCGATTCTGAACCTACTACTGAAGCTAGGCGTCCGACAAGTAGAGGGATTTTCCCGAGATGGAGTACCATCCTTGATGCTTGCCAGCACAGATGTAACCACTGTTCTCCAGTCAGTCTATCCCATATGAATTTCACTCCCTTAGCATGTCCAGACGAGGAGAGGCGGATGAAGAAGTGGCAGGCGACATCGGCTTCTGCTGCTGACTGCGATTAAAGGTGAGTGATGGTTTGTGATGGGCAAAGGGAGGGCGAGGAGACCCTGAATGTGACAGGAATCGCGTCGTGGGAATTGCCTAGGCAGGATATTATCATTTCGGTGGCTTGGGGGATTCTCGTTCCGTCCTCATCTGGGCCCGGACTTAACAGGCTTTCCGGCCGAGGGCAAGTTGCCCTCGTTTCGGGACCAGGGGTAGGACGGGGTGCATAAATGCCTGATGTGTGGATCTGGAATATTCCCTTAGCCAATAGACTCCATAAATCTGTGATAGCGAGGGGGAATATGTACCGGGATTGGCGTGAAGTATGGGCGTAGTCAAATAATACGGCTTTCTCTCACTTTTCTTTAGCATTGAAAATGCACTTCCTCCTTTTCATGCTCCCGCTACAAAGGGTAGGGGCAGCATTGAGTGTTTGTTCGCTCTGTGCTAATGCGGGGCTCGGGGGGTCTAATTTCTCATTGATATTCGTCGCCGAGCGAATTTCCATAGTGAAGGCTTCATGATGGGAGTGATTAGTGAGCAGGATTAAAGATTGTTTTATGATATGGGATCCCGGTAGCCTATTGAGTTTAGCAGATGAGGCTCTGTAACCTCACTACCCCTAAAGATTTTCTGGGAGGTCTGGCAGAGAGGGATGAGGGTAACTTTAAGATTTTTTATATCCCATGGTACTGGTATCGTAGAACTGAATAGCGTCAATTCTGGACGAGCAAATGAACTGAACTAACCAACCGACAAAACAAGCAAGCTCTCTGCCGTCGCACTTTACTAAAAAGTGCAAGCCTAGTATTGTCGCAGATGTCAAGAAGGAAACTTCACCGTCGGAAAAGCGCGGACACGCGGCATCTAGCGCACCATCGTCGCCGGCTGCGAATTTTCCACCATTGGTAGTGCGGTGGACCTAAAAAAAGTCTCAGAAGAATCAGACTCGGGAGTCAATGACTATGGTCGATATTCCTCCGCTAGTGCCAAAAATTCCGGAGATGACTCCGGCTCTGATGGAATCCCCTCAGCCTTCCTCCTCTCCACTCCGCGCCCTACCAGAAAGTGCAAGCGCAACAATCCCAAAATTTCCTCAATCACAATGCCGAAAATCCTGTCCTCACACTTGGCCGCGGCGGTACTTGGGGACCCCGGACCCATCGGCGCGAAGCCTCTGCGGAGCAGATCGACGAGAGCAGGATCGAGGCGAAGGCTCGCGGACTACTGCGTGAGGAGACGAGGAAGAATTTGGAGAGGTGGCGGGTGAGAGAGATGCCCGTGGATGATGACGAGGCGGCGAGGAGGGCATCGCAGCTCGAGAGGCTTAGGAAGATTGAGCGGGGGGTGATCAAATTAGTTAATGCGGTCAAGGTTGCACAATTAAGGGTAAGGGGAAGAGCAGGGGTTTGAAGAGAGGGGGTTGTGGGGATTAGGGAGAGGGAGGAGAAGGGTATGATATGCCCTCGGCATATGAACTTTGGGATCGAGACCAATTGCTAAAGGAATGTTATATTATTATAGTGGTTAAATATACTCACCCAAAGGTCTGCCATCCAATAGGTTTGCGCGCGGATTGGGTAAGCCCACATGAAACACCAAGGGGTTCCAGGTTAAATGTGGTCCAATGGAGAGGGATTGATTGATAAAAAGAAAACTGGGGACAGCGAAGAACAAATGTCACTTTGGAGTGAAACCGAGATATCGTTGTGCCGTGTGTTAGGCATTTGGTTATAATTTGGACCTGGTCTTCTGCTGTGTTGCGGGCACAATAATTTACACTCATATAAATTTACAATGTTTACTCTGCCTGTTTTCCAGGCACTTTCAAGTTCAAGTTCAAGTAATATACCTCTCCGGCTCTTAACCATACGGTCGGATTCTGCCCAGTCTCTATACTAGTAGCGCCTAGATAGAGAGCCGCCTTAACGACAGGTCTTGTCGTCTCTAATTCGGGGGTGTCATTAGGAGTATCTGGGTTGAGTGGCATCATAAGTAAATGGCGGAAAGCGGTTACCAAAGTAATTGAGAACTTGTATTGCTTGTAGAAAGATGACAAATAGATTAAAGGAGAGAGAGAGCAAGAAGAATAAGAACAGAGAAAGAAAAGAAGGGGGCCTCAATATGGGTCTAGAGACAGGGGGTGACGCGACAGGAGGTGAAGAAAGCAGTCACGAGGTGTCACTCGTGTCGTGAGGAAGGGAGAGTCGGAGCATAAACCACGATTTCCAACAGCATAGTAGATTTAAGCGGGATTGAGGCGGCGCCGCTCTCACTTCTGATCAAACAACTAACCCCCAACCGATTCTGCAGTCATTCACACCATTAGGTTTACGACAATCACCAATGCCGACAATGCCGCTCAATCGTTCTCTCTTACCAAATGTCACTTGTTATGATGCGATGAAACCAGACGAGGTTCTGGCGGAGTAGTTCAAAATGGGTCGATAACTGAGGCAAACTTTCTTGGCATGCTCGGATTTGTTCTCATTACACAGTTTCCTATCTGTGCAAGAGAGAACATCTAAGAACGTTGTGTTGAGAACAAATGAGCGTCTTGAGTCGGGAGCATACGATATATACTGCGAAGGTATGAGAGTTTCTATATTTACTCCATTTTGTAAGCCCCCCGGTTGATAATTTTGTCAGGTCCGATCGAAATCAGTGACCAAGTGCGGATCGAGCACGCTAATACGCAAAATATCACTGGGAGAAATGACAAATTCCGTCATGAAGTCCGCAATCGCGACAGTAAATGCGTAATTTCGGGAATTACAAATCTGGAAGGCCATATCTAGGCTCACAATTGGCGTGGGTTTGAAGCAGCACACATCTATCCTATTCAACATGAAAGCGATTGGAATGAGCGTGGATATGGCCAATGGGTCACCGACATCGAAGACACCCCCGGACATGCGAAAATCAACTCGAGTCAGAATGGGTTGCTCCTTCAAAGAACCGTACATCAGAAATGTGATGACTACCTTGTCTCAGTCAATCCCGACAACAATTACAACATCATTGTATTCGATATCGATATTTTCGGGTTGGATGGTCGAATACTCGATCCTGTATGCCGCAACCCCGATGATTCCCACAATGTACCCGATAAACTTCTGAGATGGCATTATGAGCAATCGATCCTTGCAAATGTCAGAGGGCCATGATGGCCTGCATTCGGGTACTGTGGGGTGGGGGCGGGCTAGGCTTTTCCTAGATGGTTTCTTATACTTTTAAATTCCGAGCGGGCCTTTTACACTACTAGTTAGTTAGGTAGCGGAGCAGAGGGTTTACTGTAGCAGCCGCGGTGGATGGCGAAGAGCCGGTAGGGATCGTGGGGTATAAAATTTAATTCAACTGTGGTTTTTTCTAACTTATTTTCTTGCCTTACACCTATCGTTAGCTCGCCTTCTTAGACTGTTTGTCAATTGATACCAAAATAGGGAAGGCTATTTCTTGCATCAGAGGCCACAATATAATTTGTGCTGTACTATTCTTAAACTGTGCTACACTATAATCTTTCACAGTAAAATTTGTGATATTTTAGCCTAGGATTAGGAGAAAATCAGGGACACTGAATACCCTTTCTATGTGAACAGGAGTTAGAGATATCTCGATTTGCATCTAGTCCGAAAACCCCAGGACAGCGAGGTGTATTTTTATGTTGTTCGCACAGATCTTGAAAAATTGTCGGTGACAGCGAAGAACTCGGGAGAGTGAGGTCCGGGACAACCGGGTGCCACTGTATCACAATCCATGGAACGTGAACAAAACAGGACCTTATTCGAATTAATATTCATGATGACATACAGAAACATATTACACAACTAAAGATTCAGTCAGTGTGGGAGATGTGTTAAGGAAGCAACAGTTTCGCCGTCATTTTCTTGTGTATTTATCCTGAAACTCTCCAAAATTTTCGCTGTGCAGTATTTTTCAGTATGCCTCCAAGTTAGTCATTGTTTTGTTTGTTCCCTAGAAATTACGTAACCTTGGAAGCGTGCTTTTAATTTTTCTCCCACCAACTAATATTTTAGCTCTAAAGAAATTTTTGAAGGACTGCCTTTGCCCAACAAGTGGGCTTGCTAGATCACACACAAGTGCGTCTGCGAGCTCAGAAGCCTTCTCTTACCACCCCAACTACGTCTATTTTAAGGATATACGGCAATAGACATCTTCACGATTCCCCCACCGCCTGCCTACACCAGTTTTCAAGTCACTCCTAGTCCCTGGATTACATTTACGATATTCACCAACACCAACGATGGCTCTAAATCGCTCTCTCCTCCACAATGTTTTTTTTCATGATGCTACCCATCCTGATGTTGCTCTTGGAGGACTTTTCCAAAATGGGTCAATAACAGAGGCAAACTTTCTGGACATCCTTGGAATGTTACTCATTGTCGAGGGGAATCCTCTGCGTGTTCAAGAAAGGGCATCGGGCAATATCGTATCCAGAACAGACATACAGCTCCAAAAAGGAGTGTACGATATTTATTGTGATGGTATATGCTACATTTTCCCCATTTCCTAAACTGCTCAAATGCTAACTTCGCCAGCCTCTATCCAAGTCACTAACGAACCTTGGATACCCCGATCGATTTCACATAAGCCTCGTAGTGGGGATGATAGGTTCTGTCATGAGGTCCGTAAACGCGACGGGAGATGTGTTATTTCTGGATTGATAAATCCTGAAGGACATATCGAGGCCAATAACTGGGTTGGCTTCGAAGCTGCCCATATATTCCCTCCCGAGCATCAAAGTCTTTGGACTCAGTGTAATTACAGCCAATGGGTCACAGACACCGACGATACCCCCGGGACCCCGAAGATTGACTCATGTCAAAATGGGTTTCTTCTTGGCACAGGCACACACCAGGGATTTGATCAGTACCTTATCTCTGTGAATCCCGACGACAATTACAAAATTGTTGTATTCGATATCGATATGTTCGGGTTGGATGGTCGAATACTCGATCCTATATGCCGCAGCCCAGACGATCCCCACGCTGTTTCCGACGGACTTCTAAGATGGCATTTTCACCAATCGATCCTCGCGAATGTCAGAGGAGTAGGGGAACCGATCTTCGAGCACGACTTCCCACAAGGAACCGATATGGTGGGTGAGATCCATGCTGGTCCATACGGCCAGGAAAGATTCGAGTTGGAGATAGCGGCAAGGTTGAGAGGGCTTTCCAAAAGCAACAGTTTCTATCCTGGAGAGACTCTATAGCTGTCGATTTGTTGCCACTCGCCGTGCAATTATTTGCCGGAGCCCTGGTAGGATCCCAATGCAGATCTTACAAGTAAACAAGCATCAGGTATTAACTAAATGGGCTAACCAAAACATATCTTGTAATGAGAGATTTTTCTTTCTTAATTTTTTTCCTGTACTCATCATTAGGGTAGCTATTGTTGGATGGCTGGGGTTGTTACAGTATATCCGGGTAAAGGAAGGAAAAGGATAGTTCACAGTTTAGCTTAGCTACCTCTGGCATGGCTGTGCGATCTTAGTGGCAAAATAAACTAACTCTCAACCTTTTCCTGGCAATTTCTCCCATCTGAAATACGCATTTTCATCACATGAGGAATGATCACGGCAAAGATGAAAAACAATCTTGAAAAGAGTGGAAAATTTGAGGTGGAAGAGAAGAATCAAATCATCTGCATACTCACGCTAGATCATGACCCGCTTCATAGCAAGCCATCCACCCAAGCACTAGCCAATACAAATATCTTGACCAAAGCTCAACCCATCTCCTGACCCAAACATTCATATGGCTCTCTAGGCATGGTGGCTCTCCCTACGAACTCGAATCAGCCATTACAGAAACAATCCTAACACATGTAGGGTTCATTCAAAGGTATAGTAATGAAGGTAGAGCTCTATCACTAAGTCCCCCGTTTGTGTGGTATGGCGAATCTTTTTCAAGTAGTAACCACAAGTGGCTGAAATCATCAGTGAGCTGTAGGAAGCTACGAGTTTTATGCTAGTTTTCCCGTTGATCCGTTCCACGTGGCGTGTTTTAAATTCTAAATATACATTTGAATTTGCATAAACAATTTATACCCGGAGGTCTGTATGCTGGAGTAGTATAGGTTAGTGGTTAGTATCATACTCGGGCTCAACTTGAAGGGTATTTCAGGAACGGTGCCACAAAATGTCTGAGTTTATTTCCTATCATGAGGGTGCGCCCGACCTTTGTCTCCCTTACAATAAAAAGCTACAAAATGGGTTTGTATTGGGGAAAACCGTAGTTACCGCATATGGAGTACAGTGCGCCCGAGTTTTGTCTACCCCCATGTACTGTACACTCACCCAAAGCTCCTTTGTCCACTTTAGGTTAGCATGTGGATAACTTCAGCCCTACAGCTGTTTGATATATCGCACGCACCCAGTCGTCTACAGTGCACTAAATATACTCCCCCGGTAGCCCTACATCCACTCCGGGTTAGTGCTTGGATTACACGAGTGCTATATAAAGGGGGCAAGGCTAAAGGTGTTCAAAATGTGAACGCCAGGGGCACAATCTATTCTATATGGATAATACTGCGCAAGTGCAAAGGGGAGTTGCGAGGTACGGTGGGTGAGGAGTATAGAGTAGATTAGGTAGGAGTTTTGGTTCTTAATTATTCCAAAACAGGTGGGTAGTAGCGATATATTTATACAAAAGTGTACACCCATATGTATGAAAGAAATACAAGGAAAACTATGTAAGAAACATAAGTTGCAAGATGTTTGACCATGAAATCTTGCCAAGTGATCCTAAACAATATGCCTGAAACTATGAGGGTGTGATGTACATATTAGAAATATCATGACCAACAATGGTGCATAAATCATGAAAACCGGATAGAAAAGCACATATTAAATCGCCATATATTATACTAAAATAAATAATAGAACCCTATAATATATATCTTAGCTGTAGTAATATCAGCGGTGTACAGCCAGAGCCGAAACACAAACTAGGTATCAAAAAGATCTACGCTAGTGTTATGAAATGCACATAGGAAATAAAACGGAATTTCAACAAAAGGGAGTCCAATGAAGGGGGGCTGGTTGATCCAAAAGAGTGGAAATAGTGAAGGGCTGATGCTATTTTGCTGTGATACAACGGTGTCGCTTTGCGGTGTGCTAGGCTTTTTGGGTCCTAAACCGGGAGTCTGCACTGGGCCGAGGGCCATGATAAGTAGGGTGGAGATTTCAAAGCATGTACATTGAACCCCAGGGATTGTGATGAATGTGAAAGCGGAGTGGTTGCCATTAGACCACATTCTGATTGAGCCTTGCAAGCTTCGGCTCGACTACGCACACTCATGCTGGCCATTACACGATTCCCTATCCAGCCTCCTGTTCGCCCAAGGCATGTCTTCCGGTGGGAAAAGGAGGGAAAGGGGTAATGAAGGAAGCCCCATTCATTTCCCAGGTCCCCTTCACCCCAGACTATATTTTGTCAACCGCCTCACAGTAGCATATGGAGAGGCGGATGAAGAAGTGGTAGGAGACATCGGCTTCTGTGGCTACCTCCCATTAAAGGTGAGTGATAGGTTGTGATGGGAAAAGGGAGGACGAAGGGACACTGAATGTGTCAGGAATCGCGTCGTAGAATTGCCCGGGCAGGATATTGTCATTTCGGTGGCTTGCGGGATTCTCGTGCCGTGCTCGTCTGTCCCCGTACTTAACAGCCTTTCCGGCCAAGGGCAAGTTTCCCGCATTTCAAAACTTGGGATAGGACGGGGTGTACAAATGCCCGACACGTGGACCTGGAATATTGCCTCAGCCAACGGACTTCATAAAACCGTGGTAGCGGGGGGAATGTGTACCGGGATTGGTGTGAAGTATGGGTGTGCGTTAAGAATATGGCCTCTCCAACTTTTCTTTCGCATTGGAATTTGGAAATGCTCTTCCTCTTCTTGTGCTGCGGCTGCAAACGGCAGGGGCCGCATTGGGTGTTCGTTCGCGCTGGGCTAATACGGAGCTCAGGGAGGTCCAATTTCTCACTGATTCATCGCCGAGCGAATTTCCACAATAAGCACAATAAGGCTAAAAAACCCATGGATTAAAAATCTATAGAAAAAGAACGAAAATTCCATAGAATCTCAATCCATGGATCAGTTGCACCAAGTGAACTGAACAGGCCCTGAGTTTAGTAGATGAGGCGCTGTAACCCCACTACCCCTAAAGATGTACTGGGAGGTCGGGCAGAGAGGGAGGAGCGTAACTTAGGATTTTTTTCCCCATCGTACTGGTATCGTAGAACTGCACAGCATCAATTCCGGACAAGAAAATCGGCAGAACTAACCAACAGACAAAACAAGTAAGCTTTCTGCTGTCGCACTTTACTAAAAAGTGCAAGACTAGCACTATCGTACAGTAGATGTCAAGAAAAAAAGCCTCACTGTTAGAAAGCGCGGACACGTGGGTCCCACCGCACCATCATCGCAGCCATCATCCAGCTGCGAATCATCCGCCAGTGCTGGTGGGGTGGACCTAAAAACATAGAAGTATCAGATTCAGGGGTCGGTGGGTGCCGCCGATCCTCCTCCGCTAGTTCCAAAATTTCCGGAGATGACTCCGGCTCTGATGGCTGATGGCACCTCTCCGACATCCTCCTCTCTACTCCGTGCCCTACCAAACAGTGCAAGCGCAACGATCCCGAAGTTTTCTCAACCACAATGCCAAAATCCTATCCTCGCACTTGGCCACGACGGTACGCAAGGGCCCCGGGTTCATCGGTGCAAAGCCTCCACGGTGGAGATCGACGAGAGCAAGATCGAGACGAAGGCTCGCCGAGTACTGTGTGAGGAGATGAGGAAGAAGTTGGAGAAGTGGGGGGTGAAGGAGGTTGTCCCTATGGATGATGAGGAGGCCTCCAGGAGGGCATAGAAGCTTGAGAGGCTTAAGAAGATGGCCGAGGGGGGGGTGTTTAAATTATTTAAATGCAGTCAGGGGTATACAATAAAGGGTGAGAGTAGGGTTGTGGAGAGCGTGGGGGATTGGGAAGAGGGAGGAGAAGGGTCTTGTGTGCCCCCGGCACATGAGCTTTGGGATCAAGACCAATTGCTGAAGGAATGTAAGAAACTCGCAATACCGGTATCTGACAAGGACTTGTTAGTGATGGTTCATCTTTCTCCCAGATGCTTCTTTCAGATCACATTGTTTTTTTTAAGTCTTCTAGTTTCCTGGGGTAGTGGTTTTTGCTCTGCCCTACGTACATTCCCGAAATAGCTTCAGGATTTTCCTTCAGGATGCTGGCCTCTGGACTACCCTCGCTCGCGACTCGGTTGTGTCTTCGCTCAGACCGGTGAGAAGTCAACAGAATATGATAGAAGGAAATGCACCACCTCTAAAGACCCCTTCACTATTTCCTAAGCATGTCCACATATTTGGGGTGTCATTAGTAGTGGAGCTCTCCCAATTTTGCCACCACACAGAATAGGGTGGGGATTAGCATCTTCAGTGACCCTCCCCAAAAAAGAATTTTTAAAAAAGGTAAAACTTTTTTTTTTTTGCGGTAACATATTTTACGGGGTTCCGGCTCTGTACCCTGATGCGGCTCTCCATGGCAACTACTGGAACACCCAATCCATATTTTATTATCTGCACAACTAGTAGTGATACCATATTGAAAATATTTTAGAAAGTACTTTTAGAGATGGAGAATCTGAATATGAAGTTTATATTTAATAATAAAAAATAATGCTTCTTGTATACTCACTTTATTCCAAACTGGTTCAAATAGTATCTTACCTCCAATAATAGTAAAGAAAGTTGAAACCAACCACAAAAATCATAGTT
>Ga0307509_10009542_pt1 | contig 12096 bp, 14 predicted proteins | sample 10_EM_MG_FD_202245 | JGI IMG/M metagenome (GOLD analysis project Ga0307509, IMG submission 202245) | Populus trichocarpa ectomycorrhiza microbial communities from riparian zone in the Pacific Northwest, United States - 10_EM | ecosystem: Host-associated > Plants > Roots > Unclassified | place... | reverse complement strand
TAATTGTAGGAAAGGCGATTTCAAATGGTTCTTGAAATCTGGGCTGATAACGTTGTTTACTGCGCTCAGATGAGGTGTAGGTAGTCTCTATCTTCAAAAGCTCGAAGAACGATTCGTAGTCCAATACAGTTTCGACACCGTCCTTTACGAGGCTGAATCCACCCATTATGAGAAAATGACCGTGCACCGGCGTCCAACTTTCATCTAATAAATCTGCTTAACAACCTGCATCATAGCCAAGGACACCATGCTCACCTTCAAACAACTCTGCAATGTATCTTGCCGCAGTCCATTGCCTACAAGCCCACATCAAAATCAACTCGGGAACGACCAAAGTCAACAGCATGAGTTTGAGGCGCCTCCAGAGTGATCGGATGTGACCTTCTCCACGTGGAGGGACATTGGGATGGATTGCGACCCATGTACAGATGAACAGGGTTGAAATGCAGCTCCAGATTATGTCAAAATGGGTTCGCGGTCTGTGGTCCTGTAGAGCTGGAGGGCCTGATTGAAGGACTTCGCGAACATCCACGACGTTAGGAATGATGGGCAATGAAGCACCATAGCTTCGGAAAAGCGCGATGAAGAGAAATATAACAAGCATAGTGGGCCGCGGAAAGGATGGAGATGGGGCGTTGCGTAAATCGCTTTGTATGTTTATGTCACCACAGCCCTTGCTTCCGTTCAACTCCCGATGAGTGAAGATCTTCATTCATTCACAACTAAGGCTCTAGCCACCAGGCACGCGGCTTTATTTCGGGAACGAGGCTGTATCCCATCCGACAGTTGCGCCGAAGGAGGCGTGTGAGAATACGAGTGGGCCTGTAGGTGGTTTGAGATTTCTTTTGGATTCGGAGGGTTTGGGTCGAGAGGTGGCTGAGGGAGATGGTTGAGTGTGTTGCCATTTTTTCGACTGTAAAAAAGGAAGTTTAGGAAATAAGACAAGGACAGAAGGGGAGAGGATGTGCTAAGCTGCGCTGAGAGATTCAACCTTTTAAGTAAGACGGAGACATCATTCCCTAGAAGGGTAAATCAACCCACTTGCCACGCCATAAGTGCACCCCTCCATGGGGCACCGACGACCGTAGTCCGGTTCCTTTGCATCTTGAGTGCAGTGACTCGGAAGACGACAATCATCTGCCGGCAAGCCCCGGATAAACGGCCGAATCGTCCCACGCGTCAAGCTTCAAGCAAGCACTGCCATACTACGCATACCGATTTGACTGCTGGGCTTCCTTACGCCCCTCGTCCCTATCAACAAGCTCCACACATGCGAATCTACCTCTCGCAAAACTGATCCACCTGGCCACATCTGCGAATTGCCCATTACGTCCAGGCGACTGCTCCAACGTCTAGTGGAACAGCATCATCACTTTAGGCTTCATTGCGATTCATTTTTTTTTTCGATACAAGTTCTACTTAGCTATGAACATCAAACACAAATTGTAATACAATCCCGAAGTAAGGTATATAATAAGGTTGGACATCAACAACTCGCAGAGGAAAAGGGGAAAAAGACATATGCTACACATTACCGAACATCGAAGATGATTACGACTCTGCCAACACTCTCATATGTGAGGCAGAAAATTCGCCCAGTTGATCGCATAAAAAGCACTCTCCGGTTGCTTTCTCAACAACATAATCGCCTGCGTGAGAAGTAAAAGACGTGCAAGCATATATGCAACAAGTGCTGCACCTCCGAGGAACGCGAAAATGGCCCACAGCATATCTACCATAACAGGCCCCACACATTCTCGTAATGAGAGGCCATATTCCTTTCGAAGGAAGTCCAGGAGGAAAACGATGATGAACGTGATACAAGCAGATGCCGGTGGGATGAGTGTAATTGTGAGAGATCCGATGCGCCAGAGCAACTGCTCGATATCGGATGGGAAATGGAAATTCCAAGCGATGCAATGTAAGGCTCCGAATATGGCCGCAACGACTGGCAGGATAATACCGAACAAAAGCTCACTATCAGCTAATGAGTTTGTTTTGGGAGCATAGAAGGTGGGGACATGTGATGCATCGACCTTGACAGTTGAAGAAGTCGCAATATCGAGGAGAGGTGAGCCGAGGGCCTTGACAGGGTTGATGAAAAACCACAAAATCGGCAAGTACAAGAACCAGAGATACGTATCGCCAGGAAAAAACAGCTCGTCGCGCTGATCGTTGAGGAATTCTTCAATGGCTGATAAGGAGAGTTGATGATATATGAAGGAAAGATAAGAACCACAAGAAGAGAGCGTTGTCTGTAAACCGTGGGCTAATCGAGAGAGCGAGCATCGCACTCGTTGAAAGGGATGGACGACGAATCTCTTGAAAAGGCTAAGCTTCGGGTCTTTGACTCTGCGGTCCTGAGGCGAAAAATAAATGAACGAAAGATCTGAGCCAATAGCAATGCCTACCAATCGACCTGCGCCATCGACGACTTTCTCAGCTGGCCGTTCACCTTTGGGATATACCCTGACTGGTTCCTTGACGCCGAGAGGCTTGTCCCACCAAAAGTAGTACATCACCCCGTTCAGGCTCGCAAGTGCAAGTGTGACGAGCTCAAGCTCAGTCAAAGCAAGGCCCTGCTTGCCACGTGCAATGCACTGTACGATAAACCAGAGTGACTGCAGAATCACAATCGCTTTTGAAAGGAAATCCCCTCTCGCCTTGTCGTGAATTTCCGCGGCGGTGATCGTAGGAAAAGCAATCTGTTTTCGGAGAATACGCCGATTGCTGTTCTCGGTAGTCCATATATTTAAAAGCGTGAAGAACGATTCGTAGTCCAATACAGTTTCTACCCCGCCCTTTACGAGGCTGAATCCACCCATTATAAGAAAATGGCCATGCACTGGCGTCCAACCTTCGTCTAAATCATATTTCCAAATAGAGCCTCTTAACAACCTGCATCGCAGCCGAGGATGCCATGCTCACCTTCAAACAACTCTGCAATGTATCTTGCAGCAGCCCACTGCCTATAAGCCCATATCAAAATCAACTCGGGAACGACCAAAGTCCACAGCATTAGCTTGATGCGCCTCCAGAGTGATCGGATGTGGCCTTCTCCACGTGGGGGGACATTGGGATGGATTGCAACCCATGTACAGATGGACAGGGTTGAAGCGCAGGTCCAGATTATGTCAAAACGGGTTCGCGGTCTGTGGTCCTGTAGAACCGGCGGGCCTGATTGAAGGACTTCGCGAACATCCACGACGTTAGAAATGATGGGCAATGAAGCACCATAGCTTCGGGAAAGCGCGATGAAGAGAAGCAGAACAAGCATGGTGGGCCTCGGAAAGGATGGAGATGGGGTTGCGTAAATCGCCTTATATGTTTAAGTATGCCACCAGTCGTGTAAAGCCCTCTTCAACTCCCAATGATCGCGCCCAACAAACATGCTGGTCAGTGAAGATCTTCATTCACAACTGAGGTTCTAGCCCCAGGCTCGCGGCTTTAATTTCGGGAACGAGGCTGTATCCCATACGACAGGTGCGCCGAGGGAGACGTGTGAGAATATGAGTGGGCCTGTGTGGGACGTAGGTGGTTTGGGATTTCTTTTGGATTCAGAAGGTTTGGGTCGAGAGGCGGTATAGGGAAATGGTTGAGTTTTTTCGACTATAAAAAAGGAAGTTTAGGAAATAAGACAAGGACAGAAGGGGAGAGGACATACTAAGCTGCGCTGAGGGATTCAACCTTTTAAAGTAAGAGGCCCCGACGGAGAACAGCAGTCCCTCAGAAGGGTAAATCAACCCACTTGCCACGCCAAAAGTGCACCCCTCCACGGGGCGACGAGCCTTGATGCATATGGCCAACACGACAACATGAAAGCACGTGTTGAACGGTTTCCTCTGGTTTCCCCCAAACCCATCCTAATAACGATCGTAGTCCTGTTCCTTTGCATCGAGTGCAGTAAAGACGAGAAGGGCTGGAGGTTGGGTCAAGCGAGGAGATCGCTTGTTGTCATGGATCTCACGTGAGCATTTAGAGGCCCGCCAATGCGAATCTACCTCTTGATCTGCCTTCGCGATAAAGCAAAGCACACATCCTCAGGAGAGATGAAAGTCTTTCTCGGCTCGCTTTGACTGTTTGGATTGCCAATAATTCGGCTCTATTGATCGCAGATGCTGCATGGCGTTCTTGGGTGAATGGGCTGGTGGTGTAATTGGAGGACTTGTGCACTGGGAGAGGAGATGACGATGAACGCTGGAACGGACTTCATCTCTTTCGAAGAAGACTTTTGAAATTTGAACGTCGAGGGGAGAGAACTTGGCCATCGACCCAGAAGTGCTATCCTCTCCGCTCACGTTCCTCTCAGACTATTCTATCTCCTTATTCGTCACAGTTCTAAACACCCGTCTCCTCAAAGCAACGATGTTCACCTCCCCAGCGCATATACACAAACGGCTAGTTGTGCTAGCCATTGGAGATGCCGCCGCCTCTTTGGGATGCGAAGGCATCGAACGTGTTTCCTACAACCTAGGTCACGAATGGGTTGAGCCCGAGGAAGGAGAAAGACGAACTTGTGTTTCGTGTTCAGGCGCTGAATACCCGTTTAGGGTTTGGGTTGTACCCACTATTCTTTGTTTTAATATGCTAATTTGTTCCCTTTGACATAGTTCTTACCCTCAAGGAACAATTTTTTCCGTTCCTGAACGCCATTCCATTATCGCGTGAGTGGCCGTGGAAGCCAAAGCACTGACCATGACTATGTTTGTGGTATGTGCATCTGTTCTCACCCAATTTTATTTGAACCTAGAATACGAAATGCCACTTCTCATGGAGAAATCCCTTCGCGACGATAGCGTGATGCTGCAGGAGGATGACTGGCCTGTTGTTGAGTTCAAGTCTGATGTCATGGTGTTGTATGATTGAAGGTGCGTGTTCAGAGAAGGCTTCATCACGGACCATCAATAACCTGGTCAAGTAGAGGGTCTTTCGACTTCTATCCAATAATTAATGATCCTGAAGAACAGTAACGATGGGAAATCTGATGATTGGCATGACGATTATATCCGAGTCGACTGACTTCAACAAACCCACGATGACATGCCTTCCGTTTCAGCGTAGTGACTCTCATACATCAGTCTCCGCAATTTCTACGACAGGACGAGTAACTCTTAATGCGATGCCAGTAATTAAAGACGTTCTTCTGTATATTGAATATCGAGTGTTTGAAGGTTAGGCTCTTAAACCTCGTAAGTCCAGTGTGCCCCGGGCGACTTGTAGTGGGACACGATGTAGCATCAGGCTTCAAGCTTGTAAGGCTCGACAAAGATCACATCTCATTGCAATTCAGTCTGTCTTTCAATATAAGGTTCTATGGCACATTTCACGGAATTGTAGTAGTGTAATGTAAGGTATATAAGGTTGGATATATATCGACACTCAGATGTGAGGCAGAAAATTAGCCCAGTTGATTGCATAAAAGGCACTCTCTGGTTGCTTCCTCAACAGCACAATTGCCTGCATAAGAAGCAAGAGACGTGCAAGCATATATGCAACAAGTCCCGCACCTGCGAGGAACACCATAATGGCCCACAGCGTCGCCAACATAACATCTAGCACAGTGACCACACATTGTGGTAACGAAAAGGAAGGGACAGAAAGGGGAAAGTCATACTTTTTTTCAAGGAAGCGCAGGAGGAAAAATGGGGCTCCAACGATGAGCATGACGAGCACGATAACAAAAGGTACCGATGGGGTGAGTGTAATTGTGAGAGATCCGATGCGCCAAAGCAACTGCTCGATGTGGGATGGGAAATGGAAATTCCAAGCGATGCAATGCAATGCTCCAAAGATGGCTGCAATGACCGGGACCCCAAAGAAGATCAACTTGGCATCGTCATCTGATGAGCCGGTATTGGGAGCATAGAAGGTGGGGACATGTGTTGTATGGGACTTGATTGCTGAAGTGGTGGCAATGCTGAGGAGAGATTCAAGGAGAGCTTCGAGAGGGTCGGTGAAAAACCACACGATTGGCAGGTAAAAGAACCAAAGATGCGTATTGCCGGGAAATTTCAGCCTCTGGCGCTGATCGCAGAAGAATTGACTGATGGTTGACAAAGAGGGGGAAGATAGTTGATGGTAGATGGAAGAAAGTTGGGCGCGATACCAAATAAGCGCTGTACGTAAATGATGAAGGGATCCAGAGACAGATGATTGACAGCGATGAAGGGGACAGACGATGAATCTCTGAAAGAGGCTACACTTCGAGGAAGCCCGAATGCGGCCCTGTTTGAGACCTAAACACCTGAAACATTTAATTGAAGGTAATGCTCACTAGTCGCCCTGCTCCATAAACGACTTTCTTTGGTGGATCGACACTACTGGGATACACCTTGATTGGTTCCTTGACGCCGAGGGGTTTGTCCCACCAAAAGTAGTACATCACCCCATTCAGGCTCGCAAGTGCAAGTGTGACGAGCTCAAGCTCAGTCAAAGCAAGGTCCTGCTTGCCACGTGCCATGCATTGGACAATAAACCAGAGTGATTGCAGAATTACAATCGCTTTTGAAAGGAAATCGCCTCTTGCCTTGTCTTGAATTTCCGCGGCGGTGATTGTAGGAAAAGCAATTTCAAATGGTTCTTGAAAAATAGGCCGAGAGCGGAAGTTTGGGACGGTCTTTATCTTCAAAAGCTTGAAGAACGATTCGTAGTCCAATACAGTTTCGACGCCGTTCATTACCAGGCTGAATCCGCCCATTATAAGAAAATGACCGTGTGTCGGCGTCCAACCTTCCTCTATAGAGCTTCTTAACAACCTTCATGGCAGCCACAGACAGCGTGCTCACCTTCAAACAACTCTGCAATGTATCTTGCCGCAGCCCACTGCCTATAAGCCCATATCAAAATCAACTCGGGAACGACCAAAGTCCAGAGCATCAATTTGATGCGCCTCCAGAGTGATCGGATGTGGCCTTCTCCACGTGGAGGGACATTAGGATGGATTGCGACCCATGTACAGATGAACAGGGTTGAAACGCAGGTCCAAATTATGTCAAAACGGGTCCGCGGTCTGTGGTCCTGTTGAGCCAGAGAGCCTGATTGAAGTGCGTCGCGAGCATCCAGGTCGTTAGAAATGATGGGCAATGAGGCACCATAGCTTCGGGAAAGAGTGATGAGGAGAAATATGACAAGCATGATGGGCGGCAGAAAGGATGGTGATGGGGTTGTCCTTCATATAAAATGGCCGTTTATATGTTTATCACCCAGTGATGAACAGCCTTAGAATCTTGAACCCCTATCCTGGTAGTATCCACTACCATTCAGACGTTCAACGTTCAACGTTCAACTCTTGCCCGTGCTGGCTAGTGAGCATCTCTATTCGCAGCAGGTTCCATTGAGCACAATGTTTTCATTTCGTGAGCGAAGCTAGTGCGTCAGAGGAGACATGTGAAGATACAAGTGGGTCTGAGCGTCCGCCCCTGGCAATTGGGCCGCCACGTCCTGCCCCGCCACGACCCCCGCGACCACCTCTGGCTCCACGGGAGTCACCTCTGCCAGAGGTTGAAGGCTTTGAAGTATGAGTGGGCGTTTTGTCCTGATACTTCGCCTCAAGGCACTGCAAGCCGGTCGGCAGGCCTCTTCCACGTGCCAGCGGTAACATGTTGTCAACAACGCGAATACTACTCGTTCTTCATCTCTGCACAATGATTCATCGTTGGCTCCTGGTAAATCCACCATAGCCCAGCTCCTGCTGAACTTCAACGTTTCAACGGGTGGGCCAAGTGACGCTCGACTGGCAGGACACGCGATAGGATCGGTAACGACGGCTGTTGCTGCGACAGTGGCAGAGAACCACAAGCTCCATGCTACTCGTCCCCATCCACAAGCTCAACCCAATGCGAATCTACCTCTCGCAAAACTGATCCGCCTCCACATCCACAAACCGCTCGTCGTGATCAAGCAACCCCAAAATACAGCCATTACATTCAGGAAAGACGTTGTGCCCTCTGATCAGCTTCGCACGGAACCAAATTGCCTGTATGAACATGGCCATCGTTGCGAACTGCGCAGTGTCAGACGTACACCCCCCATGATTGACCAAGCTTCTCTGCTAGACCCCCGAAAGCCTTCTTGGCTTTCCCTACCTCGATGCCCTGCACATTGAACGTTGACTGTCAGGACTGTCAATAATGCGGCTCTATCGATCGCAGATGCTACATGGGAGGTGTGTTGTCGTCCTGTGGTCGAGGAGTGTGTCATCTGGCGGTAGTGGAAGACAGGAGAGGACGATGAACACTGGAATGGACCTACTGATTTTTGAAGAAGAAAAGGACAAGGGTTTTGACATTTGAACATTGAGGGGGCCATCGACGATTCGACCCAGCACTATCCTCCGCTCGTGTTCCTATCAAACCATTGTATCTCCTTATTCACCACAGCTCTACACACCCATCTCCTCAATGTAACGACGTTCACCTCCCCAGCCCATATCCACCAAAGGCTAGTTGTGCTAGCCAACATGAGCGATCCCTCAGCGATGCCTCCGCCTCTAAATCATCTCTTTTGGCTGCTTGCACCGGGTTTTGAACGAGCGGCTAGGATGCAAAGGGAACGCGTTTCCTATGACGTAGGTCACAAATGGGGCGAGCCTGAGGGAAGAGAGGCGAAGATGGCCAGAAGGAGAAGGACGGACTTGTGTTTCATGTTCAGGTGTTGAATACCCGTTTAGTTGGTTTGGGTAATTCATGGTGCCTATTCTTCGTGTTGATAAGCTAATTTATTTCTTTTGACATAGAGCCTACCTCAACAAGGAACGATTTCTTCCGTTCCTGAACGCAATTCTCTTATCGCATGAGTAGCCGTGGGAGCATGTCCATATTTGTGGCATGTGCGTATGCGTCTGTTCTCACCCAATTTTATTTTGAACATCCTCAAATCTAGAATACAAAATGCCACTTTTTATGGCGCTGGTAAAATCCTCTCACGACGATAATGCGATGCTGCTGATATTCAGGAAGATGACGGGCCTGTCGTTGAGTTCAAGTCCGATATCGAGATTGAGATGGTGTTAGGAGTGAAGGGGAGAAGGCTTCATCATAGGCCGTAGATAACCTGGCCAAGTAGAAGGCCTTTTGGCTTCCAAGGGATATTGAAGAACGGCATTGATAAGGTGATTGACATGACACTTCTTCCGAGTCGACTAGCTAGGATTTCATCCTAGTGATCGCATGCCTTCCGTTTCAGCCCAAGTATTGGTAGTCGAAGATGTTCTTGTGTAAATTGAATATCGAGTGTTTTGAATGCTGGGTTCTTAGACCTCGTACAAGTCCAGGCAAGTGCCCAGCTTGTAGTGGGACACGATGTAGCATCAAGCTTCAAGGCTGGACGAAACGGGCGAGATCACATCCGGTAAATAACTCGTCATCCTCATTGCGATTCAATTTGTCTTTCAATACAAAGTTCTAGCAATGAATACTGCAAACACAAATTCGTAATACAATCCAAAGCCAGTAATGCAAGGTATATAAGGTTAGATTTCAGAAGAAAAGGGGAGAAAGACATATCCTACACAAGACTATGGAATGTGAAGCTTTGAAGACGGATCGTGATTAAGACACTGTCAACACTCTCATATGTGAGGCAGAAAATTAGCCCAGTTGATCGCATAAAAGGCACTCTCTGGTTGCTTCCTCAACAACATAATTGCCTGCGTGAGAAGCAAGAGACGTGCAAGGATATATGCAACGACTGCTGCATCGACGAAGAACACGACAATGGCGAACAGTACACCTTTCATAATGTCTAGCATAATCTCCACACATCGTGGTAAAGAAAGGGAGGGGATAGAAAGGCCAAAGTCGTATTTGTAACAAAGAAAGCCCACGAGGATATCGGAGGGGAGAATAACGAGAGGTGCCGATGGAATGAGTGTATTTGTGAGAGATCCGATGCGCCAGAGCAACTGCTCGATGTGTGATGGGAAGTCAAAATTCCAAGCGATGCAATGTAAGGCTCCGAATATGGCCGTAACGACTGGCAGGATAATACCGAACAAGAGCCCACCATCAGCTGATGAGGTTGTATATGGAGCATAGAAGGTGGGGACATGTGATGCATCGACCTTGACTGTTGAAGATTTGGCAATATCTTGGAGAAGTAAGGTGAGGGCCATGACAGGGTTGATGAAAAACCACAAAATCGGCAAGTACAAGAACCAGAGATACGTTTGGCCAGGAAAATCCAGCTTGTCGCGCTGATCGTTGAGGAATTTGTTAATAGTTGATAAGGAGAATTGATGATATATGAAGGAAAGATAAGAGGTACAAGAAGAGAGCGTTGTCTGTAAACCGTGGGCTAATTGAGAGAGTGAGCGTCGCACTTGTTGAAAGGGATGGACGATGGGTCTCTGGAAAAGGCTGGTGACTCTGCGGTCCTAGGGCGAAAAATAAATGAACGAAAAATCTGAGCCAATAGCAATGCCTACCAATCGACCTGCCATGTCAGTGGCTCTCTCCGCTGGCCGTTCACCTATGGCATATACTTTAACGGGTACGTTGACGCCGAGAGGTTTGTCCCACCAAAAGTAGTACATCACCCCGTTCAGGCTCGCAAGTGCAAGTGTGACGAGCTCAAGCTCAGTCAAAGCAAGGCCCTGCTTGCCACGTGCAATGCATTGAACAATAAACCAGAGTGACTGGAGAATTACAATCGCTTTTGAAAGGAAATCACCTCTTGCCTTGTCGTGAATTTCCTCGGCGGTGATCATAGGGAAAGCAATTTCACATGGTTCTCGAAGCCTACGGCCATCTCTGAACCTGAGGATGGTCTTTTTATCCAAAAGCTCGAGGAACGAGTCGTAGCCCAATACAGTTTCGACACCGTCCTTTACGAGGCTGAATCCACCCATTATGAGAAAATGGCCATGCACCGGCGTCCAATCTTCCTCTAATGAATCTGCTTAACAACCTGCACTGCAGCCAAGGATACCGTGACCATGCTCACCTTCAAACAACTCTGCAATGTGTCTTGCCGCAGCCCACTGCCTATAAGCCCATATCAAAATCAACTCGGGAACGACCAGAGTCCACAGCATTAGCTTGATGCGCCTCCAAAGTGATCGGATGTGGCCTTCTCCACGTGGAGGGACATTGGGATGGATTACGACCCATGTACAGATGAACAGGGTTGAAACGCAGCTCCAGATTATGTCAAAACGGGTTCGCGGTTGGTGTTCCTGTAGAGCCGGAGGGCCTGATTGAAGGACTTCGCGAGCATCCAGGACGTCGGGAATGATAGGCAACGAAGCGCTATACCTTCGGGAAAAGGTGATGAGGAGAAACAGAACAAACATGATGGGCGGTAGAAAGGATGGTGATGAGGCTGTCCTTTGCGTAAACTAGCCCTTTTATATGCATGGCACCAAGTCGTGTACCTTAGAATCTTGGCCCCTATCCGTTACGTCCAACTTGTCCATGCGAGCCAGTGAAGATCTCCATTCATAACTGAGGTTCTGGCCATTGAGCACTTTCGGGCACGAAGCTATCCTATAGAACAGGTGCGTCGAAGGAGACGTGTGAGAACACAAGTGGGTCTGTGTACTACGGGGGTGAGCGGTTTGAGAACAGCCTTCCCGTAAATCTAAAACTGGTCATGCAAATCTCCGACGAAACGGCAGCATGCCCATCCTGATAACGAAGGTAAGTCCTGTTGAAGTTCCTTTGCACCTTCGGTGCAGGGAAGACGAGGAGGCGGAGGTAGGGTCATGCGAGGAGGTCGCTTCGTCTACCAGAAATTCGTTCCTTGGAAAAAAAATGTCGGCAAATCCCGGATAAACTGGATTTTCCAGAATCGGAAGAGCCAACGACGAACTGTCATTTATATCGAGATGAAGAACGAGATGGAGGTCACTATTATGTTGGTATGGGATATGGGTGGTAGGATCTGACGATGAGACGGACTAGCAACATTACCGAGCGCCATCTCGCCTAGAAGCCCAGGCGAACGTTTATTTCATAGGGCCGATGGAGATCGGTGAGGATGACCTCCAACTCTGGTCTAGACCTCCATTCACACCCAACATACACCCTCAGCGATAAGAAATGCATCTTCTGTGCCACTGCCCATCAGTGCTTCAGCTTGCCTCGGTAGTTCTGCATA
>Ga0307509_10009541_pt1 | contig 12097 bp, 9 predicted proteins | sample 10_EM_MG_FD_202245 | JGI IMG/M metagenome (GOLD analysis project Ga0307509, IMG submission 202245) | Populus trichocarpa ectomycorrhiza microbial communities from riparian zone in the Pacific Northwest, United States - 10_EM | ecosystem: Host-associated > Plants > Roots > Unclassified | place... | reverse complement strand
GGCCGAGGAAGCCGAGCGAGGCGAGGGCGAGGGCGACCCCGGGCAGACGGAGCAGGGCGTGCCGGGTGACGGATGGCAGCACTGCGGGCAGGAGTGCGTGGCGCAGGAGGTGCCAACGGCCCGCACCTAGGCCCCGGGTGGCGGTCACGTGCAGGGTGGCACGTTCCTGGTGGAGCAGCGCGGAGGTGTGCGCCGCGAGGGGGGTCCAGGCGAGGGCGGCCACGGCGAGAGCGGGGGTCGCGCTTCCGTTGCCGGCCACGGCGGTGACCAACAGCGCGGCGAGGACGGGCGGCAGGGCATTCACCGTGTCGACCAGCGGCCCGGACAGCCGGGGCAGCAGGCCGAGCAGTACGCCGGTGCCGAGCGCGACGGCACTGATCGCGAGGGCGAGCAGCAAGGTGTCGACGGCACCGTGGGCGACCCGCGCGAGGAGATCCCGGCCGAGCGCGTCGGTGCCGAACGGGTGGGCCCAGGTGGGGTGTTGGAGACGCAGTGCGGTGTCGAGGGCGAGGGGATCGCGGGGCAGGCCGAGCGCGACGACAGCGAGGAGGAACGCGCCGTGGACAAGGGGCGGGGTTCGTCGGGCAGTTGAGGTGCTGGGCCGGTGGAGGGAGGGGAGGGCGTCGGCGCGCAGTGCGGGTCCTACGAGGAGACGGGCCGCGAGACGGCAGAGTCCGGCGGCGACGGCGGCGAGCAGAAGAAGGGCGAGGGTGCCGGCCTGAAGCACGGGCAAGTCCTGGGCGAGGGCGGCCTGCAGGGTGGTACGCCCGAGCCCGGGTATGTCGAAGATCTGCTCGACGGCGACGGCCCCACCGGTCAACCCGACCACGAACAACCCCATGTTGGGCAGCAGCCCGGGCAGACATCGCCGCACGGCCTGCCGCGCGATCCGCCGCCCTGGCAGCCCCCGCGCCGCGGCGGCCCGCACCCACGGCTCGGCGAACGCCCCCGGCAACAGATCATCGAGCAACCGCCCGAGCACGGCCCCGGCGGGCAACCCGAGCGCGAGCGCGGGCAACACCATCCACCGCGGCCCGTACCACCCGAGCGCGGGCAACCACCCGAGCTGCACCCCGACGACGGTGGCGAGCACGGAGGCGGTGAGGAACTCGGGCAGCGCGGCGAGCACGGCGGAACCGGTGCCGCCGGGACGCCCAGCCGTACGCCCGCCCCGTCGCAACGTACGCGTGCACACCAACCCGGCGGTGGCGACGGCCACTACGGCTGCCGCGCCCATCAACAGCAGGGACGCGCCCAGGGCTTGGAGCACTCCGGGCATGACCTCGGCGCCGGAGATCCACGAGTGCCCGGCGTCGCCGCGCGGGAGGCCGCCGAGCCAGTGACCCAGGAGTCGCAACGGGCCGTTGTCGAGACCGAGTTGGGCGCGGACGGCGGCGAGGACCTCGGGGTCGGGGTCGCGTTCCGCCGAGCGCGCCTTGAGGACGGTGAGCGCCGGGTCGGTTCGGGTGAGCCAGGGCAGCAGGCCCACCGCGCACACCAGGGCGGCCGCGAGGAAGGCACGCCACAGCAGCGCGGTCGTACGGTGTGGCATGGTTCAGCGCCGGGTTCCGGGGCCGACGAGGGTGCGCTCGTACGGGTCGAGGAGGACGCCCTCTACCGAAGCGCTGACGCCGCTGACGACCCGTTGGTGTACGAGAGGCACGACGGCGTCCGTGCCGAGGATCTCGGCCTCGGCCGCCATCGCCGCGCTCTGGCGTGCGGAGGTGTCGGCGGTGCCCTCGGCCTTCGCCACGGCCCGGTCGACGTCCTTGTCGCAGAGCAGGGCGAGGTTGTAGCCGCCGTCGCAGGTGTAGTCGCTTGCCAGCACGGCCACCGGATCGCCCGTGTCCACCAGGGTGTTGCGGGCGACGACGAACGCGTCGAACTTCCCGGCCAGCGCGTCGCTCTCGATCCGCGAGTACTCGCGCACCTCCAACTCGACCTTGAATCCGGCCTTTTCCAGCTGCTGCTTCAACACCTGGGCGGCTTCGGGGAGTTCGGGCCGGTTGTCGTACGTCGCGAGAGTGATCGTCGTCCCGGCGGGCTCAACGGCCCTCGCCCACCCGGCCGGTTGCTCGCGCTTGCCCGCGGCCCAGGTGACGGCGGGGCCGTAGATGCCCGCGCCGGCGTCGGCGTGGTCCTCGTAGACGCCCTTGGCGAGTGCGGAGGTGTCGACGGCCTCGCGGGCGGCGGCCCGGAGCTTCGGGTCCTTGAACGGGCCTGTCCTGGTGTTGAGTTGGAGGCTCGTGGTGCGGGTCGTGGCGGTCTCCCGGCGGGTGGCCGTGTCGAGGGTGGCGGCCTGTGCGACGGGTATCGCCTCGGCGAGGTCGACCTGACCGGTGCGCAGCGCGTTGGTGCGGGCGGTGCCGTCCGCGATGAACCGTGCGTCGATCCCGGCGGCATGGGCGAGGCCGCCCCAGTAGTCGTCGAAGCGGTCGAGCGCGGCTGCCGTCGAGCCGGTGACCTTCGTCAGTTCGAAGGGACCGGTGGCGGTGCCGACCGGATCGACGCGGCCCTCCTCCTCGTACGCCTTCGGCGAGAGGACGGCGAGGGCGGGACCGGCCAGCCTCAACGGCAGTACCGGATCAGGGGAGTTGGTGCGGATGCGAATTCGGTCACCGCCCGCGGGTTCGGCGGTGAGAGTGACACCGGAGAGCGCGGCGGGGGCGGGCTTCGCCTCGGTGGCGTGGGTGAGGGCGGCGGCCACGCGGGCCGGGGTGACCTCGGTGCCGTCCTGGAACGTGGCCTCGCGCAGGGTGAACAGCCAGCTGCGGTCGCCCTCCCGCTGCCAGGACCGCGCGAGCGCGGGGGCCGCGGAGCCGTTGGCGTCCAGCGAGGTCAGGCCCTCGGTGACACCGAGGCGGCTGAGGATGGTGGCGTCGGCGCCGTACGGGGAGAGGTTCTCGGCGGGCGGGAACGCGAGGGCCACCCGCAGCCGCGAACCGGACTCACCGGCGGCCTCTCCGCTCTCGCCACCGGCGGAGGCGAAACAGCCGGTGAGCAGCGGGGCGAGGGCAAGGACAAGAAGCAGTCGGGGCCGTTGCATCGGTCCAATGCCCGTACGTATACGGGCACCGGTACGGATACTTGTACGGGCGCTTGTACGTCGGAATCGCATCGCGGCTATCGCTCCATGCCCAGTTCGAAGTGCACGATCCCGCCGTGCCCGCCGTGCCCGCCGTGCCCGCCGTCCGGATCGTCGCGCTCGTCGTGCACGACCTTGCCGAGCGACCGCCAGAACGCCTCGGCGCCGGGCACGGCGGGATCGGTGTGCAGATATACGGCGCGGTAGCCGCCGTCGGCCGCGGCGAACGCGAGGAGTTCGGCGACGAGGTGCCGGGCGAGGCCGCGCCGGCGGTGCGCGGGCCGGACGTAGACGCGGCGCAGTTGCGCAGTCTCGCCGGAGGGGTAGCGCTCGGCGAGGTCGCGCGGGTTCGGCGGGTGGACCGGTCCACGGGAGTCGAGGGCGCCGGTCGCCACGACCGTGCCGTCGGCGGGGTCGAGCGCCACGAGGAGGGTGTGGCGGGCCGGGGCGAGGTAGGCGGCGGCCGGGTCGATGATGTCGCCGTGCCAGCGGGGCACGTACCCGGTGTGGAAGTCGCGGTAGACGGTGTCGAGCATCACGGCACGCGCACCGTCGATATCGTCCGGGCCTGCCGCCCTGATGCAGTAGTCAAGCACTTGCACATCATATGCATTAAGACTCCTAGGCCTTGATCACCCTTGGACCGTTCCTGGATCGCCCTTGATCCACTCGATTTGACAGCCTCGCGGCCACCCCCTAAAACCTAGCCACATGACATTCATTTTCAAAACCGCGATTGCGGCGACCCGGTAGTGCGCGTCGCGTTCGTCGGCAAGGGCGGCAGCGGAAAGACCACGCTCTCGGCCCTCTTCGCCCGCCATCTGGCCCGCTCCGGCGCCCCCGTGCTCGCCATCGACGCAGACATCAACCAGCATCTGGCCGAGGCGCTGTCCCCCGACACGTCTCCCGGCACCGAACCGGTCACCGCCCCGCCCCTGGCCGCCCACCTGACCGAGCTGAAGGACTTCCTGCGCGGCACCAACCCACGTATCGCCTCCCCCGAGGCCATGATCAAGACCACACCGCCGGGACGCGGTTCACGTCTGCTGCGTCTACTCGGTGACGACGAGGTGCACGCCCGTCATGTGGTCCGTGCGGGTGACGTGCCGCTGATGGCGACGGGCGAGTTCGAGGAGAGCGACCTCGGGGTGGCCTGCTACCACTCCAAACTCGGCGCGGTGGAGCTGTACTTGAACCACCTGGTCGACACCCCCGGCGAATACGTCGTGGTCGACATGACGGCGGGCGCCGACGCCTTCGCCTCCGGCCTGTTCACCCGCTTCGACCTGACGTTCCTGGTGGCCGAACCCACCCGCAAGGGCGTCTCCGTCTATCGCCAGTACCGCGACCACGCACGGGAGTTCGGCATCCGCCTGGCCGTGATCGGCAACAAGGTCACCGGCGAGGACGATCTGCTCTTCCTCAAGGAGGAGGTGGGGGACGACCTCCTGACCCACCTGGTCCACTCCCCCGCCGTCCGCGCCGCCGAACAGGGCAGGGCGCAGGGCGAGTTGGAGTCACCCAACGTCCACGCCCTGAACGTCCTCCGCGAGGCCGTCGACGCCCACCCCAGGGACTGGCCGACCCTGCACCGCCATGGCGTCGAGTTCCACCTCCGCAACGCCCACGCCTGGGCGGACAAGGCGACGGGCCTGGACCTCGCGGCCCAGGTGGACCCGGAGTACGTACCGGGCCCGACACCACACCCCTGACCACCACCTGCTCACTCGCTCACTCACTGTTCGCCAACTACCAGACAGGACACCCCTTTTCATGTCTCTCGACGTCTCCCCGAAGCTCCTCGCCGAAGCCGAGAACGGTGACATCCGCGAGGCGGACTTCGTGGACACGGTCCGCACGTCCCTGCCGTACGCCTACGACCTGATCGCCGGCCTCGCCACCGAACTCCGCGACGGCACAGCCGACTTCACCGACAACCAGACCCCGCCCCCGTCCGAGCAGGAACGCGGCCAGCTGCTGCGGGCGCTGGCCAGCGACGCGATCCGGGGCAGCCTGGAGCGCCACTTCGGGGTGGCCCTGGCTTTCCAGAACTGCCATCGGGTGGCGGCGTTCCGGCCGGGGGCAGTGGACGGGGAGACGTACGCTCGGTTCACGTCGGTGCGGTCCCAAGTGCTGAACCAGTCACCGGAGTTCAGGGACTGCTGAGGCCCAGGGAGCAGTGGGTCAGGCCGTGAACGCCGACACGGTCCCGACGAACCGTTCCGCGTCGTCCAGCCACGGCATGTGCCCCGCGCCCGGCTGAACCGCGAACTCCGCGTTCGGGAACAGTCCCGCGTACTCCGCCATCGCACGCGGCGGAGCGGAGATGTCGAACTCCCCGGCCAGGACGAGCACCGGGGACCGGAAGTCGGCCAGAGCCGCGCGGGTGGCGGCCGGGTCGAAGGCGCCTTCGGCGGCGTAGGCGGTCGCGGCCTCCGCGTTCTTCTCCTTGGCGTCGGCCTCGTCGAAGGCGCGTGCCGTCTCGTCCCAACGGGCGTGGGCGAAGGGCGCGATGGCCGGCCAGGAGTCGGGGGTCGCACGGCCGGCGGTGATCTCCTCCAGGGCGGCATACGCGGGTCCGAACCACGGTTCGGACCCGCGCAGTCGCGCGACCTCCAAGCGGTCCTCGGCGGAGATCGGGATGCCGACCGCGTAGACGCTGGGGGTGACCAGGGTCAGTCGGGCCACGCGCTCCGGGTGGCGGGCCGTGTACAGCGCGGCCAGGTTCGCACCGGCCGAGTGGGCGAGCAGATCCATCCGGTCGAGGCCCAACTCGCCGCGCAGCGCCTCGACATCGTCCACCAGGCGGTCGCAGCGGTACGACGCCGGGTCCCTCGGGACCTCCGACTCGCCCGTGCCCCGTAGATCCAGCCGGATCAGACGGCGGTGGGCGGTCAGGCCGCCGAGGGTGCCCAGGTACGCCGAGTCGCGCATCGGTCCGCCGGGGAGGCAGATCAGGGGTGGGCCGTCGCCTGCCGCGTGATACGCGAGGCGGGTTCCGTCAGGTGCGGTGCAGGTCGGCATGGGCGTGAGCGTGTCAGGGGGCCTCGCGTGCTGCAACCGGATTGTCGGGCGGTGGAACGGACCGGTCCGGCGCCGCGCTCCGGACCGGTCCAGCTGTCACTTCTTCTGTTCGACCCGCACCCAGTCCACCTCCGCCTGCACTCCCCCGGCCGCGACCTTGTCCACGCTCGACTGCGGCAGGCCCCAGTACGGCGTGGTGACCTGGTTCCAGCCGGCCGGGTACGCGCCGCCCAGGGCGAAGTTGAGGATGACGTACTGGTTGTGGTCGTAGACCCATTGGCCGCGGGTCGATTCGAGTTTGTTGCGGGTGGTCTCCTGGACGAGGTTGTCGTCGACGTAGAAGCGCATCGCGGTCGGGGTCCATTCGACCGCGTACGTGTGCCACTGGTCGGCCGTGCCGCCGTTCGGGTAGGTCTGGCGGGCGCCGATGTTGCCGTCCGCCGAGTAACCGGGGCCGTGGAGGGCTGTGCTCGTCCAGGTCGGGTAGCCGATGTTCTCCATGATGTCGGTCTCGCCGGAGGCCGGCCAGGACACCGACGGGTCGTCGACGTTGCTGCCGAGCAGCCAGAAGGCGGGCCAGAATCCGTCGCCGACCGGGAGCTTCATGCGGGCGCTGACCTTGCCGTACGTGAAGTCGAACTTGGTGTTGGTGTCGATGCGGCCGGACGTGAAGTCGTACGTGCCGCCGCCCGCTTGGGTGCAGCCCTTGCAGTACTTCGCCGCGAGGATCAACTCACCGTTCTGCGTACGGACGTTGTCCGTCGAGTCGACGTACGCCTGGGACTCGCCGTTGACCGAGCCCATCTCCGTGCCGGTCCGGACGACCCGCCATTTGGAGCGGTCCAGGGCCGCCGACGTGAAGTCGTCGAAGAACGCCGTCTGGTACGTGCCCGACTGGTCGGCGGGAAGTGCGGGGTAGGCCGCCGCCGCGCTGCCGCCGGTGCCCCAGACCTGGAACTCGTAGAGCGAGTAGCCGAATTGGGCCGTGTACGGGGCCGGGTTGTAGAAGGAGCGGCGTTCCTTGCCGAGCATGCGGACGTAGCGGCCGGTGACCGGCTGGGGCAGGGTGACCGTGTCGTGGCGGCCCGTCGCGTCGGCCGGGGCCTGGATGTTCGCCCGGCGGGCGGCGATGTCGGCGGCCGAGGGTTCGTAGACCGTGCGCCAGGTGGTGTTGTCGTCGGAGACCTGGAGCAAGTAGTCGACGGCGTACGCCGATTCCCAGTAGAAGTCGACCGTGTCGATCGTCGAGATCGCGCCCAGGTCGACCGAGACCCAGCGGTCGGCATTCCAGTCGCTGGACCAACGAGTCGCGTCGTCCTTGAGGTTGGCGGGCCAGCCGCCGTCGGTGACGTACGCCGGTGAATTGCCGTTGTGCTGGTAGTAGTTGGAGTACGCGGGGTGGTTCAGGGCAAGGTTGGTGCGGGTCGTGGACGCGGGGGCCGGCTCACCGCCGTAGACCTTGAAGGAGTAGAGCGAGTAGCCGTAGGGCGTGGCACGTTCCAAGCCGCGCATGCGGACGTAACGGCCCGTCACCTCCTGGGGGTATGTGCTCGTGGTGACCGAGCCGCCGGTGCCCGCCGTCTCCGTGTAGAACGGCGTCCAGTCGGTGCCGTTCTTGGAGACCTCCAGGACGTATCTCTTGCCGTAGGCGGTCTCCCAGGCGAGGGTGACGCGGTCGATGCGGATCGTCGTGCCGAGGTCGAGGCGGATCCAGGCGTCGTCTGCGAAGTTGCTGGACCAGCGGGTCGCGCCGTCGCCGTCGAAGGCGAGGCCGGGGGTGGTGCCGGCGTTCTCGCTGCCGGAGGCGGTGACGGCGGCCGGGTTCGCGGCGTAGGCGGCGGCCGCTCGGTCGGTGTCCCAGGTCGCGGCGGCCGCGGCCTGCGGGGCGGGGGCGGCGAGGGCCGGGGTTGCGGAGAGCAGTGCCAGTGCGGTGAGCGCGGTGAGCAAAGTGCGTGCGGGCATGCGGGTCTCCTTGAGGGGCGGATCTCCTTCTGGGGGCGATCGTGCTGACGTGCAGCTGACTGTCGTGCGCATGACATACATGGGGATGGTGGTGCCCCGGTGGGTGCGGGCTCCCCCGCCCGCGCCCACCGGGACGGCCTTGCTCAGGCCGCGCGCCGGGCCCGGCTGCGGTGGTCGCGGATGATGTCCGCGTATCGGCGGCCGGAGCCCTTGATCGTGCGGACCTGGGTCTCGTAGTCCACGTGGACCAGTCCAAAACGCTTCTCGTAGCCGTACGCCCACTCGAAGTTGTCGAGCAGCGACCAGGCGAAGTAGCCGGCCAGCGGGGCGCCCTTGCGGGCCGCCGAAGCGCAGGCGGCGAGGTGTTGGACCAGGTAGTCCTGGCGTTCCGGGTCGTCGACGGTGCCGTCGGGGCGTACGACGTCGGGGAACGAGGAGCCGTTCTCGGTGACGTAGATCCTGCGCGGGTCGTACTCCTCGGTGAGGCGGAGCAGCAGGGTCTCGATGCCGGATGCGTCGATCTCCCAGTCCATGCCGGTGCGCGGGACGCCGAGGCGGCGCACGGCGCGGGTGTAGGGGGCGGGGCCGGTGGGGTCGTCGGCGACCGTCGCCGGGAAGTAGTAGTTCAGGCCGAGCCAGTCGAGCGGGGCGGCGATGGTCGCCAAGTCGCCCGGCTGTTCCGGGAGTTCGACGCCGTATGTCTCGACCATGTCGGCCGGGAAGCCGCGGCCGTGGATCGGGTCGAGCCACCAGCGGTTGACGTGACCGTCCTGGCGGCGGGCCGCCTGTACGTCCTCGTCGCGGTCGGAGGCGGGGTACACCGTGGAGAGGTTGTTGACGATGCCCACCTGGGCGTTCGGGGCGGCGGCGCGGATCGCCTGGGCGGCCAGGCCGTGGCCCAGCAAGAGGTGGTAGGAGGCGCGGACGGCGGCCGTTAGATCGGTCCAACCCGGGGCCATCTTGCCTTCGAGGTGGCCGATCCAGGCCGAGCAGGAGGGCTCGTTGAGGGTCGTCCAGTGGGTGACGCGGTCGCCGAGGCGTTCGGCCATGACCGAGGCGTACGCGGCGAAGTGCTCGGCGGTCGCGCGCTCGGGCCAGCCGCCGCGGTCCTGGAGGGCCTGGGGCAGGTCCCAGTGGTAGAGGGTGACGGAGGGGGTGATGCCCGCCTCCAGGAGTCCGTCCACCAACTCGTCGTAGAACGCGAGGCCCTTGGGGTTCGTCGGGCCGTCGCCGCCGGGGATGACGCGGGGCCAGGCGATCGACAACCGGTAGGCGTTGGCGCCGAGTTGGCGCATCAGGCCGAGGTCCTCGCGCCAGCGGTGGTAGTGGTCGCAGGCGACATCGCCGTTGTCGTCGTTCGCGATCTTTCCGGGAGTGTGCGAGAAGGTGTCCCAGATCGACGGCGCGCGTCCGTCCTCGGCGACGGCTCCCTCGATCTGGTACGCCGCGGTGGCCGTGCCCCACAGGAAGTCGTGCGGGAGTGCGGCGAAGTCGATGGTCACTGAAGTCCCTTTACGGTCAGCGGAGTTGGTCGGGTCGGTCACTTGACGGCGCCCGCCGTCAGCCCGGCGACGAGATAGCGCTGCAGCAGCAGGAAGCCGGCGACCACGGGCACGCTGACGACCAGCGAGGCGGCCATGATCTGGTTCCAGTACACGTCGTTGAGCGTGGAGTAGCCCTGAAGTCCGACGGCGAGCGTGCGGGTCGCGTCGTTGGTCATGACGGAGGCGAAGAGGACTTCTCCCCACGCGGTCATGAAGGCGTAGACGGCGACGGCGACGATGCCGGGGATCGCGGCCGGTACGACGACCCGCAGCAGCGCGCCGAGCGGTCCGCAGCCGTCGACCAGCGCGGCCTCGTCCAAGTCCCTTGGCACGGAGTCGAAGTAGCCGATCAGCATCCAGATGGAGAAGGGCAGCGAGAAGGTGAGATACGTCAGGATCAGGCCGCCGCGCGAGCCGAACAGGGCGATGCCCGTGGCGTTGCCGATGTTGACGTAGAGGAGGAACAGCGGGAGGAGGAAGAGGATGCCCGGGAACATCTGCGTCGACAGGACGGTGACCGTGAAGACGCGCTTGCCGCGGAACTCGTAGCGGCTGACGGCGTACGCGGCGAAGACCGCGATGACCACCGAGCAGAGGGTCGCGGCGACGGACACGATCAGCGAGTTCATGAAGTACTTGGCGAGCGGGACCGTCGACCAGATGTCGATGTACGGGCGGATCGTCAGGCCGCTCGGCAGCCAGCGGAACTTGCCCGTGACGTCCGAGAGCGGTTTCAGGGAGCTGGAGAGCATGACGTATACCGGCACCAGGACGAAGCCGGCGAGCAGGGTGAGGAAGATCCGCCGCGACCAGATGAAGGAGCGGGGCGGGGCCATCGGCGACCTGGAGAGCGAGGAACTAGACATCGGCCGACCTCCGTCCGCGTGAAGTGAGCACCAGGTACACGCCGGTGACGACGAGCAGGAACAGGAGCAGCAGGACCGACATCGCGGAGCCGGTGCCGAAGTTCCAAGTGACGAACGAGGCTTGGTAGATGTGCACCGAGATGAGGTCCGCGGCCTCGGGGGCCGCTCTGCCGAACAGGACGTACGGCGTGTTGAAGTCGTTGAACGTCCACAGGAACAGGACGAGGACCAGCACCTGGTTGACCGGGCGCAGTGACGGCAGGGTGATGCGGCGGATCTGCTGCAACATTCCGGCGCCGTCGATGGACGCGGCCTCGTACAGCTCCTTGGGGATGTTCTGCAGGCCGGCCATGACGATGAGGAAGGCGAACGGCCAGCCCTTCCACACGTGCACGATGAGCAGCGCGTAGAAGCTGTTGTCGCCGATCAGCCAGAACGACGGCTTGCTCGTGATGTGCAGCTGGTCGTGCAGGACGTGGTTCACCAGGCCGTTGTCGTGCTGGAACATGAAGACCCAGGTGATGACGGCCGCGTAGACCGGCAGTGCGTAGGGGATCAGGAAGAGCGCTCTCAGGAATCCCCGGCCGCGGAAGTTGTCCTGCATGTAGATCGCGGTGACCGTGCCGAGCAGCCAGCAGAAGGCGACCGAGAGCAGGGTGAAGCCGACGGTGACGAAGAAGGAGTGCAGCAGCGCCTTGCCGACGGGGGCGCTGAAGTCCACCGAGACCTTGTAGTTGCCGAAACCGGTCCAGGGCGCGGTGCCCCAGTCGCGGATGTAGAACTGGGTGAGCTCCTTGAAGCTCATGACGATGCCGATGACCATCGGCACCAGGTGGACCAGGAGTTCGAGGATCAGGGCGGGCAGAAGGAGCAGGTAGGGCAGTCCGATACGGCGGATCCGTTCGCCGCGCCGCCGGCGCGGGCCGGGGGCCGCCGGGTCGGAAGGGTTCTTCCGCACGGCGGCCTCCGGGGTGACAGTGCTCGTCACAGTCGCACTCACTTCGCCGGCATCTGCTGCTGAGCCTTTTCGAGCTCCGCCTTGACCGACGCCGTCGTGACCGCGCGGCCGGCGGCGGCGTCGGCGAACAGGTCCTTGACGGCCGTGCCGACCGCCGTCTCGAACTGGGACTCGTCGGCGACCTGCGGCAGCGCGGCGGCGCTGGTGGCGAGGGTGTTCTTCAGGACGGCGTTCGCGGGGGTGTTGAACGCGGTGTCCTCCTGCGCGGTCTTCACCGGCGGGATGGAGCTGTACGCCGTGTTGAGGATCTTCTGCTCGGCGTCGCTCGTCATGAACTTCACGAACTTGGTGGAACCGTCCAAGTTGTTCGTGTTCTTGAAGACGGCCAGGTTGATGCCGGCCACCATCGAGTTGGTCTGTACGCCGGTGCCCGGGGCGCCGGACTGCACGGGTATCGGGGCGATGCCGTACGAACTCTCGCTCATGCCCTGGGACTTGAGGTTGGCGGAGGCCGACTGCCACATCAGCATCGCGGTCTTGCCCTTGGCGAAGTCGCTGACGGACTGGTTCTGCGCGTACTCGGCGTTGCCGACCGGGATGACCTTGTCCTTGGCCATCAGGTCGACGTACTGCTTGACGGCGGCCACGACGCCGTCGT
>Ga0307509_10009540_pt1 | contig 12097 bp, 9 predicted proteins | sample 10_EM_MG_FD_202245 | JGI IMG/M metagenome (GOLD analysis project Ga0307509, IMG submission 202245) | Populus trichocarpa ectomycorrhiza microbial communities from riparian zone in the Pacific Northwest, United States - 10_EM | ecosystem: Host-associated > Plants > Roots > Unclassified | place... | reverse complement strand
TGAAATGTTGGAATGTTAGAATTCTGGGGGCTGCGCTGGACTAGGAAACTTGTATATATTGACTGTTGTTGTTGTTATGATTGGTGATAGTAATTGAGACGATATAAGGGTTGATTTCGGATTTCACTCAACAACCCTGACACGGTCTTCGGTTTCCTAATCATCATAGTGCGACTCAAACCAATCCCAACCCCCAGCAAACCTTAATCCCTGACCTCCGGTATTCTCTAGTGCCAATTCTTAAAACCTCCTAAAAAATTCTGCTTCATCCACCTCCTAGACCACACAGACCGTGACTCTTATTATACTGCAATACCTCCTCGCTCAAACTATCTTCAAACAACATCATTTCAGCTAACCATATCCCATGCTCTAGTTTCGGTGCTGCATGGGGAACCTTCGTGAATTTCAACAGGCCTTGTTCCACTATTTCCTTCACTTGCCTGCCGGTATTTCATGACAAAGCTAGCACCAGCCCTGACGGCAGCTCATTTTAAGAGCAATATTCCCCAGGGGAGTAGGGTTAGGAACACTATCACTCGCGCCGCCGAGTTGAAGCCGGACACCTAAGGCGGAACCTTCTATGCAAAGTATCCACCTCCCATGCGGCCACGCAAGTAGTAGGATCTGATCGATACACTTCGTGCAATTACACCACAATCTTGTGTGATAAATTGGGATATCTACAGTGCCGGTAGCTATATATATCCTAACTGTTCCTACACACGTATTCGACAACCCGGGGCCCTCGGGGCCCCTGGACCTATACACACCGGGGGTTACCGGTGATTCTTAGCTCGGTTCGTCCCAGAGCATCTCGGTTTACTAATGTAAGAATACTCAGTTTCGGTCAGATTGCTCAAACTCCATGATCACTTGAATTGTGAGGAATGGAGCCGGTGAGACCCCCTGACCAGGTTATTAGGACAAGACCTTGGCACTTTGGTTTCCCATATCTCCTATATTGCATCTTAATGACTAAAATATATGATCCGATAATGTTTCCTGTCGCAATGACAAAAACTCAAACATACGGATCATGTACAGTGTGATCCGAAATTTCCTCCTCATCCTCTTCCGGAAAGGGTGGGCGGTATAAAAGACGGTGGTGCAAGACATTCATTACACGAGAAAAGCCAACTGTACCATCCTAGCTCGCCGTCAACTCATTAACTTATAGTTCTTAAGATAAAACCTGCATAGCCTTAATCACTTCTAAGACTCAAACGATAAGCTCCAATTATTTTCTTCTCCTTACCTCCCCGACCTACTACTGAATGATCTAATGGAATGTTCTTTTGGATTGCCCCAATTATATTCTTTTTGTCTTTTCTAAAATTTAATGTGCATGGGGTTAAATCCAGGGCGTTTGTTCCAGACTCCCGGTACCTCTCTCCAGAGAGCACCAAACAACTGGGTTATACCTAACTTAAGACCTATTTTGGTTAGAGTTTAGAACACAGTAAAAATAAAAATAAAAAAGTGAAAGTACTCGAAGTGAGCTGAATTTCTTTTGTAGACCCTTGAAAATCATGCTCTATCGCTCATATCTATGGTTATCCCCTCACCATAAAAAATAAACTACAAACAGAACAATAATATACCGATACCGATACCTATAACAAAAGGTGCCCCTCAACCCACCCAGTCAATAGAACATGCGAGGCTGTCGCATGCATTATTAGCTACCTGAAGCACTATGAAACCCCCCACAATCCACCATCCCAACTGGCCCAGAATTGGTTACTGGGAGAATAGTTTGACGCAATCACAGAATTTCCAATACCAGTTAAGAAGACTCAACATGTCCCGAGAACTGATCTTACTCTGTCAGGAAAGTACTATACGGTAGTAGTCTTTCCCAGGACCCACGTGCCCCAAAATCCGTCTGTTTCAGCTCCAACGGAGGTGGTGGATTTCAGGAGATTCTAAGATATTATACTCGAGTATATATCCTAAGCTTCCGCTAATACTCTATAACTAAATAAAAGATTCCATAGTCCATATAGACCAGCATTCTGGTTCCAACCAGAAATAAAAGGAGAGGGCTCACCTGTTCTATCTCGAACTGGAATAACATTATAAGTTATAAAAGCAATGAGAATCGATTAATGGAGTGATGCCGTATTTTAACCATCCTAGGTAGGGAGAGCGAACGGGTCTTCTTTGGCTATGCTGGTATATTGTGGGCGTAATAGATGAAATATTTTGGTCCATTCGCCAGTTAGGGCTTCTTTTCAAACTCCTTGGACTAACTATCTCCTACGTGCTTCGATCAAGTTGCCTTAGCCTGACCTAGGCCAGGTTTACGCTGTAATTAAGAATCTTCAATCTATATGAATACGTTGTTGGGCTAGAAAGGGCTGGCCGTATAGAATATCCTGGTCAAAGCTCTTGGCCTTTTCTTTCTTTGCCTCTCACAGACCCTTCTCTCAATTCCGAGCACGTAGATGGGTTATCTAATGTATGATAGACATTGATAGTAGATCAAATCTTGAGGCGTCCCATGTGGCACCCTCTCCTCCCTCGAAAATACCCATCCACCGTCCTTCCCTCCACGATCTCATTCCTGTTTCATTCCTTAACCTCTCCGGATTCTCAATGACACTGGTATATCCAAGGACTCTGAAGGGACTGCAGGGCTACAGCTTCACATGCAAAAAAAAAGGTTCCTGTTTATTTAATCCTATTCTTCGCCATGCCTGAAACACGTAGAAATATCTAGCTAAGCTAGCCCTGGAGGAAGAAAGAAAGAAAACTCCTCGCAGGAGTTCCTTATGTTGCCGGGCCCCCAGGAGGAAGACGTTGGGAGATCCGGAAGTGCCCATCACTTCCAAGTTATGCCTGAGCCATACTGTTTAGCAGTAATAGTTAAGCTCGCTCTCCACGACCCTTCCTCCTCAAGTCAGCGGAACCTCCTCGTTCAGCACTAAATATCTCCCCTCTATAAGAAAGGCCCTAATCAAGCACTGCCGTGCCTGGCCAACTAGTTCAATTCCTCAGTGAAAAGATCACCGATCGAAAATAAGAACACGCGTTACAAAGCCAACGAGAAAACACACCAAGAGAGTTATATCGCACCCCTTGATTTTCAACTCCCCCCTAAATCCACCATCCTCAGCATATTAATTAAAAACATGATCTAAGAAAGTTGATAGTGTATTTCGCTTCGACCCATATCTCTTATTAACAACTTCACCACCCCCGCCATCACATTCGAAATCACCGATTCACCTCTCTTCAATTAGCATCTCATTCTTCAAAATCTTAAAAAAGGATATATCAAGGTTGCTCTTCTATCACACAACAAAAACCGGTAAATCCATACCTTTCATCAAACTCCAAGAGGCGCGCAGGCCCTAAAGCTTTCAGCCTGTGAGGAGGAAAGATTCGGTCTCCTCCTCTTCGCTATCATACCTAAAAACCCCGACCGGCCGGAAGGCACGGGAAACATAAGTTGTCTCTGGCGGAAGAAAAGAGCCCGAAGTGTGTCACCAGTTCCGTCACAATCCTATATTAATCGGAGGCGCCGGTTATTCCTGGTTTGATCTTGTGATAGCGATACAAACTAAGCCGTAGGCGCCTGGGATTCCCTCCGCAGTAGAGGATTTGGTTGTTGGATGGGGTCTGGATTGGCCCATCACAGTTCTCCAGAGCTCAGGGCCTGCAATAATGAAGTTGGCAGTGTGAGGCGCTTTCCGTTGGGGGTAGATAGATGGGCAGGGAGGTTGGAATAGAACCGAAATACGCAGTTTCCAGTGAATAACAGCTTTGCCACTCACATCGTTTCTGCGGGTTGCATCGCTCGCGGTGCCCGGTACATCAGTTTCTAGTAAGTTTTGTGACGAAGAAAATCTCCCACAATTGAGATACTCTACTCCCCCGAAAGCTGCCCTCTCCTTGTCCAAGTGACAATATGTGGTCCACTCTTGAAACACCCCGTTCATATGCGCTACATTCGCCGGCGGATCTCGGGACCAATGAACGCCAGGGCGGTTGTATGATACACTCCCGAGGCGTGACAGCACCGCACTGTACAAGGGGCAGGCGCATAGCGATCGCACATACCACTCCAAGGTCTCACCAGTACTAAAAAATTTCGTCCGGTGAGCCACCCCAGCACGCCAAAAGATTTCACGCCGGCGTTTGGAAGTGGTGTGAAACCCGCATATACGCACAGAGTTTAAGAGGAACCAGTGTGCGATTGATCGCCGCCGGCTACCGTACATGCCCGGCCAAGTGATTAGGATAACGCAAGTCGAGCCCCCCGCATCGTACGTAAATCCGATATTCTCCTGGTCCCAGTCGTGGATGATTTGTTTCCATGTCTGCTGCCTCAGTATTTATCTGATGGCTTAGAATAATCCATTAGCACATACCGGTACTCAAGTGACGCCTCGGGATACAAACTGGAAGGCAGGCTCAGTGATCTTCGCGCGCAGCTCTCGCCACCCACTGTGCCCCATTTCTCCCGAGTATGATACCCGAGTACCATATCCATTACAATGCTCAGGGGTAAGATAGTGGTGTAGTGCATAACTAAGATTTTGGTGGTGGTGGCATACCCGAGAAATTGGGGGCCGAGGATCTCTATTTCCTGCTTATGTCAGCTTTCAAGAGCCGCAATACATGGAGAAGGCATTCTCTGTCCGATCCTGTACATCTATCCAAAAAAAACCCCCTCTTAACCTCATAGTGGAAGGCTTAGATTTCCAGACAGGCTTGTTAGCAGCGTACCATTAATTTTGGCCCAAACCAACATCAAGACTGACTGTTTTTACATCATGATGTTTCCAGGAGCACCCATCATCAATCGCACCACTCTCCGCACAACTCCTCGTGCTCCACCTTACAAGCCCACCCGCCAAGCACCCCAGATCCTCAGTCAAAAGGCTTAACCACAACATTGTCTACGGTAACCTTGGCACCCGTTCAGAAAGTCGCATGCGGTGAGGGCAGCACGCATCAGCACATGCCAAGACCAACTGGGATCCCCGTTACAGTGTGCTTCATCAGTCATACCAAGCCATGTTACTGTTTGGGCTCTCATGAGCACGCGACAAAATTGTTCGGATGTCGTAGCTTACGGCATTGGTGTTTCTCCAATTCGTCGGCGAGTGGGATGGACAACGGCATGCGGGGAAGCGATGAACGGGAATGATGAACTGGAGAGGTGAAGGGCAAGGCGAAACCTCGCTTAAGTCCCAGACATGGGCCTGGCTGACTGGCTGGCTCAGACAGTTTGGGAAAATGTCGTGGCTCCCTCTCACCTGCACGCAGCGAGATTGAGCCAGCGAGCGGCACCAGATCAACGAACAAACTGCCAGTCGAAGCCAGAGCTTTCTCGGGATCATACGAGTATCATAACAGTTTTTTCCACACGAAAACAGGGATCATTTTGCGGGTTAACCTGGTTGAAGGTTTCACTGACTTTATCCGGGGCTAACTTGTGCCGCAAAAATCCTTTCGAAATTGACTTACCCATTCTCGCTAGCCAGGTGGTATCCGAATCCGGACAAGAGCCCTCCCAAAACGAGTTAACGTTTTCCCAGACGCGGTATGATCGGCCCATTGGAGCCTTTTGGATCCCATTATTTCGTTTCGGGCGTTCTGTGAACATGGCAAACCATCCTAGGCCCGCCCACTGATCCCCGCTAACAATCTAGTGAAAAAAAAAGTGTTGTCATAGAGTATCGTACAAGAGATAAACCGTGATTGTAATCCAAAAGAAGAGGAAAAAAAACAACACTAGAATACCAATGTCGCAGGATGAAAACGGAGAGGAGCAATAACACGGCGCAGCGGACAATCAGCTACGAAAGTCCTGCATTCCGTTTATTTATTCGGCCAAACTCCAGAAATCGTGACAATCAATCCATCAATACATCCCCGCACTGGTGCCGGTATTATCATACGACCACCCGTCCATCAATCAATCAACCCAAACTTCAGCGTCGAGGGGGGGAAGAAAAGAAAAAGAAAAAAAAGCAAATCTGATACATCCATCCATCCATGCTCCCCGCCTTCGAGTTCAATACAACCAAACACCCCCGCTTATTATCGCACCCACACCGTGCAGAACGTTTACTTCTGAGATCTCGCCTTCCTCGCCGCAAGCTTCTTGTGAATGAACAGTGACCCGAGTAAAATTACCAGTGCACCGATGATACAGAAGACGACGATTACCCCGCGGTTCCCGGCCGCCCAGTTTTTGCGCTTGTAGAGGTGGTGGGGTTGTAATGCGGGCATGTTGGAAGTCTAGCCGCACCGTCAGGGTCGTGATGGGAGACCGGAGAGGGGGGGTGGGGTAAGGCAAAATACGGTACCTCGAGAGCAGTAGTTAGGATCGGAGGGAGAAGAGAGCGATGGCGACGACGAGAAAAAGATGTATGATACTCGAGTAATTGAAAGCGCAATGAATTGTTTTAGCCTTGAAAAATTGTGTCAGTTTTTTTCTTTTCCTTCTTCCTTTCTTCAATCATGAGGATGGGATCTTCCAACTCACCTCACCTCAGAACACAATCTCAAGCGGACTCACCAGCGAAAGAGGAGAAAGCAGGATGAGGAACACCAACCCCAACTTAAGTATCCCTGAGGCATTTCTTTTTCCTCGCCAAAAGGCCCAGGGTTCCCAATTCTACGCACTGCGTCCAATGCCGATATTTCCGGGGGCGAGAAGCGGTGTGTGACCAGAAAATGTGACGTTATGTATAAGCTTTTGCCAGGCCCTTGGCGAATGCGGGATTTGGAAAGGAAAAAAAGGAACTAACTTTCCCTTGTTCGGGGAGGACCCTGTGATAATGACGGTGGGGGTAGGTCGAGTGCCTGACCGAATGAGGAAGATTGTTTGGGTTTTGCGTGGGAATCGCCTGCTGGTGGTGAGTTGGTAGGGGCGAAAAGAAAAAGGAAAAGAAAGGTCCAGAGTTCTATTTGTTTTACTAGCACGATACTCGTACATGTATCAGACGATACCAGTGGAAGGGGCAGTTCGGGGGTTGGATGGATAACTGGGACAATGGATATCGGCATCTTGACATGGGCCCATGAGGGGATATGTTTTCCCCACGGTTGGTGGGTGGGGGGGAATAAGTAGCTCATCTACCAATTCCCTCGATGGCACACCTGTTCCCGCCTTGCATTGTGGCAAAGCGCGTGGAGCAATGCGTGATACCGGTATTGTAGCTCGGATGGGAGGAGCGGGAACAATAAACAATTAAGATTATTAATTGAAATTGCGTCCATATGAGTAATAGGAAAGGTACTCGTACAAGCGCCAGTATTGCCCAGCGAAAGGGCTGAGAGTAAGGTGGAAGAGACCTGCCAGTGCCCCGGGATCGAGAAAACAAAGATCTTCAGAGACCATAGGAAGAACAAGAGCAACGGAAGAGAACAACTACTAAACTCGCAGAGGGAGTATGTCAGTTCTTAGGTATGTTAAGAAGAGATACGCGGGTGGGCAAGAACCAGAATTAACATTTGATTTCACTCTGAGTACCCGAGTCTCTGCTGAGTGCTGAAGTATACTCGAGTACTTTCCCTGCGTATCGGAGTTCCCGACATACTTCCGGAACCGACATACCCCCCGACCTGAGTTTAGTCGTACTATAACTAGGGCCCGGCTTGAAGAGGTAGTGTCCCGAAAGAAGCATTTGAGAGGACAAAACCACCATACTATCGGTAATGCTCGCCCCGAGAATATGCCCAGAGACATGGGACAAGAGGCGCAACCACGATCCCCCGCAAAATTCAACCACCCTGGTAGCCACAATAGTGATTACAACTACAACCATAACTATGGTGGCTATTAATAATACCGCTTGTATAAATGTATCCCTCCTTTTCTCTAACAGCCCAGGATCTGGTAATAGGATCTCTGGGTTTGACTAAGGTATCGACTTGAGTTGTTGTGATGGTTGAGCGTTGAAGGAACTGTAGTCGTGCCGGTTGTCTCGGGGGTCACTGGCTCCGAGAGTAGTGCGCCAGGGAATTTAATCGAGTGAGGGTAGATGAGTCTACGAATAGTCAACCCGGCCCCACTGACAATGACCCCAGAACGCGTTCCTCCCGTGGGCTTTGCACCACTTTGAGAATTCTTGCGGCAAATTTCAGCATTTCCTTCCTGTCCCTTGTACCGTAGCCTATAGACCCAGGTTCATTACAGCTTCCCTTAACGTTACCAGCAATAGACTCGATCGCGCGCGCCACTGATATCACCTTTAGCCGGGCCTTCTCTCTCGGAGCTACGGCGGGTCAAGTAGATATCGAGTGCAAAAAAAATCCTAAGCGAGAAGGAGCCAAACCACCCTCCAGAGGGTTGATAACGTAAGCAGCCCTTCGGGGCATGAGAATTCGCATTCCCTCCAGATTTCCATCAAACTACAAGCACATGATTCCTATCCATACTTGTTTAATATTCTGTCAGTCCTGCCTATTATTTCTATCTACTACGCCCTCAGCAGGTATGGCAGGTTAAGTGCTCGAGTAGATATCCGATAGATAGCCGCAACTTATATGGTGCTATCATACACTGGCCAATTTTCTTGTACTTAATGTAGGGACGCAACTCTACTTGGTGCTATAGATGAGATACCGTCCAACTGCCAAAGCTAGAGGGAAGTATCATGCTCTTGAATATTGAAGATCTGCGTGTTAGTCGGGTAACTCAAGGGCACTGTGCCTCTGTAAACACTTAGGACTATCTTTTATGCCTAACTGATGGTGGCCTGGAATTCTGGAGTGGAAAGAGGAGCCCTGGTTAGTAATAGGATCACTTCAGGAAGTAAATAATAGTTGCTGCCTTGGCCTATTAACTTCTCAATTGTCGCTTGTAGTAGGTCGCGTGTGTTGCTCTCAAATTCTCTTGACCAATTGAATATATGTTTATCATGATAACAACTCTGTGGCATGCCCACTCAAACTGCAGTTTTAGGTGAGCTGGAACCACCGACCGGACGAAAAGCTTTGTCCTACTGCAGTACTTTACATAAAGTGATTGGCCTAAGTGATACCCTAAAATGAATTCTGATATTATGCTCGTGGCGCCCCCTAGCCCAACCGCCTTCTATTATTGAGCAAAGGGAAGGAAAAATGAAAGGAGAGTAGATGGACTTTGTGGGGAAAACTTCTAACTTTAATACTCGAAGCACTAGAAAAGGAGAAGGGAGAAAAAAAACAAGTACTTCATTTATCTTAGGCCAGCTAGTCTAAGATCCACAGTGTTAACTAACAGCAATGTTCGCAAAATAAGTAGCTGCACTATTCCATCATACCCATTACGGGCGGCTAGTGAGAGCGGTGTTTGGCCACGATTGTCCGGTCTGTTAGGGTCGACTTATTTCCTTTCGGATAGTAGAGCCATCACCTGTGTCGTTCTCCACGAGCGCTCGATGGCCCCAGGATTGACGAATATCGGACTAAGAAATAGCCTGGCTACTCCTTCCTGCCCACCTCTCCCAGCCGCCAGTGTTCCCAGCCGTCCAGTCAGTCCGCCTTCGGAGGAGCACGGGACAGAGTACGGCTCATAGTCAGTCTTTTTAGGGTGCTAGGAGGGACTACCCCCGGGAAGGTGAGAACCGGACTAACTGTAGGGGACTATAGTCCTAGCGTTTGTACCTCCAGTACTGGCCAAGCTGAAATCAAACACCTCCGAACGAATCATCCCCCATCATGAGACATCACTCATGTCGTCCCCGGCAGCCGGCAGTCCATATTGTTAGAAATGATCCGTAGTAGGCCGAGCACTCTAACCGGCGGGGGGATTGAAGTATTTGCAAGCCGCTTGATGACACAGACAGTACGGGAAGAACTTTACGGAATGTGGGGGCAAGAGAGAGATCAAAGATCAAATGAGGGTTGTGTTAAGAACGGCTTCGTTGGCTTTATTCGGTATGTAGAAGGAATTTGTTGAGAGGAGAGAAGAAAACAGAAGCGAAACAACACAGAGTACAAAGACAAACGGCCCCATAGCCAATGGCTGGGCTTCGGCGAACACCTATGATATCCAACGCATGTGAATGGCGCCATACCTTGCCATATCACTCCCATCTACATGAATACCAAATTATGAAAACACACCGCAGCCCAGAAAATGTCTTGAAGCAATTAAAGTAGCACACGGCGGTGACATGAAACGTATTTGGCTGATATATGACAATAATATTGATCATGCGTGAAGGTCGAGCGCAAGGTATCTTGAGCGGTCTGATGGCTCCATTCGCATTTGAATTCCCCAATACAAAGAAGAGCAGCCTAGTAAGGGTGGGAGGCCTAGGAACTCAATTCCCACGTCTGTCATCTGAAATGTATAATCGCTCAGGGACACTATCTCGGAGGAGGTCACGAGAGAGACTGGCCGAACGGTTCTTAATGACCTGGAAATTGTGATATGTCAAACAAGTCTGCGCTATTTTGGAGTGAAGTTGGTCAAAAAAAGCCAGCATTGACGGAAAGATGCTCTTTGACTGTGAAATGGATGAGCCTAATAGTCGAAGACCCTTCGTTGACGGCCGCAAGAACTTGACAACGGCTTAATTCTGTCCAAGTCGGAGGCCCATTGTTGGGATTAAGGTCAGTTGATCCTGTCTCGACCTTTAGGGCATGCCATATCTTATCCACCCTCAGCGGCCTCTCGGAATGTGGCATCCACATCACCGCTGTCATTCCCGGTCGTTCCCTATCCCCTTCCTGTGACTTCATCTGTTTTATGATTACATAGTATGAATCCCCTAGCCCAAGCCATTTATCATTATATCAAGCTTCTCTCGCCTCCGGCAGAGAGTCGTCTCCTACAAGATCGCCTTGGTGTTTAGAGACCCCAGCATGAATCTCGACACTAACTTGTCAACTCATCCTTTAACCATTTTCGCTAGCGCCTTCCCCAAGTTACAATTTTGAGACCGTCTCGGGAGTGCTCTTGATAATATCCTCCTCCAAGCGCTCCTCCATCGTCTCTGGTGTTGTATCCTCTTTCAGTTTCGCTCGAAGAAGTCAAAATATATCACCCTTGGTGGGCGTAATGAATATATAAGTCAGCAGTTACCCTTCCAGCAGGATTTTTCCTTGGCTGATTTAATAGCGCTACTAATTTGTAACCTGAGCGAGCAGGGATATATTTTGACTGGTTAATCTTGGGAAACTGTTCACTCACTTCTTATTGGACCCTGCAAACAACCAGGGGACGATGCTGCCTGCTTTGCCCAAACTTTAACTCCCTACCGTATCGGTTACTCAAAACTTCATGTATCTAGGATCTCTTTTCATTTTCTGGATCTCTAACATACTGTCTATTGAAAAGTAGCTAGGAAACAAAGATCACAATCGTTAAATGAGTCTTGGCGGTTTAATGCTGAACATTTTACTGGTTAGAAGTGGCACGGGGAAAGGTTTCCCCCGCCATACGGTATCAGGCTGAATCACTTGTCGGTGCAACGTCACATAACATTGTGAGAGAAACAAATTATTACGGTACTGAATGCTGCTGTAGGAACTTTATCAGCGAAGTGTGAACCATATTTCAAACTTCCCTATGATGGCAATTCTGGGTGCTGAGAAGGGCCGAGAGGTGGTAATTGGTTTGCGCACGGAGGTATGTTGGCTCGGGTGCCAAGACTAGATCCGCGGCGTTCAAAAGAGCCACGATGCAGGGAGGATGGCGAGGCAGACGGAACGAAACTATTATCAGATGGATAGCGTATGACGTTAAAAATATAGGAGATGAGAACTGGAGCCGCAATTGCACAGCACGCATCTCACGAAGCGAGAAATAACAAATCCCTCCGCCCTGTGCCCCCATCCGTGCATCCCATCCGTGAATACACGGTTAAAAATAACAACAAAAAGGGAAAGACAATCCACCCCTATTCCCCCTAACTAAAAGAGACAATCCAGACAGCAACAACAGGCCAGTGCAGCGCAGACTCCGGCGATCAATCCACCCGTCCCGGCTCCCCTAGAGCTGACCCTTCCATCGCCCGGCGGCATCTGGTAGACCATCGGCTGCTGCTGTTGCGGTGGGGGTGGTTGGTTGTATTGTCCCTGCGGCGGTGGATAATAGGCTTGTGGTGGTGGGGGGGATTGGTAGGTTTGTTGGGGGTATTCG